>ENA-OZJV01000400-OZJV01000400.1-human-gut-metagenome-genome-assembly--contig:-NODE-400-length-23121-cov-12.469999_pt1 | contig 23121 bp, 20 predicted proteins | sample MGYA00244179_ERZ653756 | MGnify/ENA primary metagenome ERZ653756 (study PRJEB26926, sample SAMN06165332) | human gut metagenome | biome: ENVO:00009003; feature: ENVO:2100002; material: ENVO:00002003...
CACATGATTTTGTGATAAAAAATCCAGCAGCTTGGTATTTAAACTAATCTCATTCAGACAATAAATCTCTTTTGTATTTTCAATCGGAATATATACATTCTTTCCATTTTTTCGGAAACAGAGCGAATTATCCTTCCTTGTCAGTTCTCCCATCGAAGAAATATATCTTGTACTTCCCATACAATATCCTCTCGTTCATCATACATTTTTGCATCACACATAACAATACTCATAATACGCACATTTCTTGCACTTTGGTTTAGAAATCGCTTCCGGAACCTGCTCCTGAACAAGCAGCATCTCAATTTCCCTGATATACCTGTCCAATTCCAGTTCCAACTCTGCCGTCAATTCAACAGTCACCACTTTTTTATTTTCTTTCTTTTTCTCGATAAACTCAAGACGCCCCTTTCTCTCTATCCCTTTCTCCTTTAGGACCTTAAGATAATAAAGTAACTGCCATTTTGCAGCTTCCGGATCTGCGTCTGACTTTTTCACTTCTGTGAGATATTCATTGGTAAGCTTATCCAGCTTTATATGATCAAGCTCAATTTCCGTATTTTTTCCCTTGAGTTTCTCCTCATGATAAGCTTTTCCTATCTGCACCTGTTCACTGTTGTCCTCCAGATTCAGACGGTTTCCATGCAGATAACACTGACGCTTGCAATGGAAATAATAATTAATTAAAGTGCCGTTTACTCTCATTTTGCTTCCCACCCTATATAAAATCTACAAATTCTCCGATTTCTCCCTGAATCTTCTTTCTGTTCAGCTTGTTGTTCTCGAAATACTTTTCTCCATTCTCAATATAGACGATATCACCAATCTGTTCATCATAGATCAAGTCGGAATTTTTCTTTATCTGGTAAATAAAATAATTCATACGGCTTCTGATTTCCGAAAGCAGAACCATTTTTCTGGCATATGCCATACTATTATCCTCTAATAAGCTTTTATACGCTTCCCAGACCTCCTTCCCATCGATAACTGTTCCATCTTCAATCTCTAACCTTCTTGCCAGATACACAGACATACTCCATTTGTCATCATCAATCAGACGCATCCTTTCTTGTACTTCACGAAATGCAAGCCTTCCAACAGACTGCTCAAAAAAGCCTTCCAGACCTTCCTTCCCTGTAATTTCCATATAATTACTTTTTAAAATCTCTAGAACCCGTCCATAATATTTTTCAAATTCTTTACTGACCAAAATCTCCCTCAATTCTTCATTTCTCAAAGTGAGTTCCTGATTTAATCGGATATCTTCCCCATAAACTCTTTTCGGATCATCCAGCAGGAAAAAATAAACCTTTCCAGATCCAAATCTTCTGCAGGAACGATTGATTCTTCCCATAAATTGCTCTTCACTGTCAAATTTCGCCAGATTCTTATATCCGATATCCATATCGATATCAACGCCCGCCTCTATCACCTGAGTAGCTACAAGAATGATCGGACGTTCTCCCATATGCTTGATCTGATCTAACATTTTCTTTCGTTCCACAATACTGTCATCACCTGACATATAGAGTATCTCCGCATCCAACGATTCCTTCTGCAGCATATGAAAGAAATCCGATGCACTTGCTTTCGTAATAAATTCAACCAGAATTTTCTTATATTTGAGCATACTTGTTTTCACATGGTCGAGTAATATCTCCATCGAAAACTCTTTCTGTAATAATTCATAACTCACCTCCACCCGATTTTTAAACCTGGGATGACCAAAATACCGCTCCCGTTCCTTCAAAAGATAGCAAATACCTTCTGCACTGTCGGTGAGCATTCCCAAATTCGGCAGTGTTGCCGACATAATCAGAACTTTCATATTCAGAAATTCTGCCATCTCCTTCAGAAATGTAATAATCTCGCCCCAGATAATATTCTTATAACTTTGAATCTCATCCAATACAATCACACTTCCAATCAACTGGTGAAATCCAAAAGCCGATTCTTTTGTTTCCCCAAACATCGTATCAAACAAACTCACATGTGTTGTCAATATCACAGGATCATTCAAAAACTGCCGGTCAAGCAACGCTTCCTCATAAAATCTCTCTTCTTCCTCCATATCCTCCGCTTTGTGCGGTTTCCGCTTAATGGGAGTGATTGAATTGATGACTGCAACCCGCTCCATCAATGCTTTCTTATTTTCAAATACCTTTGACAAACTCTCAAGATTTTGCTCTACTAACGTATTGAAAGGATAGACATAGTATATTTTCTTTAAGGAAGGATTCCCCTCGATCAACCGAAAGCTGAGATTCATGGAAGTATTGCTTTTTCCGCTGCCCGTTGGAGCCTCCAGAAAGAAAATATAATTTTCCCAATTGCTCTTCAACGCTTGTTCTGCTTCCAGGAAAATCTCACTTCTTAAATCATTAATCTCCTTACTTTCCAATAATTCTTCGGCACTTTTGGGATAGCTCCTTCTTTCATATTCCCGGATTTTCCTGGAAACTTCTGTTTCCTCGAATGCCTTCCGAAACTCCTCGATCTCATTTACAGAACCATGCTCCTGAACTTCTATCCCACTCATATATTCCGCAGCCGCATAATAATCGCTGGCCACCAAGACCGAATACAACAGCTTCGTATACAAATAAAACCAAATGCTTTCCTTTTTACTCTGGGATTCCAAACGCTTTTCTATCCATCGATATCTCTTTTCCCGTTTCGGCTCATCTAATCCAAATTCCCCTTCATAAACTGCATACCTTTCTCCCGGAAATTCTTCATACATTCTCCCCAATCTTCCATATAAATAATTTTCCATAAAATCGGAAAACGAGACAAGCTTACTGTGATGTCTGGATATGATATAGGCGTGGCAAAACATAAGCGTCCGAAGCTTCATCCTATCCTCTGTTGTTTTTATATTCTTTATTTTCTTTTCATAATAATCCAGATATACCAATGCTGATACCTCTGAATGGTGACTTCCTACCGGTATAAAACTCCGGTCTTCCGGGGTTTCCATATTCTTCAATACATCTCTTTGATAATAACAATTGATCTTTCCTGCATCATGAAAAACCGGAACATTCTGCCACAGCTCCTCAAATAAACCTACCGCATCCTCTCCTGCCCCCTCTAAATAATAATCCCGAAATTTTTCCATGATAAGCGGTAAACATTTTTCTTTCCCAATTTGCTGAAAATACTTTTCACAGCGTATCGTGTGCTCCGGCAATGTTTCCTGTTTCCGTATCTCACTGCCTTCCTTCGGTACATGCGCCCAATACTTCTCCGGACTTTTGATTATCTGTTCCAATGGAACAAATCGAAACTCTTCTCTCATCTTTTGTATCCCCCTATTTAAAAAGGGAAACCTAAAACTTCCTGCTTTAAGTCTCCCTTTTATACTTTCCCGTTAAACGGACATGGCTGCTGACGCAGACATCATCATTCATGAAAGTCGATTGCTGCGCACTTCGTGCTCTCGCAATCTACGCCAGTATTCGTAATCCGGGCTATTGCCCTACTTACTCATACCGGCTTGCCCGTCCAATATCCATGTCCCTTCGTGTGCAAGCACACTCCGGTTCATGGCTGCTGTCCGGGACTTTCTCAGTAGAACATCAGGTATTTTCCATCCTTTTGAAAAACGTTTTGATTTGCCCAGGACAAATAACCGTCTGTAAACAGGAAACTTTTTAACAGATACTGGTTGGTCCAGGAATCCAATTGCAGGGGCAGCATTTCTTCATACTTAAATGTAACATCAAAATCCCCGTTATCATCGTCCTCATCATCCATCTCTGCCATGACAGCCTTCTCTTTCAGAATCAGAGAACTCACCCTTCCCTGTGCCGTAAATGCTTCCTCAATTTCCTCTATCTGTGAATTTTTAAGATCTGCATAGTGATCATTTTTTCCAAGATAGGGACTAAAGACACACTTATGATTCTGTATGGCATCCGCTAACTTTTCTGCCTCCTCCGAATCCAAAAGAACCCAGATATCCCATGACGGATTCTCCAGCCACTGTTCTTTTACAATCAGATTTCCTCCCTGTTCCTGGGATGCATACCCCACGGAATTATTAAACGTCTGGATTTTCTTCGGAATAAATCCTTTCTCTGCATTGGGTGCAATGGATACCTTTAAATTCTGCAATCTCTCATAGAATTCCGGATATCCTTCCTCCAGATCTTTGCTTTTTCTTTTTTCTGCTTTCATCTGTGCGTAACCGCCATAACCGAGAATTGCCCCAAAGATTCCAAGCAAAGCAACCTTATGAATATTTCCATACGTAAAATAATAAAACGTATTCACCTCAGGCTTTTTAAAGAAAGCGGTTTTGCCGCTCAGAGTAACATGCAACGCTTTCATCGGCTACACCTCTTTTTGCGTAAGAATATGGAATTTATCCGCCTTTTCAATATCTGTTATAAGCTCTGTCGTATGGGGATTATAATAGATTTCCACACGTTGAATCTGATCTCCCAGTTCCTTTAACAGAGAACCGCAGCAAAGAGAAATCTCATCCTTGTCCTCCTTTTTCTCAAATGTAAGGTATTCCGTCAGATTCGGAAGATAGGTATCCGGATTTGTCTCAACAAATAATGCAAATTCATTTTCACACCCCTCTTTGGCATTGGTTGCAAAGGATGTAGCCGACACAAGGGCTGTCCGTTTGAAAGTTTCATAATCCTCCTGGGTGTATCCTTCTGTCACCCCCAGTTCAACCAATTCCTTATATGCCATCGGATTTATGACAAAAGGATAAAAATAATGGGCCTCATTACTCACAATTTTTGTCCCCAGTGTTGAGTTTTTCGCTTCCTCGGAATCTTCTTTTCCGTCTTTCGAAGCATCACGGAACGGAGACAAAATCTGCTGTTCCTCCGCATTGGTATCCGCATATTTGTTAAATCCCTGACCAATCTGAACTGCTCCGGTGATTGAGATATTATTTCCAGCCTCAGCAAATGTTGCACCAAAGTTCTTTACATCCACTGCCTTCATCAGATTTGTCAGAACCACTTTTGCATCCTTGCATTTTTTCAGATCTTCCACCTGGAAAAGCTGCTCATACCGCTCCTTCAAGGAACGTGGAACCAACGAAATTTCTCCTTTTTTCTCCGAAAAACGCATGGACTTTATGTACAGAACTTTCTTTCCCTCATTATCCCACATCTTTTTCATCGGATATTTGAGCGCTTTATCACTGCCAAAGACTGTTCCGTCCGAAATTGTTTTCGGATAACCTGTAAAATCAGCATTCCAGTTCGCCATAATCGACGATATTCCAATCACACCATATACTCTCTTATTCATGTTGCTTCTCCTCCGTTTCATTAATCAAATTACTGCAGGCATATCCGGTAATAATCATCTCCTGATTCACCGGCGCATCCGGCTCATATCCCTCTACCATCGCAATCAGATTTTTGGTTCTTCGGTCTGCTTCATCAATTCTGTAATTATATTTTATATAGCACTGCTTGATACGCTCCTTAATCCCCTTATCAGTCTTGGCATTCACAAACGTATTAATCAAGGACTGCTTCTTATTGCCGCTTTTATTCAATGATATAAAGTATGCAGCCAGCTGCCCCACTGCAAAATAATATTCATCCGCCGATTCAATTTCCATCGTATCTTTTGCTCTGACTTTTTCTCTCAATGTATTCCTTACCTCTGAAAATACTGAAGGCATATCCTTTCCCCCTTTCTTCAAATACCGCTGCAGGGACCAACGCAAATTTAACTGCCGTGCAGCTTTTTCACGATACTGATACCCCTTGATCAATAAGCCTTTGATCAGTTCCAACGAACACTTATTGATCGTAGTATATACATAACGATCAATTCCCTTGTGCAGCCAGTCAAACAGACATTCCCTTGAAACCAACAGATTTTGTTTCAAAATGCCATCCTTAATCCTGATATTATCAATTTCCGTATGATACAGATTGACTAATTCCTTAGAAAAGAAAATTTCATCAATCAACTGCTCTATCTCTGAGTAATGATGATACTTCGTATAAGCATACTGATAATCCGGATGTTTTTTATGCTCCAACTTCAGGTGATTTTCGAACACAAACGGCTCTTTTAATCGGTTATTGTAATAAGGAATTACATCCTGGCTGTGAATCTCTACTTCCATTCCCTTTTCTAACCGAAGATAAATACCTCTGAAGGTCCCTTTCGGATATTCTGTATTGCTGCATGGGAAAAAGCACTGTCTTTCCATATCAACGTATAAATTGTTTTTTCCGACAGCAACCTGATTCATCAGATAATCAAAAAACTGCTTTTGCAACAAAACCTGCTCACTATTCAGCAAATATGGTGCGGCACACTTTCTGGTCTTCATCGCCAAATACGGTTTTTTCGCATTCATACCCAGATTATCATTGGGCAGTCCCAGCGTTTCCCCCTGAACCTCAACATTATAATCATTCTTATTGTAAATATTGGGAAGCAAATATCGCTTTTCCTCTTTTTCATACTGCTCATAATCGTCTTCAAAAAATATTTTCAGATATCCATTCCTATCCAATTCTATATCCGATACGATATTTTCCAACTCCCATATATGCTCCGATATCCACTTGTGACATCGTTTAAGCTTCTCCTGATCCACTTCTCCTAAAATTTCTCTTACATTTTGATAAATTACCTTACTTTTCTTTTTCTTATCATATTTACTTTCCGGATGTGACAAACACTCATAAAATTGATCTATGTTTTCTTGTTTCAACTTCCCACTTTTCAAGTTATCTTTTTTTACCCAAAAGGAAAGATAATTATTGGAATGAATAATCTTAGATGAATCCTGAGGTTTTTGTGTAGAAATCAATTTACTATGCCAATCGTAATAACAAAAATCCCTGTATCTGGAATTACTTTTATCAATCTGCCGCGTCTTCTTATCCATCTGTATATCCATAACTGTGATAATTTCGCCCGCTGAGTCTACAAGAAGATAAGTGCCATCCACAAGTATGTAACCATCCAAAATCATGCGTTCTCCATAATGCTCCAATTCTTTTCGAAACACTTGCAGACATTCTGCTAACAAACGCTCACCCCCTCTACAACCAACGATAATTCACAAATCCAAATCCCCTGGAATTCATCTCGCAGATTCCTGTGCCCAGACTCATATATGCCAATTCCTGCGCACGCTTATTATCCGCTATATGCAGACAAATCTTATCGCCAAGCAATCGGACTCCTTTATAGGCAACAGAAACCGGACATTTATTCAAAAATTCAATTCTCGTATGAAACTGAAAATCCTCGTCCATCTGCTCATTTTGGTACTGTCCCCACTTCTTGATCAGATTAGATTTCAGCCGATTCTCAAAATCCGCAATCGTCATCTCATCACGCCAATATCCGGTCTCACACTTCAGAATTGCAGGTGTCAGCGTATAAATTGTATCAATATACTTTTGCGGAATAACCCGTACTTCTGCATTCAAAGCCTTTATGTAATCTGTATAAACATTTACTCCCGTTTCCGTAAAGAATCTTGCTAATTCCAGATTTAAGGTACGGATTGTTATCGTATAAATTTTATCCTTTTTATATATCTTATCCGCTTCATGCGGATAAGGATAGTCCACGCAATAATTTTTAAAACAGTTTTCCTCGTGGAAATTCCTCATACATTCACTTTGTCCCAGAGTCTTATCCAAAAATAAAACAACCTGTCTCTGAGCCTGATCAAGTCCAAGGTCCTTTAAGAGAAAAATCTTCATTCGAATCTGTATGACTTTCAAACTGTCTCCCCTTTCTTACTATCCATGAAATTTTATTCCATGATAAACTCACTTCTTCTGTCTGAACATATTTTCTTTATTTTAAATGAATCACCTGATGTCAGGGAAAAATTACCTTTTGACCCTGACATCATAATTTTAGACATATTATACCATAGCAACCTTACATTCATATTACATTTCACAAATTTCTACAAATAAATTGATATTTCACTTCTTTATCTGTAATTTTTTCATAATTAACAAGCACAGATAACAGAAATATACCTTTCATTTCGATATAATTTTAAAATCACATACAGAATGTATTAACGATTAAAACTAAAATCAACTATATTTGAATATTCTTTAAGCATCCAATCTCCGGAACTCCAACTAACCTCAGGATCCACAATAATATCATATAGCAAAGGCACTTTATATAATTTCAAATTTCTTGCCCGTCTTTCTGTCACCAAAAAGGGGAAACAACTTCTCCAAATAGATAAAAGTCGCCTTGTATCATCTGACAATGAGAACAATGATTAGCCAGATAGGAAGCTAAATTTTTCTTAAAATAACATCAAAAAAGCCAGAAAAAATTCTGGCCTCTTCACTGTCAACTTATAAAAAATATACTACTTATCTCATCCAACTTATGCATTATATGATAGAATATTATGCCACATCTGGAAAATTAAAATCCAAAATATTCATACCACCGATTAACAATGACTGCTTTGTTAGCACAAATATATTTTTGAATTTTCTTTAAATCACTTTTCGGAATATTTCCCCTGTTATGTTCCAATACAACACCATCTCTTTTTATCCAGAACTTTGTAGAATGATCAGATGGTTTTCCTTTGGATACATGAATATGAACGGGCTCTCCATTCTCATTCGAATAAAAATAAAATGTATATCCCAAAAAATCAAGTAAGGCCTTAGGCACCTTGCTTCTCACCTCTTTCTCTTGCAATCTCCCAAATTAAAAAACTATTATTTTTTAAATATTCTTGCATCTGCAATAATTCATCTTCTGAAAAACCATAAGATTTATACACCTGATTTTCTGGTAACCTTCCTTCAGCAAAATCAAAACCATTATCATTAGGACGTTCAAAACGGAAAGTAATAAAGTCAAAGCCATCCCGATCTTCTTCAATATCTGAAAATGTAAGTACAACATCGTCAATCGTACTGTAATAATTTTTCATTCTGGCGTTTCCTCCTTCGATTACTTCCTATAGCAATATGATTTCGCAACTACACTATACCATCACTTTATAGAGAGAGATTCTAAGTTCACATCAAATGTTCCTATTTATCAAATTATTCCATCCTAAATAATATTCAAATACATCCCATGTTCCTGTTTAAAAACCGGGATCACTCCTTCAAAAGTGATCCCGTATAAAATATCTATTATTTAGAAGCGATTGCTGCCTGTGCTGCTGCCAGTCTTGCGATCGGCACACGGAACGGTGAGCAGGATACATAATCCAGACCCAGCTTGTTGCAGAATTCTACAGAACTTGGATCTCCACCGTGCTCTCCACAGATACCTACATGCAGGTTCGGATTAACCGGTTTTCCTAATGTAAGTGCCATATCCATCAGCTTACCAACACCACTCTGGTCAAGTTTTGCAAATGGATCGTTCTCGAAGATCTTAGCGTCATAGTATGCATCCAAGAACTTACCAGCATCATCACGAGAGAATCCGAATGCCATCTGTGTCAGGTCGTTTGTACCGAAGCAGAAGAAGTCAGCCTCTTTTGCAATCTCATCAGCTGTCAGAGCAGCTCTCGGGATCTCGATCATAGTACCTACCTGATATTTCAGATCAACGCCTGCTGTAGCGATCTCAGCGTCAGCAGTTTCAACAACGAATTTCTTCACGTATTTCAGCTCTTTGATATCTCCAACCAACGGAATCATGATTTCCGGGCAGATATTCCAATCCGGATGAGCTTTCTTTACGTTGATAGCAGCGCGGATAACAGCTTTTGTCTGCATCTTAGCGATTTCCGGATAAGTTACAGCCAGACGGCATCCACGATGTCCCATCATTGGGTTGAACTCATGCAGAGAATCAATGATTGTCTTGATCTGCTCAACAGTCTTGCCCTGAGCATCAGCAAGTTTCTTGATGTCTTCTTCCTCTGTCGGAACAAACTCATGAAGCGGCGGATCCAGGAAACGGATGGTTACTGGATTTCCTTCCAGTGCCTCATACAGTGCTTCGAAGTCTCCCTGCTGATATGGAAGAATCTTCTCAAGAGCAACTTCTCTTTCTTCAACTGTATCGGAGCAGATCATCTCACGGAACGCGTCAATTCTGTCGCCTTCGAAGAACATATGCTCTGTACGGCAAAGTCCGATACCTTCTGCACCCAGCTCACGTGCTTTCTTAGCATCTGCAGGAGTATCTGCATTTGTACGAACTTTCATTGTTCTGTATTTGTCAGCCCAAGCCATGATTCTTCCGAACTCACCAGCGATGGTTGCATCTACAGTCGGGATGATACCGTCATAGATATTACCGGTTGTACCATCAATAGAGATGGAATCTCCTTCATGATACTCTTTACCAGCCAATGTAAATTTCTTGTTTTCTTCATCCATAGCGATGTCGCCGCATCCGGATACACAGCAGGTACCCATACCACGAGCAACAACGGCTGCATGAGAAGTCATACCACCACGAACTGTCAGGATACCCTGCGCAGATTTCATACCTGTGATATCTTCCGGTGATGTCTCAAGACGAACAAGAACAACTTTCTCTCCTTTTGCTGCCCATTCTACAGCATCATCTGCTGTAAATACCACTTTACCGCAAGCAGCTCCTGGTGAAGCGCCAAGACCTTTTCCTACAGGAGTAGCAGCTTTCAATGCAGCTGCATCGAACTGCGGATGAAGCAGTGTATCAAGGTTACGAGGATCGATCATCGCTACTGCTTCTTCCTCTGTTCTCATGCCTTCATCAACAAGGTCACAAGCAATCTTCAGAGCAGCCTGAGCGGTTCTCTTACCATTACGTGTCTGCAGCATGAACAGTTTTCTATCCTGGATAGTAAACTCCATATCCTGCATATCTCTATAGTGATTTTCCAGAGTTTCGCAAACTTTTGTAAACTGCTCGAATACCTCCGGCATAACATCTGCAAGTGCAGAAATCGGCTGTGGTGTACGAACACCAGCAACAACGTCCTCACCCTGAGCGTTCATCAGGAACTCACCCATAAGTTTTTTCTCACCTGTAGCAGGATCACGTGTAAATGCAACACCTGTACCAGACTCATCAGACCAGTTACCGAATGCCATCTCCTGTACGTTTACAGCAGTACCCCAGGAATACGGAATATCGTTGTCACGACGGTATACGTTTGCACGCGGGTTATCCCAGGAACGGAATACAGCTTTGATTGCACCCATCAGCTGCTCCTTCGGATCATCCGGGAAGTCTGCGCCGATTTTCTCTTTATATTCAGCTTTGAACTGGTCAGCCAGTTCTTTCAGATCTTCAGCTGTAAGATCAACGTCCTGTGTAACGCCTCTTTCAGCTTTCATCTTATCGATCAGCTCTTCAAAATATTTTTTACCAACTTCCATAACTACGTCAGAATACATCTGGATAAATCTTCTGTAGCAGTCACGAGCCCATCTCTCATTTCCTGTTTTCTTAGCAACTACTTCTACTACTTCCTCATTAAGACCAAGGTTCAGAATTGTATCCATCATACCCGGCATGGAAGCTCTTGCTCCAGAACGAACGGAAACAAGAAGCGGATTCTCAAGATCTCCGAATTTCTTTCCTGTTACGGCTTCCATCTTTTCGATGGCATCCATAATCTGAGCCATAATCTCATCGTTGATTTTTCTTCCATCTTCATAGTACTGTGTACAAGCCTCTGTTGTAATTGTGAATCCCTGCGGTACTGGCAGTCCCAAGTTTGTCATCTCAGCAAGGTTAGCACCTTTTCCACCAAGAAGGTTTCTCATGGTTGCGTTACCTTCTGTAAACATGTAGACCCATTTTGCCATTTGGTCATTCCTCCTAAAATGTGATTTAGATTCTATAGTAAAGTATTTCCAGATCTTATCCAGAGCATACTTCTATATGTATTTGTGTATAGTCAAAAAGCCACACACCTCTATTGTAACATATCATCAATCATAGTCAAGTGGATTTTATGCACAAATTTTCTTTCTTTTCCATTGTTTTCTAAAGCATGTTTGAAATCATTAAAGTATGATATATAAGAAAAAAAGGATCCCTGCTGCCAGACACAGGTGATCCTTTCCTCTTATTCATTTAACTCCTATGATACACGGATTGCTCCGCATTTCATGCTTACGCAATCCTGAAAACATTCGAAATCCGCCCTATTCAGGCTACTTTCTCATGTTTTACGGGTCCCAAAGTCATGCTTTTTCATGCAAGCATGAAACGCATAACCTTTTGACCCTGGTATCATATTATAACACGTAGGTGGCCGCTTCGCAATATATCTGAACACAACGAAAAGCCGCCGTAAGCCAGTGCTGAAGCACTCTTCACGGCAGCTCATCCTTTTCTATATCGGAAATTAAGATGTTATTTATATATTCTTCAAAAAAATCCTGTTAAACGTCTCCAACTCATCATACATGATACCGTGCCCGCTGTTATCCAGATTATAAAAACTGCTGGTACAGATACTGTTGTATTGATATTCTGCCAGCTCATTCGATACCACTTCATCCTTCTCTCCATGAATGATTACGGTGGGAACTTTTACACATGCAAGATCCCGTCTTCCGTCTTCATCCCGCAGTGCATATGCAGTTCCGATTGTACCGACGGCAGATGCCGACATCGCAATCTGGGCGAACCACGCTTTGATTTCCTTACTCTGCGTTCTTGCAAAAAGCTGGCTGCTGAATGTTTCCGCAAATTTTGCCCGGTCAGTACGTATCCCCTCAATCAGACCATTCACATACGCTTTCGTAAATCCATAAGGAAATCCGGGACGCATGGTCCAGGAAGGAGCGGCGGCAGACAATAATATCAACTTTTTCACTCCGCAACCGCCAAATAGACGCATATACCGAAGCGCAATCGCACCTCCCATAGAAAATCCCACCAAAGTAAAGGAACAAAGATTTAATCTCTTCACCACGCAGTAAATATCCGATGCCATCTGATCATATCCATAATTACAGCCTGGAGCCTCTGATGCACCAAACCCCCGCAAATCAATCGCTACCACCCGATACCCGCAGTCAATCAAACGTGGAATCTGGTACTCATATATTTTGTGGGACAGCGGCCATCCATGGATCAGAAAGACCGTCCGCTTCCCACAACTGTTATAATCATAGACAGCAATTTTAACACCGTCTGTTGCCTGTATATAAAACATACACTGCTCTCACAAACCAGTTGCTTTCTCTATACTATATGATGAAATTTAAGATCAGCTCCTGAAATTCGGAAAACATTTGAATTCAGTTCATCTTTAACTCCTCTACAATATTATTCTTTCTGATTTTACGCATCGTATAGAGCATCGTCATAAATACAACCAGGAACACGCCGACAACCGCAATCCCCAGATATTCCCACGGAATCAGAAACTCTACATCTGTACCGATTCCGATTACTCTTTGCAGTGCAATACTGAGCAGAATGGTCAGAATCACTCCGTAAAAGATTGCCCGCAGTCCATAAATCAGACATTCATAGTTCATCATCTTTTGCAGACCTTTCGGTGACATTCCCATAGAACGCAGCATGGCGAATTCTTTTCGGCGCAGCATCAGGTTTGTTGAGATCGTATTGAAAACATTGGCAACTGCAATCAGAGAAATCAGCGTGATAAATCCATAGGTCAGCACGTTCACCGCTGCCAATGCATTTTTATCAGATTCATACTGCTCCGTCAGATTTTCCAGATACCCCACGTCCTCAAGGTTCTTCTGTTTCAATGATTCTTCTATCGCAGTAAAAGTTTCCGACGGATTCTCAGACTGAATATTATACAGGGATACCATCTGTTCCTGATTCCAGACTCCTGGAAAATCTTCATACATTTGTTCCGAAATCAATAAAGTCAGCGGAGCATCTGTCTCACGGAATTCCTTCGGCAGTTCCGAAACCGGATCACCAAGCTCTGCTTCACACTTGACTTGAAATTCCACATCATCTTTCTGGTAAGACAGCTCTCCTGCTTTCAGCAATTGCTGTCCATGCTTTTCAAATACTGTGATTTTTTCGTACCTCTGCGATGCCGAGTTATAACGTTTCACTTTATTCAGATACAAAAAGCGGATATGATCGGTATTTTGATAATCCACCGGATCCACTTTCTGGCTCTTTGCAAATGTTTCAAATAACTCATCCGAGAGCACAAGCACGTCGACACTGATCGGTGTCGCTCCATCCTCGCCTAATTCCGGATACCCATAGATCTCCATGATATCGGAATTCATCCAGTCTTCCGGAATCTGAATTGCCAGAGATGCTTTCCGATAAGCAAATACCGAAGTCACTCCTTTCCCTTTTCTCAACACCTCTCCTGCCTGCGTTTCCTCTTCCCGGGTACGTTCTCTGTAAATACGGTACTGCAGCTCCACTTCCGGGGCATCCAGCACAAAAGATCCGGTTTTTGTAAGATAGATATTGAATAAAGCTGCTGCCGTGAACAAGACAATACTCATAGTCAGAGAAACCACTGTTGCGCGGTATTTTTTACGATCACGCTTATAATTTTTCTCCGCCATCATTCCTTCCAGACCGAAAAGGGAAGTCACCCATCTCCCCGTCTTTACCTCTTGGGGGCTGATTTTAATATCCGCAGTCGCACGGATTGCCTCCATCGGAGAAAGTTTCCGGATCCTGCGTGACGGAATCCACACGGAAATCAAAACAGTCACAAGAGCTATTACCGCCGCTGCAAGAACCGACCACCAGGATACCGTAATAGGAATCCCAACCTTACTTCCATGAATCCAGTTTGTGATATCTTCGCCGATATAATGCAGGGTAATGCCAATACCACCTACGCCCGCCAGAATCCCCACCGGGATTCCAATGCTGCTGACAAACAAAGCTTCATAACGCATAGAACTCCGCAACTGTTTCTTTGTGGCTCCCATGGAAGACAAAAGCCCAAACTGAGTGGTTCTCTCCCTCAATGAAATAGAAAATGCATTATAGATCAAAGTAACAGAACCTGCTATAATCACCAAGACAAGGATGATAAGAAGTCCGATCATCACAGTAAGGAAATTATCATTATCCACAGCGCCCAACCAGCGCAGAAGACTTCCGTTATAGAGGACACTTTCATCAACCAGATTCTCTTCCACAAAGTCATAAACACTTCTCGGATTCTCCAACTCCAGATAAAGATCCTGATACGCTGCCGCTTCTTCTGCTGGTCCTGCAAGCACATCATAGCCCGCGGCTCCATAAGAGACATTGGGCCAGGTTTCATATACCCCGACTACCTGAAACCTTTTCGTTCGCTGCGGTGTAAATGTCTCTCCTGCTCCGGTATCATCATTTATAAACGCATGATTCTGATTCAGATGCTCTCCATACAGTGTCCGCTCACCCAATTCCAGTGTCAGTGTATCTCCGATTTCTGTTTTCTGTTCTTTATCCTCATTTGCCTGAAGATAAAGAGGAATCACAACCTCTTCATCATTTTCCGGCATCCTGCCTTCGTATAGCCCAGTTGGCAGCATCTTCAATGCCTCTGCAGATAGTGCCTGCACATAGAGATAAGGAATATTCGGTGACTCTTCCTGTACCGGAGCAAACCGTGCATATCCCAGCTCTGCTACCGCTGCAGCCGATGCTACCTCTTCCATCTCTCTGATTTCTTCCGCCCGTTCCGGTGTAAGACTCTTGACACAGATATGCCAGTTTCCGTCTCTGCTGATACTGTAATCTACCAGAAATTTCTGAAAGCTGACTCCAAATGTTGTCACCGCTGTAATCATAGCAGTCGACAAGATAACTCCAATAATCGTTACGATCGTTCTGGTCCGGCTTTGCGCCATAGTCTTTGCTGTTATCCTGGAAAAAATATTCATCACCGAATCACCTCATCCTTCACAATCTTCCCATCTTCCAGGGCAATCATCCGGTCTGCCTGCAGCGCAATATTCTCATCGTGTGTGATGACGATCACGGTCTGGCGATACGTAGTGTTGGAATACCGAAGAAGCTCCATGATTTCTTTGCTGTTCTCCGTGTCCAGATTACCGGTTGGCTCATCCGCAAGAAGCAGAGCCGGTGCATTTAACAACGCTCTCCCAATGGATACTCTCTGCTGCTGTCCTCCGGAAAGCTGATTGGGAAGGTGCTTCTCACGTTTTTTCAATTTCAGAAGCTCCAGAAGCTCTTCCAGCCGTTTTTCATTGACCTTCCGCCCATCCATCAGCACCGGAAGCGTCATATTCTCACGCACATTCAACACCGGAATCAGATTATAAAACTGATAAATCAGCCCCACCTGACGTCTGCGGAATACTGCAAGCTCTTCCTCCTTCTGCGCGTAAACATTGATATCCCCTACAGTCACTTTTCCGGAAGTTGGAAAATCCACACCGCCGATCAAATGCAAAAGTGTGGATTTTCCTGAACCGGAAGAACCGACGATTGCCACAAATTCTCCCCGCTCAACACTAAATGAAACGTTATCCAGCGCATGCACTGCATTTTCTCCTTCTCCATAAACTTTGCAAAGGTTTTCTACCTTTAATATCTCCATGTTGACCTCCTTCGATTTTAACCTCAATTAGGCGGTTCCTGGGAACCGATAGCCTTAGAGCGTATTTGTAAATTCATTCCTGTGATTCAGTATAACGCACCCGAATGACACTGCCGTGACTTTTCCATAACAATTCTGTCACTTTGGAAGAACTACTGCCTCTCCCGCCTGAAGCGTTTCTCTCCCAATTTCCTGAAAGAAAAAGGAATTCCTGCGAAATACCTGTATTCCTTTCCTATACACCTTTACTTATCCCATCCAGGACTGTACAGAAAGTTTAAACGATACAGGTAATTACAAGAATTCCCAATGAAATACTGTTTCTGATGAGTTCTCTTATACAGAAACACCTACAAAACTGTTTTATAAAACCGAATCTGGAATTGTCCGCCTCCGCATTTTGCATTCTGTGCCCGGATCACTGCATTCTCTTTCGCCAAAATCATGCGCGAAAGCGCCAGACCAATTCCAAAACTTTGCGCCCCTGCATTCTTTCCACGATAAAACCGTTCAAACAAATGGGGAATATCTTCTTCTGGTATTCCCTGACCGGAATCCGTTATTTTTATCTCGGTATAAACCGGGTTCTCTTCGCATACAATCATCAGCTTACCACCGTCCGGTGTGTATTCTATCCCGTTCTTCAATACATTTTGGACGGCCTCCAGCGTCCATTCATAATCTCCGGTAAATACCACCTGCCCCGCTCCTTGAATTTCATATGTCTTTCCATGCACCTCCATAGGAATCTCGAACGGACGCATCGCATCGCACAAAAAGGGAGCTAACTCAATCCTCTGCATCCTCAGTGTAACCGCACCCGCATCCAGCTTGGACATCTTCAGTAATGCGGTGACAAGCCACTCAATCTTATCCAACATCTTTCTTGCTTCCCGAACCAGCATCCGCCTGTTCCCCGGATCAAGTTCCATACTTTTCAAACGCTCCAACTGAAGATTGAGCGTGGTAAGCGGCGTACGGATCTGATGCGAGATATCCGCCAATGAATCCGCCAAAGAAGTTTTCTCCTGCTTCAAAAGTTCCGTCTGCTCCTGAAGACGGACTGTCATCTTTTGAATCTCATCTCTCAGAATTTCCAGATCCCCCTCCCGGAAATGTTCCAGTTCCAATGTCTTCCCTTCATGCAATATCTCATCGATCTGTTCAGACAGACTCCGCATATCCCGATATCGCTTCCACTCCCGGAAAAAATGTAGGATACACCAGAAGCTACCGCATAAAAAGACCGCCAAAGCGGTCTCTTTTTCCACATATACAGCTATTATAGTACCAAGCAGCAATATAGCTACGGATAACAACATCTGCTTCGTAAAGTCTCTGTTTCGGAATAACCACATAACTTTATGTCTCCATCCTATATCCCATGCCCCGCACGGTCTTTATAATTTCCGGATTCTGTGCATCTTTTTCAATTTTTTCCCGAAGTCTTTTTATATATACGGTCAATGTATTGTCATTGACATACTCTCCGGCGATGTCCCAGATCTCCTCAAGAAGCTGTCCCCGTGATAAGACTGTACCCCTGTGATTCAAAAACACAAGCAGCAGCCGATATTCCAACGCAGACAGAAAAATTTCCTCTCCCTTCCGCGTCACCACGCCCTTCACCAGATCTACGTTCAGATCTCCGACCTTTGTCATATGGTTTGCGCACCCTGCCCTTCGCAGCACCGACCGCATCCTTGATACCAGTTCCCTTGGGCGAAACGGCTTACTGATATAGTCATCCGCTCCCATATCCAGCCCGGTCACAACCGAGAACTCATCTCCCAGTGCTGTCAGAAAAATAACCGGGAGGTCATGTTTTGCCTTAATTGCTGTGCAAGTGCTGTATCCGTTTCCCTCTGCCAACGTTACATCCAGAAGAACCAGTGAAAACCGCTCTTCTTCCAATAACTCCAGCGCCCTGGACTGGCCGCTTGCGGCACTTACCAGAAATCCTTCCGTCTTTAAAACTGCTGACAGATTTTCTACAATCGCCGAATCATCCTCAACCAGCAAAACCTTTGTCTCGTTCATAGGAATTACCGCCTTATCTTTCTCCTTTTTATCTGCCTCAAGTATACCATAATCATCAGAAAGACTCAATGTTCTTTCCCAGTGTAAATTCATAGGTATTCATAATATCTTCTTTCTCTGTTGACGCATCTTCCACGGATTCCGCTTCCATATGTCCCCCAGAAGCAACCAGGTTCTCTCCTTCTCATTCGCATTTTCAACAGTGAGCTGATAGCCACTTAAATGCCAACGGTTATACAAGTATTTTCCGTCGGCATGGTCTCTAAGTCCACATTGGTATACGCAGTATCCCGCTCTGGAGGCGTTGATTAAACATCATTCCTTTTCTTTCATCTACACAGGCAATTACTGCCATAGACTTTCTCCATGCTTATAAATTATATGCAAAACTAAAAACAGTTCATATTCGTTTTATTGCAATTGAATCATCCACACTGATTCCATTTGTTCTATAATTAATGGCATTATATTTAACCAACTGACACAGTTATTCAAAATAATAGCGTCTCCACTGATAACACCTGCTAACTGTTCCAATACCCGGTCTACATCATTAATTACCTGAGTTTTTACAGAAACATTATACTTGTCGGCGCATTCCATAATCAAACTGGATAATCTACCTGAATTTGATACTGGAGCATCTAAATAGAAGCAAGCATTCTCTATTTTTAACACATCCAACTGTTGCAATATTCGCATGATTGCCTCTTTTGTTTGATCAATGATACGATATGTCCCACGCAGTCCGGCTAAGTCGCGTATAGTCCCATCTCCACAATATAAAACAGGTGAACCTGACAATGCAACCTCTAAAGTAATAATCGTATTGAAACCATCAATATGTACTGTTTTAGGAAGCTTTTTTTCCTCTTTCTGTAATAATTCTTTACTTTTGCGCTCTGTAATCCTTTCCATGGGTGATACCATTCTTGCTAAGGCCAAACGTTGGCGTTCTGAGAACATGTAATGATTACCAATAAATGTTGTCGTAGGTTTTATTTCATATCCCCTATCTAAAAGAAACTGCACCTCTCTTGCCGCCTTTATTAGTAATTCTAATTGTGTGCCAGTAAACTGTTTTTCATCTTCTGGAACATATCCTCGTTTTCTCATTAGCCCAATACTCCTTTAAAATGCAGCAATATTATAAAAACCATTCTACACAATCATTCTTTCTCATGGACAGCCGGATGCGTTAATTCCTTATTTAGCCTGCCAATCAGCGATTTTATCATTAAAAGGTGTCCAGCCTTTTTTGTTAAATCTCTGCTTCTCCAAGATCTCAGTTCTCACTATATTCTAATTCGTTTATTTCTTTTATTATACCCACTTTGATTTCAGCAAACGCGATTATGACAAATTTTCCATCCGTAAAACAGGAGGGATATTGAATAAAACAAGTGACTTCCCCCCAATTTTAGGCAACAAAAAAATGGCTCAAACCTTGAAAATTTAAGCCATTTCTCAAGTGCCGCAGACCGGAATCGAACCGGTACGGGTATCACTACCCACGGGATTTTAAGTCCCGGGCGTCTGCCAGTTCCGCCACTGCGGCATATGGAACCTACAGGGCTCGAACCTGTGACCCTCTGCTTGTAAGGCAGATGCTCTCCCAGCTGAGCTAAGATTCCATGACGACCCAGATCGGACTCGAACCGACGACCTTCGCCGTGACAGGGCGACGCTCTAACCAACTGAGCCACTGGGCCATAGAATAATATGAAATTTTAAAACCAATGGACCTTCGGGGACTCGAACCCAGGACCGACCGGTTATGAGCCGGTTGCTCTAACCAACTGAGCTAAAGGTCCAAAAAGCCGATGATCGGACTCGAACCGATAACCTGCTGATTACAAATCAGCTGCTCTGCCAATTGAGCCACATCGGCATTGGAAAGTGACTCCGACGGGAATCGAACCCGTGTTACCGCCGTGAAAGGGCGATGTCTTAACCGCTTGACCACGGAGCCAACAACAAAAATTATATTATCATATGTCCACCATATTTGCAAGTGTTTTCTTTAAAAAAAAAATTTTTTTTTATATTCATGACCCTGCGCGTGCCAGCACACTCCGGGTCATGGCTGCTGTCCGGGACTTTCATAGTAAACGGACATGTCTGCTAGCGCAGACATCACCATCCATGAAAGTCGATTGCTCCGCACTTTGTGCTCCCGCAATCGCCGCCAGTATTCGTAATCCGGGCTGTCGCCCTCCTTACTCATACCGGCTTGTCCGTCCAATGTCCATGACTCGCTACATGCAAGCATGCGCTCCTCATGGCCGCTGTCCGGAATTTTCATAGTAAATATTGCTTTTCTTTTTTACAGAAATCGGTTACAATAACGGTAGTTGATCTATAAAAAACACCGTGATCAGACAGACTAGTTTTATGTGCCGATTATTTATTAACTGCTGTACCAGATACCACCAATTTAATTAATATGAAAGGATTTTTTTATGAAAGAAACAATACTTCTTTTCCATGTAGAAGATAAAACTCTAAAATCAGGCATCGAACAGGCATTATTTCCATTTCACATACGGGTCAAAAAGGTTCCCCGCTCCGATTACTGCAAGCCTCTGGGAATTCTGGCTGGCATCATAAAAGAGGAACAGACCACAGAGCCCTACTTTGGCCAGGAACTGGATGCCCCTATGATGATATTTGTGGGAATTTCTGACGGTAAACTTGACTCCATACTCCAAAGTCTTCGTAGCCGTAAAGTCCGTTTACCTTACAAAGCGGTTCTAACCCCCACAAACGCACTCTGGACTCCACTGAAGTGTTTTGAGGAACTCAGGCGGGAACACGAAGCCATGTCTGCCAATCGTCAGAAAAGCTGACGCAAGTTTGGTGCAAGTCTTTCCCATACAGAAGGATAACGTTTGATATCTGTATGCGGAATGGCCTGGGCTGCCACCATCATATGAAGAAAATCATCCACTGCACTAAATTGAATATAAACCATTTTCTCCAAAATCCCCTCTATATCATCTAGAACCCTTCGATCAAGCAGCAATCTGACTGCTCCTGCAAGTGAAGAGTTTCCCACATTTATCAGGCAATCTCTGTCCATATCGGGATATAAGCCAATCACTATGGCCGACTCTTTTGATACATGCTTTCCAAAAGCACCGGCTACATAAAACCTTGCAATCTCCTCCATTGAAATTCCTGATTCCCGTAGCATATACTCCACCATTGTGTAAGCCGCTGCTTTCGTCCGGATGAACTCATCTATATCCTCCTGATAAAAGAACAAGCCTGGTGCATATTTCACTGCATACATTCCATCCCTTCTCTGGATTAAAGGACTCTTCCCGGGATCTAACTTCCCTCTGAAATCAATCCAACCATGCAAAAAAAGTTCCGCAATCAGATCAATAATACCTGAACCGCAAATTCCGCAGGCTTTCTCAGCTCCAATCACATGACTTTGAAATACTCCGTTTCGTAAATATACCTTGTCCACCGCACCCGCAGACGCCCGCATTCCCGTCCTCACAACGCCACCTTCCAGAGCCGGTCCAGCCGCCCCAGCACCGCACAGTAAAAATTCCCGGTTTCCGATAACCAACTCTCCGTTGGTACCGATATCGAAAAAAACACCGATTTCTTCTTCTTTATACAGTTCTGTGGCAATCATACCGCTGACAATGTCACCGCCAAGATAATTAGACTTTCCAGGATAGCAAAACACATAGCCACTTACAGGAATCCCAAGTTCTTCACCCCTAAAAAACCCCGGCTTGTCTGCCCTGACTGCATAAGGTGTTGAAAATACACAAAAGGCATCCATTCCCAACAAAAAGTGAATCATCGTTGTATTACCGGAAATCACCATTTCTATACAAGATTCCGCATCTATTCCTGTCTCCTCTTTTAGTTCCCGCAAATTTTCCAGAATAGAATCTATGGTTGCCTTTCTTATCTCTTCAAGTCCCTCCTTGTGTTCCCTACAATAAAAAATCCGTGTAAGAATATCCATACCATATGCAATTTGTCGATTATAACAGCTTACTTCTCCTATACCTTCTCCCGTATTACAATCCAACAATCGCGTAACTACAGTAGTGCTTCCCAAATCTACTGCCAGTCCATAATGCTTGCTAACAGTATCTCCTGCTTCCAAATCCACCATTATCCACTGTCCTCCATCCCAAGCCAGGGATACGGTCAGTTTCCACTTTGCAATATCACACAAAGGATATAGTTTCCGCATGCATGACAACGTCATTCGAACACAATACCCTTTTTCTTCCAATGTCTCCAAAATTCTTTTCTGGTAAGAGCGACTATCCTCTTCTGTAGGCTCGTTTATATCAAGGTATATTTTTTTACTGATTCCTTCCATTCCTTGTCCCTCTTATATAGAGCATATCTAATTTGAATATAACAAAAGACCCATAAACAAATGTTTACAGGTCTTTCAACTCCCCGAGTTGGGCTCGAACCAACAACCCTTCGGTTAACAGCCGAATGCTCTGCCATTGAGCTATCGAGGATTATCTCTCTGAAGTTTTACATACCTTCAAAACCACACACAGATTATAACATCTTTCTACCTTTTTGTAAACACC
>ENA-OZJV01000446-OZJV01000446.1-human-gut-metagenome-genome-assembly--contig:-NODE-446-length-21793-cov-4.697994_pt1 | contig 21793 bp, 16 predicted proteins | sample MGYA00244179_ERZ653756 | MGnify/ENA primary metagenome ERZ653756 (study PRJEB26926, sample SAMN06165332) | human gut metagenome | biome: ENVO:00009003; feature: ENVO:2100002; material: ENVO:00002003...
GTCTCGTGGGCTCGGAGATGTGTATAAGAGACAGAAGATGACCGGGTTATGGAAACGACATTGGAGACTGGATTTGTGGATATTATATCTGCATCCTGCACTATTCTGTTAAAACCGAACGAGCAGGTTTGTTATGATAAGAAAGATGGACATTTTACCTCCAGTTCTGTCAGTGTTGAAGAGAAAACAGCTTGGAAAGATGGGTAAATTGGTTTTTCGTAATGCAACTCTTGAAGAAGTCGTAAAAAAACTATCCAGAAGATATAACATCGATATCGTGCTACATCGGGAAAGTCAGAAGGACTATAAGTTCAGAGCGACTTTCTCATCGGAAAATATCACACAAATATTGGATTATCTACGTATGGTAGCTCCGATAAGTTGGTCGTTCGCAGATATGAAACAACAGCAAGATTATACTTATCCGCGCCAACGGATAGATGTTTGGCTGAAATAGAAATATGTCGAATTTTTAAAGAAAGGAGAAATAATTATGATATAGAGCTTAAATCGATATTAAGAAAAATAAGGCAAGCATAAGCGCCAACTTATACTTGCCTAAAAAAGAAATAACTAATTAAGTACGACGCCAATCGTACCAAAGTTTTAAATCCAAATACAAAGTTATGAATTTTTCAAGATCAGTAAGGGGTAATACCCCCTGTTATTTACTTAAATTAATGCATATTATGAGAGTAAGTTTGCTTTTACTATTCATCGCGATTGCTCAGCTACATGCCGAAAATTTGTACTCGCAAAGTACGGTCATTAATTTATCACTCCGAAATGTGACGGTCGAACAAGTTTTAGACAGGATTGAGAAGGATACGGAATTCTCATTTCTGTTTACAGATACATCTGTCGATACGGGCAGGAAAGTAAATATGAATATTCGTTCGAAAAGCATTAATGAGACATTAAATGTTTTGTTTGATGGAACGGACGTAAGTTATCGTATTGTAGACCGTCAAGTTATTTTATCAAAAAAGAAGTTTGATTCCGGCGGTATAGAACAGTCAAAACTGTTAACCGGCGTGATAAAAGATGCCAATGGAGAACCAGTGATTGGTGCTAATGTCGTGGAAAAAGGCACAACAAATGGTACAGTTTCTGATATTGATGGAAAATTTTCGCTTAATGTAGCGCTGGGCGCTACATTAACAATAACCTATATAGGTTATGTTTCTCAGGAAATAAAAGTCGATAACCGTAGCTCTTTCTCTATTGTCCTGAAAGAGGATTCGGAAGTGCTGGACGAAGTGGTGGTTGTCGGCTATGGAACGATGAAGAAAAAGGATTTGACGGGTGCGGTTGCTGCTGTCAAAGGTGAGTCCTTGGCTTCTCGTAAGACGACACAATTGTCTACGGCGTTGCAGGGAGCTGTAGCTGGTGTGACGGTGACACGTGATAATAGTGCTCCGGGAGCTGCTGCCGGAAGTATTAAAGTACGTGGTGTGACGACGATTGGGGATACGAGCCCGTTGGTGATTATCGATGGTGTTCCGGGAAGTATTAATGATGTGAACCCAAATGATGTGGAAAATATGTCTGTGTTGAAAGATGCCGCATCTGCTTCTATTTATGGTTCTCGTGCTGCCGCAGGTGTCATTTCGATTACAACAAAACGTGCTAAAGAAAAAAGTCTTTCCATCAATTACAATTTTGAGTATGGTTTGGAAATTCCGACGAAACAGCCGGAATATGTAGGTGTTAAGCGTTTCTTGGAAACGACTAACGAACTGCGCTACAATGATAATAAATCTGGGGGATGGAATCAAGCCTATTCTGAAGAAGATGTTAGTAATTGGGAGAAATATAATCAGACAGATCCGGACAAATATCCGATGACGGATTGGGTTGGTATGATTTTAAAAGGATCGGCTCCTCGGCAGACACATACGGTTAGCGTGGCAGGTGGTTCGAAAGCTGTTAAGTCGAATGCTTCATTTGTATATGATAAGGTAGATGGGTTGTATGCAGATCGTTACTATGAACGGTTTATGATACGTGCAAACAATGATTTTACGGTGAATAAGTATTTGGGAGCAACTTTAGATTTCAACTATAAGAGGACGAAAAATCATCAGCCCTATTATTCTCCGTTTTATAATATGCGTTTGACCCCGATGATCTACCCGGCTGTTTGGGCTAATGGGGAATATGCCAGTGGTAAAAACGGTAATAACTCTTATGCACTTGTAAATTCAGGAGGTTCTAAAGACGAATGGTATAACAAAGTAGGTGGGCGTGCTGCCATAAACATTACGCCTCTTGAAGGATTAAAGATTTCCGGAGTGATTGCTCCTAACTATACTTTTACCAAAAATAAGGATTTTCGTGAAGCGGTTTCTTATGCCTTGGAGGATGATCCGAATACAATCGGTGGTTATATGGAAGGTTATAATACAACAAAGCTATCTGAAAAAAGAAATGATAGTTATGATGTAACGATCCAGGGTATTGCAAATTATATGAAAACATTCGGTAAACATGATTTGAATGTGATGGTCGGTTATGAAACATATCATTATTTTGGTGAAAACTTAGGGGCTTCCCGTGATCAGTATGAACTGAATAATTTCCCTTATTTGGATATCGGTCCTCTGGATCTTCGGGATAATAGCGGAAGTGCCGTACAGTTGGCTTATCAATCCTGGTTTGGCCGTGTTGCTTATAATTATGATAATCGATATCTGTTGCAGGCGAATGTGCGTTATGATGGATCTTCCCGTTTCCATATGGACTATCGTTGGGGTGTTTTTCCTTCTTTTTCTGCCGGTTGGGTGATGAGTGAAGAGGCATTTATGAAAAATGCGGATATAGACTGGTTGTCTTTCTTGAAATTGAGAGCCTCTTATGGTACCTTGGGTAATGAGAGAATCACGGATAAAGACGGTTATGCGTTGTATTATCCCTATCAGGCATTTATCAATTTTAGTGATGTATTGTTTTATCAGAATGGTACGATAGTACCCGAATTATCAGCTGCACAGTGGGCATATGCAGTAGAAAATATCTCTTGGGAGACGACAAGTTCTGTCGATGTCGGGTTGGACGCTACATTCTTTAATAATCGTTTGCGTTTTACTGCCGATTATTATAACAAGCAGACTAAGGACATGTTGTTGGCTTTGGAGATTCCAGATTATGTAGGATTTGACAATCCTCAGCGGAATACGGGTAAAATGTATACTAATGGATATGACCTTGAACTTGCCTGGAATGATCAGATCGGTGATTTGACGTATGGCATTTCTGCCAATTTCTCTGATTTTGTTTCTAAAATGGGAGACTTAGGAGGTACAGAATTTTTAGGAGATCAAGTGAAAATGGAAGGCAGTGAATTTAATGAATGGTATGGTTATTTGAGTGATGGCCTGATATTGACAGAAGAAGATCTGAATGGTCCTAAATTAAATAATAACGTACAACTTGGAGATGTGAAATACAAAGATATTTCCGGGCCGGATGGTGTTCCGGATGGCAAGATATCACCGGAATATGACCGTGTACTGTTGGGTGGCTCTCTTCCGAGATTCCAATATGGAGGGGCATTGAATTTAGGTTATAAAGGGTTTGATTTTTCTTTGGCATTTCAAGGTGTCGGACGACGTAATGCACGTTTGTCAACTGCAATGGTACAACCTTTAAAAGATAACTGGGGAAATACTCCTGCTATTATAGATGGTAATTATTGGAGTGAAAAGAATACGGAAGCCCAGAATGCAGCCGCTTTTTATCCCCGTTTGACGTATGCTAATGCAAGTAACAATTATGCAATGTCGGACTACTGGATGTTTAAAGGTCGTTATTTCCGTTTGAAGAATCTTACGTTCGGGTATACATTACCGACTGCATGGACTGAAAAAGTGACAATTAAGCAAGCTCGTGTTTATATTGCCGCCAATGACCTGTTTTGTATTAGTAAATATCCAAGCGGTTGGGATCCGGAAATGGGAAGTTCTGCTTATCCGATCACAACATCTTTGTTGTTTGGTTTGTCTGTTAAATTTTAAAAGAGTGAAAAGATGAAACGTACATTAGTTATATTATTGGGATGCTGTTTAGGATTGAATTCATGTTATGAATTGGATTTAAATCCACTGTCACAGGCATCCAGTGAGAACTGGTACTCCAGTGAAACGGAAATAGAAATGTCTGTCAAAGATTTTTACCGGGGTGATTTCTGGCCTTTGGATAATGAAGATAAGACTGATAACTTTATTTACAGAGAGACTCCGTCTGAAATCATAAAAGGTACCTTTAACGGACAGAGTGGTGATGTGACGACTTTGTGGGCTAATCAGTACAAATCCATAGCTCGGGCAAATACGATTCTGGCTAATATGGATAAGGCTGCAAGTATGGGCATATCAGAGGTCAAATTGAAGCAGTACGAAGGAGAAGCTTTGTTTCAACGAGCCTCTTGTTATGCTCGGTTGGTCACTTATTTCGGTGATGTCGTTTATGTAACAGAGGTGGTTGATATAGAAGAAGCTTTTACGCTTGGACGAACTCCGAAGTCAGAAATTGTACCGAAGATATATGAGGATTATGATAAAGCAATAGAAAACTTGCCCGAACAATATTCAGGTCTGTCTTCACAACGTGCTACAAAAGGAGCGGCTTTAGCTTTGAAAGCTCGTTTTGCTTTGTATATGGGAGATTGGGACATTGTCGCTGATGCAACTAAAAAATGCATGGATTTAGGTGTTTATAAATTGCATAAGGATTATGCAGATCTTTTCCTGAGTACGACAAAGAACTCGGAAGAATCGATTTTCCTCTTGCCCCGCTCCATTGAATATAAAGTTACGTTAGGAAACTGGACGGTTATGAATGAAATATCGAGAAATCCTGGTGGTTGGGGGGCATTTGCTCCTTCTTGGGATTTACTTGCCGCCTATACCTGTACTGATGGTTTGCCGATTGATGAATCACCTTTGTTTGATCCTCATGATCCGTTCAAAAATCGTGATCCTCGCTGTACGGCAACCATAGTGGAGTTTGGTACCCGGCATCTTGGCTTTGAATATAATCCGCATCCGGATGCCGTACAAGTAATGAATTATAACACAGGAAAGATGCAGAAAAACAATGATGCTCGTGTCAATGCCCAATTTGCTTCCTTCAACGGCTTATTGTGGAAAAAGGGGATTGATGAAACGTGGTTGGAAAATGGGAAGGATGTGGATCCTGATAAAATTATCATCCGGTATGCAGATGTCCTGTTGATGTATGCCGAGGCAAAAATAGAATTGGGGCAGATCGACCAGTCTGTTTTAGATGCAATCAATCAAGTTCGTTCAAGGGCCTATGGCGTGGATTATACGAATACGGCAGCTTATCCGGCGGTAACAACTACCGATCAGCAAAAATTGCGTACGATCTTGCGTACGGAACGGCGGGTTGAATTTGCCAAAGAAGGATTACGCTATATGGATTTGGTCAGATGGAAATTGGCAAGCAAAGCTCTAACACGTCCGAACTACGGTATGTTGTATCCGGTTGATTTGTTAAGGGAAAAAGTGGTAGATAAAGGTCTATGGTTCTGGCCTGGTATACCACAAATAGATGAAGACGGTATTCCTGATTTTTCAGTTATGGAAAAGGCCGGCTTGATTGCCCCGATGTCGCAGCGTATGTGGAACGACCGGCAGTATTTATGGCCGATTCCGACCAAAGAAGTTTTGATTAACGAAAATCTGAAACAAAATCCAGGATATTAATAGTTTGTATATAATTATTAAGGCTCCTTTTGATCTTTGTTTGAACGAGTAGGAGGGAGCCTTTATTCTAACGTTATATTAGTAGAAAAAGATGAAACTGAAAATAAAAAGTTCTGTAGCTGTGGTGGCTGCATTATCCGTGATGAGTTGTACTGCTCAAAAAGATGTGAAAAAGACACCGGATTCCATATCCGGTATTTATCCCCGTTTGGCTTATTATAATAATGAAGGCGAATGCGGAACGGGAGCAGTTGTGCCTTGGGCGGATCGTTTATGGGTGATTACTTATGGGCCTCATTTGCCGAATGGCTCTTCTGATAAATTGTATGAAGTGACATCTGATTATCAACAGATCGTACGTAAGGAAAGTATTGGTGGAACACCGGCAAACCGTATGATTCATAAAGAAAGCAATCAGCTTTTTATAGGCCCGTATGCAATAGATAAAACGGGAAAGGTTCGTGTGATACCCTGGCAGATGATGCCAGGTCGTCATACCGGTAATGCCCGTCATTTAACTGATCCGGCAGGTAAGATTTATTATGGGACAATGGAGGAAGGCTTTTATGAGGTGGATGTGAAAACACTCGATGTAAAAGAACTGTACCAAGATCGGAATTATAAGCCGAAGGATAAACCGAAAGGTGGATATATCCCGGCTGCGGATTTATTGCCGGGGGTTCATGGTAAAGGATTGTATTCCGGGCAAGGTGTGATGTTGTTTACCAATAATGGTGAAAATTCTCAGGAGGCATTAGTTAATCCGAATATTGAAGCCGGTGTTTTAGCCGAATGGGATGGTAAAGACTGGAAGGTTGTCCGTCGTAACCAATTTGTCGAAGTGACAGGTCCCGGAGGAATCTATGGAAATACCAATCCGAAAACAGATCCGTTGTGGGCGACCGGATGGGACCATAAGTCAGTCTTGCTGGGTGTCCGTGATGCCCAAAAAGGATGGACTTTCTACCGGTTGCCCAAAGCCAGTCACAGCTATGACGGAGCGCATGGTTGGAATACGGAATGGCCGCGTATCCGGAATGTCGGGACAGAGTCCCAGCCGGACTATTTGATGACGATGCATGGGTTGTTCTGGCGTTTCCCGGGAATGTTTACAGCAGATAATTCAGCCGGTATTCGTCCGCGCTCCGCTTATTTGAAGGTAATTGGTGATTTTACCCGTTGGAACGACCAGTTGGTTTTCGGTTGTGACGATTCGGCCCAGAAAGAATTCTTGAACAAACGAAAAGCTAAAGGAAGTATAGAGGGACCGGGCCAATCGAATTCGAACCTGTGGTTTACCTCTTTGACAAGACCGGATGAATTGGGGCCGGCAACGGCTGAAGGTGCTGTTTGGGCAAAGGAAAGCGTGAAGGCAGGTGAAGTTTCAGAACCGTTCCTTTTTAGTGGCTGGACACATCGTTTCGGTTGGATCAAAAATGAAGGAAAACAACCGGTGATCTTTACTTTTGAAATAGATGAAGCCGGCAAAAATGAATGGAAGACTTTGAAGAGTGTAACAGTAAATGCAGGGAAGTCGGTCTCTATTCCTTTTAGTTCTACTGAAAAAGGAGAATGGATTCGTGTAAAAACGGATAAAAATACATTGGCAACGGTTAGTTTCAATTATACATCTTCGGATCCCCGTTCAGCTTCTTCAGATCCGATCTATAAGGGGTTGACTACAGTTGATAAGACAACAACGACCGGAGGTTTATTGTACGGATTGGGTGAAAATCGTCGGGCTTTAGGCTTGTTGGCAAATGTATCGGTGAATGGAAAGAATTCGGAAACCGGTTATTATGAAATGGGAGATAAATTGGAACTGGTTCGTAAAGATGATGCTAAGACAGCTGATTTGATCCGTAGTAAATTTGCGATTCCACAACAGGTTGTATCAATAGAAGAAAGTTCAGTCTTGATTGTTGATGATTTAGGCCGTCGTTGGCGATTGCCTTTAGGAAACGAAACGTATAAAAAGCTGACGGAACAGGGAATGCTCCGCATTTGCCGTGAGGTGGCAACCGAACGAGACCTGTTCTCCTGCATGGGTACATTCTATGAACTTCCGGCTGAAAATGCGGATGGATATGCCAAGATACGCCCGGTATCCACACACAATTATCGCATACATGATTATGCCTCCTACCGAGGTATGCTTGTCATGACGGGTGTGACGCCTGAAGAAGGAAAAGACAATCCGCATATAGTGGTTTCAGATGACGGAAAAGCAGCTGTTTGGGTTGGCGTGATCGATGATTTGTGGACGTTGGGCAAACCGGTCGGTCAAGGTGGCCCATGGAAAGGAACGGAGGTGAAAGCCGGTGTTGCTTCTGATCCGTACCTGATTGCTTTTTATGATAAGAAGGAGCTTTCCCTGTCTCACCAGTCTGACAAAAACGTGGTGATAACCGTTGAGGTTGACCCGACGGGAAATGGAGATTGGATGGAGTATGCCTCTTATACGGTTAAGCCGGGAGAAAAGCTAGTACAGCAACTTCCCGAATCATTTCAGGCAAGATGGGTTCGTTTCATATCGGATACAGACACGGAGGCAACAACTTGGTTAGAGTATAAATAAAGGAGAAAAAATGAAGAAAACATTGATATTATTGATTACTTTTTGTTTTTCTTGTTTTGTTTATGCTCAGGAACAAACATGGAGAACAATGTATGATCCGGCTCGTCCTCATTATAAAGAGATGCCAGAGTCTTATAAATATCGTAATGTGGAGGATTTTAAACATTATCTGAATTTTGCAAAAACACAGATAATGGAATTGTGTACCCAATATGGACCAATCGCCGGTGTGTGGTTTGATACGGTGGGGGGAGTGTATCAATATTCTGAGCTTTTTATATTCAGGAAATATATGACATGATTCATCAGATTCAGCCTCATGCATTGGTGGTGTTTAAGACAGGTGCAAATGGTAACGAGGATTTTATAACCGGAGAAAGAGAAATGGGATCTTTGGCTCCTGTTTTTAAAAGTGTCGGATTACCTAAAAAAGTACAGGACGCCGCTGATTTTTCTTGGGAGAGCAATAAGGAGAAGCCTGCAGAATTGAATATCCCGATTCAGGCTTTAGCTGGGCTTATCATAGTTCTCCGCGACAGCGCCAGAAATTGGTAGAGGAATTGAATATGAAATCATATATGGATTACCGTATGAAAGCGAAACAAAAGGTTCAGAAAGAAAAAGAAAATCAGACTGCTAATTGAATTGCTTGAATAGATGTTAAAAAAGGGTTTATAGGAAGTTGAATTTCTATAACCCTTTTTTGATATATCTCCGTTAAATTAGGGCACCAAAATCACGATCAAATATCATTTTTGTCAATAAAGATTTCTTGCAAAACAACCATCATACTATCATTTTCTTCCTTTATGTACTATTGTTCAACGGCTTAAAGCATGATAGTTCCTGCTTTAAACTATCATACTGCTATCATGCAACTATCATGTTTTTAGCCTATAATTTTGTCCATGTCGCTGATAATATGACATTTATATTCTATTGGGCCAAAATGGTCATTAGCAAACATAAGGGACTATTTGTGTTAAAAAAGCAGGTATTCCACCTGATTATAATCGAAAACAGTGCATAAAACCTCCTCGGACAAGGCAGATAAACAGCTCTACATCCCTGTTCCGGTTTCATCAAGATCCGGGTCTCCACATCTTCCACACCCGGATCTCCCGCATCCCGTCACCCGGGCCTGAAGAAACTTTTCAAGTTGTTTTTGGTAAAAGAGTAGCTTGTATTCATGAAAAAACGAGTCTATTTATATATTTTGTATCAGCTTCAGAGTATATCTGCAATTTGATAGAATGCTGATATATAATATCTTATTGATTTTTACCCATGATGGTTATGATAGATGAATGATAGTTGAAAACAGTAACTATCATAGAATAATATGCTGTTCTACAGGTGTATAAATTCAATTATGATAGTATGATCTCACGGTCGATCACGACATTCGGATTACGGACAAGGATGCGAAGAATTTCAGCCTGACGGAAGGTCACCAGTATTTTGCTGTTGCCTGTACGGATTTCATTTGTAGAATAGTCAAACACGGTATTGCCGAAATGATAGATTTCTTCTTCGACCTCCACATCTGGATTTGCTTCAAACCGCTCTTTGATCCGCTTTCCCATCCACTTCCGATATTCTTTCCGGCAAAGATAAAAAGCTACCCGATAAGTCCCGTACGGAAACGGAGCTTTTTCGGGCAGCGTAATATTTTAGTAATAATCAGGGAAAGAAATTCTGCTGTACATAATAGATGAACTTGCCTGCAACATAGCCTAAGCGATAGATCATTGCCAAAGATACTATACACAATAACATATTTACGCAATTCCGGTATCTCTTGTCTGCGCAACAACATGCAATCAGTCGATGTAATTTTGATTCCATAATATATTTGTATTAATAAGTCCCTTTAATAATGGTAGCATCATAAGATCGTTCCCCGTCTACAATTTTATCATTGTCATCGAAGGAACGGAGTTGCCAAAAATAATAACAATCGCCACTGCTACACAATATACAAAATATTCCAATAAAGTAGATCATGCGATTTCCTGTACAAAAACCATGTATCACCGGTAATAATCCCAATACAAAAAATGGCAATAGCAAAACTATACGATAGTATTTCAAGGCCAAAGGCTTCGTCAGAAGAAATCCCCACGATTTCCAATCCATATTCCAACGCAACACCCGATAATCTCTTCCGGAAAAGCAATATAATGCCATATATTGAAGTAGAATATATCCAGCAATGCAAAGAATCATAATAAGGTTTCCTTTTAAACTGAAAACTTCAAATCCAGAGCGATCACTTGAAGCTTCTCCCCAAACATAATAAAAAAACAAACCACCCATAATTCCAAGAATTAGTGCTGAAAATAAAGCAATTACCATGATCCGGTTAGCACTCATTTTCACCACTACTCCTTTCGGAAGTACATATTTTTCTAAATTGCTTTCTTTTGTTTCCATATCGTATTCGTTTTTAGATTTCCATACCACAAAGATACAGGTTGCAAAAGAGACGGAAGGTTATCTCAACGTTATCTTTACGTTAAGAAGAAAAACAAAGGAGGCAAGAAATAATGGAATACCTATATTTGCCGTTATAAGACAAAAGTTATGACAAAATCATTCTATATCATATTGACGGCGGTTGCCGCTACTGCCGTTTCTTTCCTGATAGGACAATGGGCCGGCAGAAGTCTTGCGCTGACAAAAGGCCTGTTGGCACGACAGATACATGAGTCTTTCTGCCATGCGACAGAACAGTACGATACCAACAAGACAAACCTATTTCCAGCTCTGTTCAGAGAAGAACTCAACAAGCAAGAACTCCATAAGCTGATGTTCCGTATAGATACGGTTTCCCTTAACGATCCTAAAACGGTCCAGAGGAATGACATTCGGTATTTCGCCGATTACGAACGGCTATTCAACGAACGACATACATTTGTATATCCGATCAACGACACGCAAGGCATATATGCCTATATCATCAATCCACGCGCAGGCTACATCGGCAGGCTGCTATACTATTTTTTCGGAACAGTCATCGCACTAATCATCCTTGCGATCTGCATTCGGAAGCAAATTAATATCATCAAGCGACAAGACGAGATCGCCCGGATACGGGAAGATTTCTCCTATGCCATGATCCACGATATGAAAACACCGCTCAGTTCTATCCTGATGGGAGCCCGTATTCTCCGCAGTGGCAAGTTGGATAAAATGCCAGAAAAGAAAGAAAAATTTTTTGACATACTGGAAGAAGAGGCAGAGCATCTGATGGCACTCACTAACAAGATCCTGACTATTTCCAAACTGGAACACGGGCAACTCCTGTTAGAAAAGAACTGGATTCCTGTCCGCCCGATGATAGAAGAACTGACTCAGATGTTTACTGCCAAGACAGACAAACGGGTCACCTTTGAGCTGAATATAGAAAAAGAAAATATCTTTGCAGACGAAGAATACCTGAAAGAGGCTGTAAGCAATCTGATAGACAATGCTATCAAATACTCGAAAGAGACAGTCGATATACAAATCACCTCCTGCATGTACAACAAATTTATACAGATCAAAGTAAAAGACAATGGGATCGGCATTTCACTTTCCGCTCAGAATCATATCTTTGACAAGTTCGAACGTGCTTCTGCCAGCCGCAATGCGGTAAACGGCGTTACCGGCTTCGGATTGGGATTGAACTACGTGATGAACGTCACCCGCTCGCATGGAGGGTATGTCAGCGTCGAAAGCCAGGAGGGGAAATACAGCGAATTTACAATCTCATTACCTTTACCCACAGAATACGAAATAACAGTATGATCAGATTATTAGTAGTAGAAGACGATGCCAACCTGAGTTATATCATTCAGGGAGGCTTGGAAGACATGATAGGTGATTATGAAGTAACTGTCGCCCACAACGGAAAAGAGGGGTTGGAAGCCTATCGGAAGAGCAAACCGGATGTTATCGTGGCCGACATCGAAATGCCGATTATGGATGGCTATGAAATGGTGCGCCGCATTCGGGAAACAGATCGTGAGATTCCGATCCTGTTCTCCTCCGCCCGTGTTTCTCCCAAAGATGTAGTGAAAGGATATGAATTAGGAGTCGATAATTATGTAAAGAAACCTTTCATGCCCGAAGAACTGGATGCCCATATCCATGCGTTACTCCGTATAAAGAAAGGGATAACTGAAAAAGAAACCGCACAAATGCTAACGGCAGGCAGCTATACATTAGATCCTGTCCAGGCAACGCTGCGCCATACCTCCGGAAGTACCCAACTACTGACACCACGCGAAACCGGCATTCTGGAACTTCTATTCCGCAAGCCGGGCGAAGTAGTCCGCCGAGAAGTGATCCTGGATAAGTTCTGGAATACGGAAGATGATTATTTTGCCTCACGTAGCTTAGATGTATTCGTAACCAAACTACGCAAACTGATTTCAAAAGACGAGACAGTCTGCATCAAGACAGTAAAAGGGATCGGCCTGATGCTCATATCAGAGGAAAGATGACAGGTTTCATCCTCCTCGGATACGACAGATGCCATCCCCCCGGATATGAGAAGTGATATCCAGGAAGATATGACCTTTCATATTCGGAAGGACGGCATCATTGCCTACTTATAAATTATTCCACGTTATACCCGGTAATCAGGACCTTACCTTCATTGCCTCTGGTATCTTCATCTTTCCAGCTCATGCGAACTTCCTTCTTTTCACCCGGAAGCAAAGAGAAGTAGTTGTCGGAATAGAATACCGGCAGAAGCTGCTGGCCGTCTTTGCTACCGACAACATTGAGGCGAATCATCAAAGCCGGTGTAGACGTCTTGTTCTCGATAACGGACACGGCGCTCCAGGTTCCGTCTGCATTCTTATCCACGGTTGTCATGGATTGCAAAGCGACCTTTGCCAACTGGCGCAGATCCTGGTAGTTGTTTTCTTCCAGGCTTCTGTGATAGAAGTTGTCGGAAACGACTTTGCCGTTTTCGGTCAGGACCATTTTGATGAAATGTACCTTCGACAGGTTGGCCGGGAATGCCAACTTGATACATTTGTTGGTCGTATCTTCATTGCTATCGACAGTCGCTTCCTTTTCCCAGGCTACGGATGCATCCATATTCAGGATCTGAACTTTTGCAGTCAGCCCCTTATGTGTCCCGGCGCTGTAGTTGACCACTTCCACCTCATCCGTTGCCGGATTCCACTGGATATGCAGCGGTTCGGAAGCCTTCTTGATTGCGAAATAGGCGGCAGTCGGCTCGAAATAATAATCATATGTCTGCCATACCATAGAAGGCCAACAAGAATGGCTCATCCACATCAACAGACCTTTACGGTTCTGGCTTCTGGACTCGAACAAACTGCGGTGGCCGTCGTAGTTCACCCACTGTGCCAATTCGGCAAACTCTTTCGCACTCTGCGGTTCGCCATACCCTTTCGCGATGATCTCGTTGAAAGAGGTACAGCCCTGTGCCCCTTCGCGTGTATAGTCGTGCATACCCCACTGGTTGTCCTGCGGCCAGATTCCTTCCGGCGAGAAGGTGCGGAGCATGCTTTCGTAGGTCATGACGTTCGGCATTCCTCGTTCACTATGGAACTTGTCATTGCCGGTCTTCAGCGTGAAATACTCTTTTGCCGGAAGCATACGGTACGGGCCGTGACCGCTCACCACATCGTCAGCCGAGCTGGAGATATAATGGATATCCGAATGGTCTTCCTTGATGATACGGCGTAACGCCTTATCGATCTGTTCGGGCGGGAAACCCTCGTTACGTCCGCAGTAGAGGCCGATAGAAGCATGGCTACGGATACGTTTTACATAATCTTCCGCATTGGCGATAAACATCTCCGGGTAATACGGATCAGGACCATCAGCCGGATTTGCCAGCCAGAAGTCCTGCCAGATCATGATACCGTGGCGGTCACAGGCTTCATAGAGTTCCTTGTCACCGATCATGCCGACCCAGTTACGCATCATCGTAAAGTTCATATCGGCATGATAAGCCACGGCGATATCATATTCACGGGCACGGTAGTTCAGGTTGGATTCACCGAAACCCCAGTTACCTCCACGACCGATAAAGCGGCGCCCGTTGATAAAGAGGCTCAGGATATGGTTATCTTCATTAAACGTCATCTGACGGATACCGACCTTAAAGTCTTTCGCATCCGAAACGGCATCTCCTACTTTGAACGTAAAGTTCGCATCATACAGGTTCGGCGCACCATACCCTTTAGGCCACCACAGACGCGGATTCTCCATCTTCAACTGCGGGAAATCCTTGACATCGAAGACGACCGTCTTCTCTTCTCCAGCCGCTAAGGAAACAGGTTTCTGGAATGTGATATTTCCAACCTTGCCTTCCAACGTACCGTTTACCGTATTGGCATCGTGGTTCTTCACGATCACCTCAGCCGTCAACGTAGCGGAAGTCGTATCGGGCAACGGCAAGACAGAGGTAACAAGCGGATCGGCCACCGTCACCTTCCCGGTAGAAGTAAGAAAGACATCGTTCCAGATACCGATATTGCGTCCACGGACAGTCGGAATCCAGTCCCAACCGATCGTTGCATGGAACGTCGGGTTATCAGCCCCTAAGATTCCACCATTAAAATCCGTGCTCTGTTTATTCTTTTCCTTGATCGCCCCGATATGATTATTCCGAATGATCTCTACAGCCACCACATTCTTGCCCGGAGCGACAACATCCGTCACGTCGAACTTACCCCGCATAAAGGCTCCTTCGATACGGCCCAATTTCTTTCCGTTCAGATAGACATTCGCTTTCCAGTTGATGCCGTCGAAGTTCAGGAACAGGCGATCCTGCTTGAATCCTTCGGGTACTTCAAACTCGTCGCGATACCAGAAGTTGGACCAGAAGAAAGACTCGGATACCTGCAACTGGTTATCCGCATAGTTCGGATCGGCAATTGCCCCGATATTCTTGTAGCTGCTCAATACCGTTCCCGGTACTGTCGCCACGATCCAGTTCTCCGGTTTAAACTCCGGGGTCGAGATTTCTTCACCCGAAGCGTTCACTTCCGAAGCACGTTGCAGTCTCCAGTTGCCACCGGAAAGGTTCATTTCCCCCTTTGACACCGCAGGAGAAGCCACAGGCCGGGCAACCAGACCGCCTTTCCCCATTACTTCCATTTCGCTCAGGATATAGCGACTGCCGTTCGCCGGCTCTTGCATCAAGACACGCACATAACGGGCCTGCAGCTTGTCGTTCAAGGTGATCTCATCGTTCAACCCGTCACCTCCCGGCAACTCGGCTGCATCTTTCCACTGTTTGGCATCGTCCGATACCTGTATCTTACCCTTCACGGCTTTATTGATCCAGTGCAGGTTCACTTTGTCAAATTCAGACCGGCTGCCCAAATCCACATACAGCCATTCTTCACCTGCCGTTGCACTCATCCAGGCACTATTGAAGAACTGGGACGGCTTCATCTCCACCAGTCCGTCCCTATCCAGGAAGTTCGCCTCCGTAAACACCCAGTCATGAGCACCCGCCATCTTCAGCAGTACACGGTAGGCGGAGTAGGCGACCTCTTTATCGAAAGTTATCGTTTCATTCAATTTACGGACCGGCATAGTCGTCGTCTGGTCGGTCTGCTTGTTCGGGTCGGTCACCGGGACACGATAAGAGAGCGCTTTACCCGGCAGCCCGCTACCGCTCAGCTTCCCTATCTCTGTCCAGTTCTGCCCGTCATTAGAACCCTGGCAGATAATTTCATATCCGCCTTTCGAAACCTTATCGTCATAAACGACTGTTCCCACCAAAGAGAGTTTACCGGCCGCTTTGCTATAGTTTGCCAGCGTAAACTGAAAATAAGTATCTCCTCCGGTAAAAGTATTCCGTGAATAAGGACCTTCATCGATCATCCATTCGCGTTCCCGTCTCGGGACATCGCCTTCGGGAGTCGACAAGTTCAGATACTGCGGCTGCTTGTCGGAAACAAGGCCGTCTGTAGCCAACTGCGCTACCAGATTGTAGTCATGGCTGGAAGAAGCAAAAGCAGAACGCAGAAGGGCTATGTTCCGGTAAGTCGAATGATCCGGAGCCAGGGAAGGAGAGAAATCTTCCTCCGGGTTGCCCGGGTACTGCCCGATGCCGCGTGTGTAATAGTCCGACCGTTCAAACGACTTGTCGGCCGTCGCACCTGTCCCACTACATCCCCAAAGAACCAGCGATGCCATCGCCGCCCCGCAAAGGGTGAGAACACGAGTGCTCTTTTTCTGTACATTAAAAGTGTTCATATATGAAAGTTTGCTTGATTTTGTGCTTTTTGAACGCCCTAACCTCTTCTAAAAAGAAGTTTGCACAAACTTACGGAAAAAACCGAGATATAAATCACGATTTATGTCTAAATTTGTCTCTATCACCAATACAAACATTACAAATGGGACGAAGAGCAAAGAGCTACGCAGGCGAGATCAAAAGCGAGACGTTCAACCTCACCGATATCTCCGCTTATTTCCGGTACAGGAAAGAGGTAGAAGGAGACAACCTGCTATCCGACCAAACCTATTCGGACTTAGGAGTGGAAGAGTTGTTTACTTTTGCTGACAGGACTGTTTCGAGAGTCGGACAACAATACCTGTACCAGACCTTACGGTCCGTTCCCCAAGCGGCAGGCGAGATCAGCCGGCACGAAGAGATCATCCGTCATTTGCAGGCGGACAGCCATCTACGGGAACGACTGGCCAAAACACTATCCCATTTGCGCGATACCGAAGCCTACAGTATCGTACGATTATTGGCAGACGAGCAACCAGCCGCCTCCACAAACCGAAAGGTCACTTTTGCTATCTTGAAATGCCTTCCGGCTCTGTTCCTACTTCTCTATCTGCTCCTTCATATACCTGCCTGCGGGTTGTTCTTCCTGGTTGCCATTATCTTGAATGCCGGAATCCACTACACCTACAAGCCTAAAAGCATCGACTATATCTATTCCGTCCCCCAACTTATCAAACTGTTAGGGACAGCAGAGAAGCTATGCAAAATCCCGGAACTAAGCAAGTTGGCGACAGACATTCCGGATGCCTTGGCCACGCTCAAGCCTATCCGGAAAACCGCCCTGTTCCTCCGCATGGAGAACAAGCTACAAAGCGACATGGCCGCCCTTGCCTGGCTCTGCACCGAGCTGCTGCATATCTTCTTCCTGACAGAACCGTTCTCTTTCCTGCAATCCGTCTCTATCCTCCGGAACAAGTGCCGGGAGATCGAAACGGTCTACCGGTTCGTCGGGCTGACGGACTGCCTGTTGTCCGTCTGTTTCCTGCGGGAACATCTGCCCTACTATTGCCTTCCCGGAAGACCGGAAGAGAGGCACAGACTGGCCAGTCAAGAGATGTACCATCCTTTAATAGAAGACTGTGTCGCCAACTCCATCGACATACAAGACAGATCGGTCTTGCTGAACGGATCGAACATGTCCGGCAAAACAACTTTTATCCGCATCATCGGCATCAATGTCCTGTCGGCACAAACCCTGCATACGGCATTCGCCCGTTCTTTCCTTCTGGCCACCCCTTTAAATATATATTCCGCCCTGATGCTTGCCGACGATCTGTCTGAAGGAAAAAGTTTCTATATGAAGGAAGTAGACACTATCAAAGAGATGATCAGCCGGAATCAGAAAGGGACAGCCAACCTCTTCCTGTTCGACGAGATATTCAAAGGCACGAACACCACCGAACGGATTGCCGCTGCCAAAGCCGTCCTATCCTACTTGAATACCCACGATAATATCATCGTCGCTTCCACCCACGACACGGAATTGGCAACCTTGCTCGATAAGGAATATGATCTTTACCATTTCAGCGAAGTGATTGAGGGCGAAACCTTTTTTTTCGATTACAAACTCAAAAACGGTCCCCTCTACCAGCGCAACGCTATCCGCCTGCTGGAAATAAACGGCTTCCCGCCGATCGTTATCCGGGATGCTTATCAGACGATAGAAGGAATGACTAAGCAATAAACCACCTTCACCCTTGTACACTTTGATAATCAAAATGTTTTAAAATATGGCAAAGCCAAATAGGTGGTTTGAATATAAGAATATGAACAATTAAAGTTGGAAAAACATGGATATTGTCAATATTTTTCTCGATCTTCGTTCACAGCTCATATTGTCAGTATGAATGGCATGAATAAAGATTGCCTTCAGCACATGATTTGGAAACAAAGACAGTGCTAAAACAGTTGAATCTGTCCATAATGCACAATAAACGCAAAACGGGCAGTGTGTCAAAACATAAAAAGGAGGTATCGATATGGCAAATCCCAGATTACCCAATATAACAGAGGCGGAACAGGAGCTCCTGTATGAGAAGTTGAATATTTATAACCAAGGGAAAGCCTCGTATAAGGAGGCAGGGTGCTACCTTGTGGTCTTACCGAGAGAAGGGCATCCGAACTACAGCCTGTGGTTCTATACGCCTTTGCTCGACAAGCGATGCATCCTGTTTATCGAAGACTTGAAAACGGACATTATCCAGTCGCTGCGCATCGTCACTTCCGAATTGTGGTATGCCAACCGTCAGATCCTAATCACGGACTACAACGAGAAAAGGATGTCGACACATGGGGATGACCTGATCGCTTTCGGCAAATACCGTGGACATTTCCTGTATGAAATCCTGCGGATAGATCCGGGCTACGTGAACTGGATCGCCTTTAAATATACCCCTACCATCCCCAAGCAGGAACGTTTCGTCAAAATGGCACAAGCCTACAACTGCGTCTACCTGGACAAGATGCTCAAAAAGAAATATCAGCCACGCCCTACCAGCCGTTTCTTAGGAAAGAAAGGGGACAAGCTGTCCAATCTCACCCTAAAAATAACCAAAGTACGGGTGGAAGACGACCCGTACAGGACCCATGTCATCGGGACGACTCCAGTCTTCTTCGTCCGCCAGCGCCTGACGGCCATCGATGCGAGCGGCAACCTGGTCAACCTAACCTTTGCCTCTGGCAATCCCAGCCATGCCTCCGGACAGCTGCCTTCCCTGGAACATGCCTACCGGCCGGGTGAAGTGCTACATATCTCTTCGGCACGTATCGCCGCGACATTTGAAAGTTACGGCATACAGTACACGCGGCTGAATTATGTCAAGATTGGAAAATAATCCCTACCTTTGCCTTCTCGAAAAAGGACAGCAAGATGAAAATAGTCGCCGACAATACCGTTCCTTATCTGAAAGGAATCGCAGAACCGATCGCAGAGGTAAACTATCTCACTTCTAAAGAGTTTACACCGGAAAACGTAAAGAATGCAGACGCACTGATCGTGCGGAGCATAGACAAATGTACCCGCGAACTGCTCGAAGGAAGCCGGGTGAAGTTGATTACCAGCGCCACGATAGGTTTCGACCATATCGACACCCGGTATTGCGACGAGGCAGGTATCGCCTGGAAGAACTCACCGGGATGCAATGCCGTTTCGGTCGCCCAATATGTATTCGCCGGATTGCTCACGATTGCACTCCGAAAGGGTGAACCCCTACAGGGGAAGACGATCGGGATCGTCGGAGTCGGCCATGTCGGAAAAGAGGTGGAAAAGTTATGCTCGGCCTACGGGATGAACGTGCTCCGTAACGACCCGCCACGCGCAGAGGCAGAAGGAGAAGACGACTTCGTCCCGCTGGATACGATCGCAGAGCAAGCTGACATCGTCACCTTCCACACGCCGCTGACAAAAGAAGGCCGTTTTGCCACCCGCCACCTGGCAGGAGAAGACTTCTTCCGTAAGCTCCAACGGAAACCTTGGTTCGTCAACGCATCCAGGGGGGCCGTCCATAATACGGATGCCCTATTGCATGCCCGGAAAGAAGGCAAGATCGGCGAACTGATCTTGGACTGCTGGGAAAACGAACCGGATATAAACCGGGAACTGCTGGAACTGGCCACGATAGCCACCCCGCATATTGCCGGCTTTTCGGCAGACGGGAAAGCCAACGGCACGCGTATGTGTCTGGAGAACATTGAAAAATTCTTCCAGGTGAAGATCGAGAAGATCGGCGAAGTAGTTCCGCCAGTCCCCGAAACTCCGGTTATCGATTTGGACCGGTTTGACGGAAACCGGATCGAACAGGCGATCCTGACCGGTTTCAACCCGCTTACCGTGGACCGGGCGCTACGGGAACATCCCGACAGATTCGAATGGTTCCGGGCTAACTATCATCACCCAAGAGAATACGGTGCATACACAATCGTCCATGCAACCCCGGAAGAAGCCGGACTGCTCCGAAGATTGGGGTTCGGAATCCAACAATAACACAAACAAAACGGAACAATGGCAAAAGACAAACTTATATCACCCAGCTTCTGCTATATCTTAGCAGCCAACTTTTTGCTGTTCTTCGCATTTTATCTGATATTGCCGATCCTGCCGTTTTACTTGCAGGACCAATTCGATGCGGATAAATCGATGATCGGTTTTATCCTGTCATGCTATACCATTGCTGCTCTCTGCATCCGTCCGTTCTCCGGATATCTGCTGGACACATTCGCCAGACGGCCGCTGTATCTCTTAGCCTACTCCGTCTTCATGGTCATCTTCGCCGGATATATGATCGCCAGCCTGCTGAGCATCTTTATTGTGCTCCGTATCCTGCACGGCTTCGCCTTCGGCATGGTGACAGTATCGGGCAATACGATCGTGATCGATATCCTACCCTCCTCCCGCCGTGGCGAGGGGATCGGTTACTACGGGTTGGCAAATAATACGGCCATGAGTTTCGGACCGATGACAGGGTTGTTCATGCACACCAGCTTCTCTTACGAAACGATTTTCGCCTGCTCGCTCCTCTCCTGCCTCCTCGGCTTCATCATGGCCTATTTGGTCAAGACGCCACAGAAACAACCGATAAAGAAAGAACCGATCTCGCTGGACCGTTTCTTTTTGGTGAAAGGCGCTTGGGCAGGTATCTCCTTGCTGCTGCTCTCCATACCCTACGGCATGACAACTACATACGTGGCCATGTATGCCGATGAGATCGGGATTTCCGTCAATTCGGGATTATATTTCACCTTTATGGCGATCGGTCTGGCTGTCTCGCGCATGTTCTCCGGGCGGCAGGTCGACAAAGGGAGGATCACGCTGGTCATCTCGTTAGGAATGTATCTTGCCGCCGCCAGTTTTTTCGGGTTGGCAGCTCTGGAAAGGCTGATGCGGTGGAATCCGTCTTTCACTTCTTATCTGTATATCGGGATTGCCCTTTCACAAGGAGTCGCATTCGGTACGATGTTCCCGGCTTTCAATACCCTGTTCGTCAACCTTGCCCCCAACAGCCAGAGGGGAACAGCGACTTCCACCTATCTCACCAGTTGGGATGTGGGGATCGGGATCGGACTGATGATAGGCGGAAGCATTGCACAGGCTTTCGGGGGATTCAACTACGCTTACCTGTTCGGAGCGTGCCTGACCATTCTCTCGACACTGTTCTTTTTCTGTCTCTTATACACATCTGACGCTGCCGACGACTAGTCGAGTGTAGA
>ENA-OZJV01000452-OZJV01000452.1-human-gut-metagenome-genome-assembly--contig:-NODE-452-length-21618-cov-24.951074_pt1 | contig 21618 bp, 16 predicted proteins | sample MGYA00244179_ERZ653756 | MGnify/ENA primary metagenome ERZ653756 (study PRJEB26926, sample SAMN06165332) | human gut metagenome | biome: ENVO:00009003; feature: ENVO:2100002; material: ENVO:00002003...
TCCCCTGAGGAGGAGTGAGGAAATGCCAGTTGCACTTCCTATTGGAATCTTTCCACTAATTTTTTGGGAGAAATATGTTGCATTATAAGATTTTTATCGTACTTTTGTAAAAATTTGGGATAAATGGCAGGCGACTTACAGCAGACACTTTTGCGTATCAGCCGTAAGGCGGAGTCCCTGACAGAGCGTTACAACGCACTCTATCAGGCAAAAAAAGAAGCCGACGAGACTATCGCCGGGTTGGAGAAAAAGATTGCCGGTCAGGAAGAGGAGATACGAATCCTGAAAAGCAGGGTGGAATATCTCACCGTAGTGACCACAGCAATACCCGACCGCCGCGATGTCGAGCTGAGCCGAGCCAGGATTTCCGAATTAGTGCGGGAAATCGACAAGTGCATCACTGAGCTAAGCGAATGATGCGATGAAAGATAAACTGAATATAAAAGTAAAATTGGCTGACCTTGCCCCGCTTGGCATGGTAGTCAGTTTTGAAGGCGAAGAAGAAGTCAGGCTTGCCGAACGATACGTCAACCGCGTGTGGAGCAAGTGGATGGAATCTAAGCCTGCCGACAAGACATCAAAGGATGTGCTCGGCATGGTGGCGTTACACTTTGCAAAGCTTTACGTGATAGAGCAGCGCAAAAACGAGCGTATCGACGATACGCTGAGAGATTTTGAGGAGAAGCTGGATGACATTTTGTTAAACATCGAGTAACTCCGTAAAAGGCTCTCCATCCGACATTTATTCAGGGGAGCATATCCCCGGCGTTTTGAGAGAAGTAACCTGCACTTATAACCAATACCGCGCCGTTCCATGCGGCGAAAGGATGGTCTATGAGTGCTTTTTGTTTAATATTATTATCATATCACATTTTAACATATCATGGGACCACTCATACTAACCATTGTAGTAGGCGTAGTGGCAGCATTAATCGGTGTTGCCGCCACAATCATAGTTCAGAAATCAATCGGTAGAAGCCAGGCAAAGACCATCGTTGAAGAAGCGAAGCAGGAAGCCGAGGTGCTGAAGCAGAAGAAACTCCTGGAAGCCAGGGAAGAGGAGCTTCAGATCAAGGCAGAGGCGGAGAAACAGGCAAATACGCGCCTCGCCAAGGTACAGCAGTCGGAAGCGCGCATAAAGCAGCGCGAACTGCAGCTCAACCAGCAACAGGGCGACATTGCCCGCCGCCGCAACGAGATTGACGCGACTAAAGCCAACCTCGATGCCCAGGCTGTCGTGCTCGAAGGTCAGAAAGCTGAGCTTGACAAGCTCACCCGTACCGCACAGGATACACTTGAGCATATTTCAGGGCTGTCGGCTGAAGAAGCTAAAAACAAGCTCGTGGAGTCGCTCAAAGACGAGGCAAAAACCGCTGCGGCAAGCTATATCAACGACATCATGGATGAAGCGAAGCTCACCGCCAACAAGGAGGCGAAGCGCATCGTCGTGCAGTCGATACAGCGTGTCGCCACCGAGACCGCGATTGAAAACTCAGTGACCGTGTTCCACATCGACTCCGATGAAATCAAGGGACGCATCATCGGTCGCGAGGGTCGTAACATCCGCGCCCTTGAGGCAGCGACCGGCATCGAAATCATTGTCGACGACACCCCCGAGGCAATCGTGCTCTCAGGCTTCGACCCCGTGCGCCGCGAAATCGCCCGGCTCGCCCTGCATCAGCTCGTGGCGGATGGACGTATCCATCCCGCACGTATCGAGGAAGTCGTGGCAAAGGTGCGCAAGCAGATAGAAGAAGAAATCGTCGAGACAGGGAAGCGCACAGCTATCGACCTTGGTATCCACGGTCTGCATCCCGACCTCATCCGTCTGGTAGGTAAGATGAAATACCGCTCCAGCTACGGACAGAACCTGCTGCAGCACTCGCGCGAGACAGCCAACCTCTGCGCCATCATGGCGTCGGAGCTGGGTCTCAACCCCAAGAAAGCACGTCGCGCCGGACTCCTCCACGATATAGGCAAGGTGCCCGATGAAGAGCCCGAACTCCCCCACGCACTCCTTGGCATGAAGCTTGCCGAAAAATATAAGGAAAAGCCCGAGATATGCAACGCCATCGGCGCCCACCACGATGAAATCGAGCAGACCACGCTTCTCGCCCCGATTGTACAGGTGTGTGACGCCATCTCCGGCGCACGTCCCGGCGCACGTCGCGAAATCGTCGAGGCATATATCAAGCGCCTCAACGACCTTGAGCAGCTCGCCCTCTCCTATCCGGGCGTAATCAAGACCTACGCCATCCAGGCAGGTCGTGAACTGCGCGTGATTGTGGGAGCCGACAAGATTGACGACGTGGAGACCGAAAAGCTCTCTTCTGAAATCGCAAAGCGCATCCAGGATGAAATGACTTATCCGGGACAGGTAAAAATCACCGTAATCCGCGAGACCCGTTCAGTAAGTTTCGCAAAATAATCAGCCGGTGAGTCATGACAAAAGATACTGACGACATAACACCGCGCCGTAACGAAAACGCATCATCCGGGGAGTGTGGCTCATGTGGAAACTCCTGCGGGCGTTGTGGCGATTGCAGCCACAAGACTCCCCGAGGCAATCTGCACTGCAACAACTGGCTTGGCGACATTCCAGGGGGATTTGCCGATTTCGACATGGTGGAGGTGCAGTTCAAGAACACCCGCAAAGGCTTTTATAAAAACAGCTCCAATCTTCAGCTCGCTATCGGCGACATGGTGGCTGTCGAGGCATCGCCCGGTCACGACATCGGGCAGGTGACCCTCACCGGACAGCTTGTGGCGCTTCAGATGAAGAAAGCCAATATAAAGCCCGATGCGGAGATACGCCGCATATTCCGCAAGGCAAAACCTGCCGACCTTGAAAAATATGAGGAGGCGAAAGCGAAGGAAAACGACACCATGATACGCTCACGCAAAATCGCCGAGAGCCTTAAGCTCAACATGAAGATAGGCGACGTGGAGTATCAGGGCGATGGCAACAAGGCTATCTTCTATTATATAGCCGACGAGCGCGTAGATTTCCGCCAGCTCATAAAGGTGCTTGCCGAGACCTTCAAGGTAAGAATCGAGATGAAGCAGATAGGCGCGCGACAGGAGGCAGGCCGCATAGGCGGTATCGGTCCCTGCGGCAGACCGCTCTGCTGTTCAAGCTGGATGACCAATTTCGTGTCGGTGGCAACGAGCGCGGCGCGCTACCAGGACATCTCGCTCAATCCGCAGAAACTTGCCGGACAGTGCGCGAAGCTCAAATGCTGCCTCAACTTCGAGGTCGACACCTACGTGGAAAGCGTGAAGAGAATGCCTCCGCGCGATGCCACACTGGAAACCGTTGACGGCACATTCTATCACTTCAAGACCGACATTTTCAAGCGCGAGATCACCTACTCGACCGACAAGTCAATGCCCGCCAACCTGGTGACCATCCCTGCCGACCGTGCCTTTGAGGTTATCTCCATGAACAAGCGCGGTGAAAAGCCCGAAAAGCTTGCCGCCGAAGGAAGCGAGAAGCCGAAGGAGCGCAAGGAGTTTGTCGAGATTGTAGGTCAGGACAGCCTTACCCGCTTTGACAAGGCTAAAAAGAAAAAGAAGAAAAAGAAGCCGCAGGGCGAGCAGAAAGAGGGAGCGAAACCCGATGCCAACGGCACGAAACCCGACAACCGCAACGGTAACGGCAACGCTCAACAGCAACCCCGACAGCCCAAACAGCCGCGACAGCAGCAACAACAGCCGCAACCGCCACGCAACCGTCAGGCAAAACAGCTCCGCCACGACCCTTCAGCCGACAACAAGCCTAAGGACTCCGCACCGGCACCTGAAAACTGACAATGACGAAAGCGAAATATCACATATCAACAATCTTATGTTCATTATGCCTGGGCGCCTGTGTGCCCGGGCAAAATGACTTTTGTGAGTTCCGCCAACTCCCAGAAGAAGGCTGGGCGTATGGCGACACGCTATGCTTCACCCCGCAGTTTGCCGACTCCACGGTCACGTCAGTGCCCGTGATTGCCCTGCGCCACAATAACTCCTATCCTTACAGTAACCTGTGGCTTGAGCTTTCCCGTGTAAACACCGACAGCACCGTGACGCGCGACACAGTCAACGTGCGTCTCGCCGATATCTACGGCCGTTGGCAGGGCAACGGATTCGGCGCTTCCTACCAGTATGCCGACACCCTCATGACGGTAGCGCCGATACCGTCGGGGCAGACCGTCACCCTGCGTCACATCATGCGCGTCGACACCCTTCACGACATTGAACAATTAGGCATCCTGTTCGTTTCGACTGAATAGGACTATGTTATAATTAACCGAAATTCAATTATGGACTTACATGCTCTCACTCCCGCCGACGAGATACGCCGACGCATCGAAAAGATACAACTCGCGATGGCTGATGCCTCGATGCCGGCTATGCTCGTGACAAGCAACGCCAACATATATTACACTACCGGCAGGGTCATCAACGGTTATGTCTACATCCCCGCCGAGGGTGCACCCCTGTATTTCGTGCGTCGCCCTACCGGCATAGAAGCTCCTGATGTCATATATATCCACAAGCCGGAGCAGATTGTCGACCTGATTGCGGGACACGGCTACGGCATTCCCGAGGCGATGGGCTTCGAGCTATCGCTCCTCGACGTGATGACCTTCGAGCGTCTCACCAAGGCTTTCCCGGGTGTCAAGCCGCTCAACGCCTCTGCGGTATTGCGCACCGCCCGCTCGGTAAAGACCGATTTCGAGCTTGACATGCTCCGCCGCTCCGGCGTGAAGCATGAGCGCGTCTATCGCCGCATCCCCCATCTCTACGAAGACGGCATGAGCGACATCGAGCTTCAGATTGAAATCGAGCGTGTGTCGCGCCTCGAAGGATGCCTCGGACAGTTCCGCATAGCGGGTGAGTCCATGGAACTTTTCATGTCCAATATCCTCACCGGTGATAACGCCGATGCACCCACTCCCTATGATTTCGCCATGGGTGGTGCCGGACTTGACCCGTCGCTGCCCGTCGGTGCCAACGGCACAGTCATCAAGCCCGGTATGACCGTGATGGTCGACTCCAACGGTAATTTCACCGGCTATATGACCGACATGACCCGTGTATTCAGCCTCGGCGAAATCGACGATCTCGCCCGAAGGACCCATCAGTGTTCCATCGACATCTGCCGTGCCGTCGAGAAAGCCGGGGTTCCGGGTACTCCCGCATCACAGCTCTACGAGCTCGCAATCTCCATTGTCAACGACCGCGGACTGGAACACTATTTTATGGGTCACGCACAGAAAGCCGGTTTCATCGGTCATGGCGTGGGCATCGAGATTAACGAGCTGCCCGTCATCGCGCCGCGTAGCCGCGATGTGCTCGCCCGCCACAATGTGATAGCACTGGAACCCAAATTTGTAGTTCCCCACGTTGGTGCCACAGGCATTGAAAACACCTATATCGTCACTGACAGCGGACTTGAATGTATCACCAACGCCCCTGAAGATATTATTAGTCTGAACTGATTTTTAAGAGTTACTTAAGCCCGATGAATTTAGCCGAAAGGATAGACTCAGCGCTTTTCCATACCGTAGGCGACACCGCCGACTCTCTCTCTCGCCCCTGCTATGTCGTGGGCGGATATGTACGTGACCTGTTTCTTCACCGTCATTCCAAGGATGTCGATTTCGTCACCGTAGGGAGCGGAATCGAGGTTGCCGAGGCGGTTGCAGCGAAACTCGGCAAAGGCACCCGCTGCAATGTGTTCCGCAATTTCGGCACCGCGCAGGTGAAACACCGTGGCACCGAACTCGAATTTGTCGGGGCGCGCCGCGAGTCATACACCCACGACAGCCGCAAGCCGATAGTAGAGGATGGCACCCTTGCCGACGACCTCGCGCGCCGCGACTTCACCATCAACGCCATGGCGATTTCGGTCAACAGCGCCACATTCGGCGAGCTTGTCGACCCCTACGACGGAGTGGGCGACCTCGACCTTCAGCTTATACGCACACCGCTTGACCCCGATATCACTTTCAGTGACGACCCTCTGCGCATGATGCGCGCCATCCGCTTCGCCACACAGCTCGGGTTTACCATCTACGACGAGACATTTGACGCAATCGCCCGCAACGCGTCGCGCATCGAGATAATCTCGCGCGAGCGTATCGCCGACGAGCTTATGAAAATCATGGCATCACCCGTTCCCTCGATTGGCTGGTATCTGCTCGACAACTGCGGGCTCCTTCCCTACATCCTTCCCGAACTTGCCGCCATGAAAGGAGTGCAGACAGTAAAGGGGCGCGGTCACAAGGACAATTTCGACCATACCCTTCAGGTGCTCGACAACGTGGCGCGCACAAGCGACAATGTATGGCTCCGGTGGGCGGCACTGTTCCACGACATCGCCAAGCCCGTCACAAAGCGTTGGGACGACCGCCTCGGCTGGACATTCCACAACCACAACTTCATCGGGGCAAAGATGCTTCCGCGCATATTCCGCAACATGCGTCTCCCTCTCAATGAGAAAATGAAATATGTGCAGAAAATGGTCGAGCTACATATGCGTCCCATCGCCCTCGTAGAGGAGGAGGTGACCGACTCTGCCGTAAGACGTATGCTTTTTGAGGCAGGTGACGATATCGAGGACCTGATGACACTCTGCGAAGCCGATATCACCTCAAAAAACCAGGAAAAGGTGCGTCGCTACATCGAAAACTTCAAACTCGTACGCAATAAGATGGCGGAGCTTGAGGAACGTGACCGCATCCGCAACTTCCAGCCCCCGGTTACAGGTGAGGAAATTATGCAGATATTCAGCCTTCCCCCGTCGCGCGAAGTAGGCATAATCAAGGAAAGCATAAAAAACGCCATCCTCGACGGTGTGATTCCCAACGAACGTGAAGCCGCCCTCGATTTCATGTACAAAACCGCCGCCTCCCTCGGCATCACCCGCCCCACGACATCTGAAAACTGACAACTCCCGACTTCCCCCTTATCGTGGGAAGAGCCATCAGGTTATATCGCGTAGCTGTAGGGGCGCCTGGAATGGCGCCCGCGTTGCATGAATGGATGCGGGCGAACTTCCACTCGCCCCTACAACGGTCTGTAAATCAATATGTAGTTGTAAAGGAGGTTGCCCGCAGGGCATCATCTCTATTTAGCCGTAGTGTTGAGCGTAGCGAAACCTACGGAAAATGGGCGACCATAGAGGCGTTTCCCGTCAGGGAATCATCTCAATTTAGCCGGTGGTTGAGCGGAGCGATACCACCGGGAATGAATTGATAATAAGATGTTTCCGTTAGGAATCATCTCGGAGTACTTTTGATGATTCCCTGACGGGAAACATTCCGCCTTGGCTTGCTGTCCGGGGGTTTCGCTTCGCTCAACACCCCGGCTAAATTTGGATTTTTCCCTGCGGGAAAGGAGTTGTCAGTTGGGAGTTGTCAGTTGTCAGATTTGAGATTGCATCGCGTAGCTGTAGGGGCGGCTGAGAGAGCGCCCGGACAATGGCACTAACTTTGGTGCCGGAGCCATAAATCCCCGAAAGGGGGATTCATCCTGTTATCCGCGGGTAATGCCGGAGGCATACCCGTGGCGCAAGCTCCTCTCTCCTTGGTTTAACCCGGAGTGGTTGCATAGCCGCTTGATTAGCACATATTTATGCAACCCGTTTCAGGGTTGCGTTGTTGTGGTGGTATCGCTTTCCACGGGTGCCCACTTCGGGGCTACCCGCAGGTTAACAACATCTTGCCCTTTCCGGGCAAAATCCTTACCCAGATGCGGGGGAGCCTCAACGCGCCCTACCATTATGCATACTCTAATAATATGTTTATTTTGACCTTATGTTCATCCGTATCCCTTGGCAACTAAAATCTGACAACTGACAACTTTTAACACTAAAAATGTTGCATATTCTAATTTTCTTTAATAACTTTGTCGCTGAATGAAAAATATACAATGAAATCATTATCACAAGTCTTAAATCTTTCTAATCCGAGGCTGATTGCTATATTATTGATATTCAGCTTTATAATAGGGGGGTAAATCTTTACACTCCGCTCCTCTAAAAAGCTGCACCGACTCCCTTGATTTTGATTCCATATATTTCAAGGTAGATTTCCCGATAAACCAACACAAAATTATTGCCTCATTCGGCAATAACGCCATTTCACTCTCAGAGCTGGACCTCTTCATGTCACGCCTGCGCGCCGACTCGACACTCTTGGTCTACAGCATTCAGGTACAGGGATGCGCGTCGCCCGACGGACCGGTTGACTTCAACCGCAATCTCGCCCGGCGACGCATGCTTTCCATGCGCGACTACATGACCTCAACCTACAGTATACCCGCTGACAAAATAAAACTCAACGGCAGCTATATCGCCTGGGAAGAGTTTCGCCATCTTGTCGCACAATCACCACTCGCCAACCGTGACGAGATACTAACCATAGCCTCACAGGGATGCGACGACGATGCGCTACAGGTGAAGCGCAGACTTGACACATTAAAAAGAATCAATAACGGCGAGACATGGAAATACCTAAGTCTCAACACATTCCCCGCCATACGCAGTGCAGCGATGCTCTACATCACCCTGCGACCTACTGCTGTAACTCCGGCTGCGATGACACACCCGGTCACAGCTGCCGATTCCATTCATAGAGTCTTCATATCTTCAGCCGCCGACACTATGACAAGCGCTCCCGAACCCTATCACACCATAAGTCAGGAGGCGATGCCATGCAGCGGATGGTACCTGTCGACCAACGCCGTCGAATGGGCGATGTTCATCGCAAATATCAAGGGCGAGTATGACTTCGGTTGCCGCTGGTCGGGAGCTTTGTCGCTCCACTACTCGGCGATGAACTATTTTTCAAGCGACTGCAAGTTTCGCCTATTCCTTGTACGCCCCGAAGTGCGCTACTGGACTCGCGACAGTCACCGCGGTCTCTTCATTGACGGTCACCTGCAGATGTGCTCCTACAATTTCGCCCTCCCGGCGTGGAAATACCGCATCCAGGACACCCGCGGCAAGCATCCGGCACTTGGCGGCGGCATAGGCGTGGGCTATCGCCTCCCTCTCGGCAAGTCACGCCGCTGGGCAGTCGAATGCCAGATTGATGCAGGTGTATATCATCTGAAATACGATCGGTTTGAAAACCGCCGCAACGGACAGCGGGTCGACACCAAGTCGCGTACATGGGCAGGTATTGACAATTTCGCCCTGTCGATAGTATATAACTTCAACATCTCACGGCAATGAAAACACCATCCCTATCAGTAATGGCGTTGCTCATCGCCATGATGGCGGCATTTATCGGCTGCGATGTCCATGAGTTCCCCTCCGTCATCCCGGAGCCTCCCGTGGAAAAGAAAGCTGTGCTTCACCTTATGCTCGACACCGATGATATGGACTATTACCAGACAATCACGGTAGGCGACGGGGGCAAGTCGCGCGGAGTTGAGGATGACACCCATTCACTCCGCTATATCGTAAGGGCATATACCGTCGACGAGGCACGACGCTCCGGATCGCGCGCCGTAATAGAGTGTTACGACGGTACGGTGCCGAAAGATGATTCCCACACCTCGCTCCGAATCCCACTGTCGCTTGCCGCAGGCACTTACGACATCGCGGCGTGGGTTGAGCATGTGCCCGCAGGCACCGTGGGCGACTACTATCACGACACATCTGATTTCTACGAGATACCTCTCGCGGGTGTGACCGCCGCCACGTCCTATACTCACCGCGCAAACAATGACAACCGTATAGCGTGGCGCGGCATGACGCGCATCACAGTCGACAGCGACGGCGCCGTCTACACCGCCGACTCTCCTGAAAAGGAGACTGAGGTAGTGGAAATGCAGCTTAAAAGCCCCATGGCGCGTTACCACTTCATCACCACCGACCTCGATGAGTTCATCAGCCGCCACGCTGCTACAGGACCGTCGGTTGACCATGCTCCGGGAATCGGTGCGCCGGCTGCGCCAAATCTCGACGACTACCGTGTGGTGGTGCGCTATACCGGCTATATGCCCTGTTCCTACAGTGTATTCACCGACAAGCCGGTCGACTCACGCCTCGGGGTGTCGTATGAAGGCAAATTCTCGTCCATCGACGGCAAGAGCGCACAACTCGGATTCGACCATGTGTTTGTCAACGGCAGCGCGACTTCCGTGCAGGTGTCACTCGAGCTTTACCGCCGCCGCGACAACGCCCTGCTGTCGTCAAGCGGAGTAATCGATGTGCCCCTCATCCGAGGCAGGTACACCCTTGTCACGGGAGCATTTCTCACCACCTCATCCGGTGCATCAATGGGCATAAACCCCGGATTCAACGGCGAGTTCAACATCGAAATCAAATAGCCCTCCCCTATCTGCCTTATTTTAAATCTATTATATTAACTTTTTTAATAATCCAATCAAAATTTTAATCGATGAAAAGTAACAAACTATTATTCGCAGCTATCGGATTGATGGCACTCACGATGAGTTCTTGTTCCGAAGAGTTAGAAACCCCGACTGTCAATGGTGACGGCAATGTGGTGTTCACCGCCCAGCTGCCCGATGGCATCAACTCACGTGCATTCAACGACGGCGAGAAAGCCAAAGTATTGAAGTATGCTGTCTATGAGACCGGCACAAAGACTGTAATCTATTCAAGTGACCAGGAGGGTGCCCCTACAGCGACTTACAACGACATGAAGTTTACCCTCTCCCTGCCGCTCGTAAAGGGTCAGACCTACGACCTCGTATTCTGGGCAGAGTCAGAGACCGCAGAGGGTGCAACATCGCCCTACACTTTCACCCCCTCCGACCAGACTATCAAAATCAACTATGACGGCATCAAGTGTAACGACGAGTCACGCGACGCCTTCTTTACCTCGGTGACCGACTTCACCGTGACCGGAGCAAGCCAGCAGTCGGTTCAGCTCTACCGTCCCTTCGCTCAGCTCAACATCGGCACCAATGATCTCACAGTGGCAGACAGAGCCGGAATCAAGCATAAAACCACAAAGGTAGTTGTAAAGGATGTCTACAAAACACTTAATCTCCTTGACGGCAAAGCATCTGACGAAGCGGAAGTAACATTCGATCATGCAGAACGCCCCACCGGCGAGTCATTCCCGGTAGCTACCTATGATTACCTTGCCATGAACTATCTGCTCACCGGTTCAGTCCCCGTTGAGAGTGACGTGAACAACGCTCAGAAGGAGACCAAGGATATCACCATTTTCTTCAATGACGAGGACGCCAATGAGATTAACAAGTTCAATCTCTCCGCTGTGCCCTTCCAGCGCAACTACCGCACCAACATCTACGGCGCACTCCTCACTTCAACCGTTGACTACACAATCGAAGTCGTACCGGGTTTCAATGATGATGCCCACACGGTAGAATTTGACAAGGATGGCTTCCGTATTGCGACTTCACTTGATGAAGCCAAGACACTTCTTGCAAAGGGTGAGCCTGCTGTATCCCTTAACGGTGAGCTTCTTACTGCCGAGACCACCTCACGTGCGGGTGAAAATCTGGTAGAGTTTATTCTCAACAAGGCGGCTGCACATCAGAAGCTGAAAATCACAGGTGAGGCAAAAGCAGGCATCTCTGTAAAATATGATGAAAGCCAAGCCACTGTCACTACGCCCAAGTTCACACTTGTAATAACCAAGTCACTCCCTGCAGTATCAGTTGACCTCCCTGCCGGCGAAGTCGAAATCGTTGGTGCTTCAGAAACAGCCGATGAGAAAGCACAGCTTCCCGCAGTAACTATCACCAATGCCGCTTCTACGGCTATAACCGGTGACGTAACTGTAGAGTCAGTCACCAAAGGCGAAGATTACGCAGGTGACATCACCTTCGATGGTGCAGTTGAAATCACCGTCAAGACTGTCGACATATTACAGGAGGCAGCAAATAATGGCGCAGCAAAAATTTTAATTCCGAAGGATGTAACTATTACATTGCCGGAAAACAGTAATTTGATTGAACTTAATGCTGCAGCTCTTACCCTTGATGGCACAATCGAAGGTCCAACTACAGGCGGTATATTTGTCGTTCCATCAAATCATAATATCAATATCGATGGTACGGGCACTATCAAATTTAATTACAATGGCGACCGTACTGAAACTGAAGGAAACTCACACGCTATTCGCGCAATCGATATCAATGGTTGTGCCACGATTAAGGATATCACTATTACAAGTACTCATCAGAAAGCGGGAGACGCCATTTTCTGTAATAAAAATTCTGACGTTACCCTCGAAAATGTAACTGTCAATACTGGATTCCGCGCAATAACCTCACTTGCAAATTCAAAAATTCACATCAAGGGAGGTGCCTACCACTCAACTTCCAACAATCAGGTCATGGACAATAATAACAAGTCCGTATATGCCTACTGCATCGTCATCGGAGGTGCCGGTACAGCTGCCACTATGGATAAAGTAACAGTTACCGGTATTCAAGGTGCAGTATCAGTTGAAAAAGATGCTGAACTAACAATCAATGACTGCGATTTCTCGACTCACAATCTGGAAGGAAAGGATTGGACAGCCTTCTATGCGATATATGCAGCTCAAAGTGGTAAAACGATAATCAATAGCGGTAAATTCTACGCTCCCCATTGGGCTGTCTTCCTTGGCAACAATGACATACAAGGCGATACTTTCGGTAAAGCAACTATAAAAGGCGGTATCTTTAGTTCAGTACTTTTCGACCAGGAACAGAATAAAGGAATTACCCTCTTGGACGGCTACAAATGGATTGACAATCCTGACGAATCAACAAAAGAGCGTTATCCATACGCAGTAGTTGCAGCGGAATAGTCCTATGACAACGATTATAAAAGTGTCATCCACACATTCTCTTTATATTTAATATCGGGAGGGGGCGACATCGCTGAGATGCCGCCTCCTTTATTTCGCACCCGCCCGGAAACCCCACAGAAAGCAGGTGCAGCCGGAGGCGTTTCCCGCAGGGAATCATCTCTATTTAGCCGGTGGTTGAGCAGAGCGATCCCACCGGGAATGAATTGATAATAAGATGTTTCCGTTAGGAATCATCTCGGAGTACTTTTGATGATTCCCTGACGGGAAACATTCCGCCTTGGCTTGCTGTCCGGGGGTTTCGCTTCGCTCAACACCCCGGCTAAATTTGGATTTTTCCCTGCGGGAAAGGAGTTGTCAGTTGGGAGTTGTCAGTTGTCATATTTGAGATTGCATCGCGTAGCTGTAGGGGCGCCTGGAAGGGCGCCCCTGTTGCATGGGTGGATGCGGGCGAGCTTCCACTCGCCCCTACAATGATCTGTAAATCAACGTGTAGCAGCAAAGGAGATTGCCCGCAGGGCATCATCTCTATTTAGTCGTAGTGTTGAGCGTAGCGAAACCTACGGAAAAGGGTGCAGCCACAGGCGTTTCCCGTCAGGGAATCATCTCAATTTAGCCGGTGGTTGAGCGGAGCGATACCACCGGGAATGAATTGATAATAAGATGTTTCCGTTAGGAATCATCTCGGAGTACTTTTGATGATTCCCTGACGGGAAACATTCCGCCTTGGCTTGCTGTCCGGGGGTTTCGCTTCGCTCAACACCCCGGCTAAATTTGGATTTTTCCCTGCGGGAAAGGAGTTGTCAGTTGGGAGTTGTCAGTTGTCAGATTTGAGATTGCATCGCGTAGTTGTAGGGGCGGCTGGGAGGCCGCCCGCGTTGCATGGAGGGATGCGGGCGAGCTTCCACTCGCCCCTACTTTTGGGCATATTCCAAAAATTTGTTTATTTTGACCTTATGTCCATCCGTATCCCCTCTGACAACTGAAATCTGACGACTGACAACTCTCAACTGACAACTCCCAACTCCCTACCCTATTGCGGCTTGATATTTGGCAACCGAGGTGGCTTTTTTGATGAGTTTGGCGGTCTTATGCCCGATCTCCGGTTCCAGATAATCCCAAAACGGTTTTATCTTCATAAGTATCTGGGTGTCGCCACACAGAGTATCGGCATAATACGCAAAAATCTCATTATGAAAGCGCATAATCTTTTCAAGACGCTCATCGGCACTCCATTCGCGTCCCTCGCGCCACTCAGCAATAAGCGACGGACGCGCCAACAATCCGCGACCGATCATCACTCCGTCGGCTCGACTTAACGCGGCATCAATATCGGCGGGGGTGGCAACGTCGCCATTGAAAATCACCGGATGGGAAAGAGATTCCCGCAACCGGGCGTAAGCATCCATATATAGTTCACCACCATACTGCTGAGCAGCGACACGCGGATGCACCGTCACATGACTTAACGGCATACGGTTGAGCAGCGGTACAGCGGGGACAAACTCATCGGGCGAAGTAATGCCGAGCCGCATCTTGACTGAAAAAGTAATTCCGTTCCACGACTCGATGGCAGCAGCTATCTTTTCCAGTTCCGCGACATTGGCAAGCAAACCGGCACCACGACCCTTCTTCACCTGCGGAGGGAACGGGCAGCCCATATTCAGGTCAATACGGTCAAATCCCGCACCGGCGACTGCATCGACAAGCCTGGTAAATTCCTCAACGTCACGGAATATCACTTGCGGCAGAAGGCGCATTCCCTCATTAAAGGGCGAGGTGATGTCGCGCAGGTCGCGACGGCGGATGTCACCGTGTTCGACGCGGAGAAACGGCGAACAATAAAGCGTATCGCCACCTCCGTATATCTCTGAATGATAATGCCTGAACGGGGCATCGGTATAGCCCTGCATAGGCGCAACTGCAACTTTTTCGTTCCTACTCATAATCTTTTAACCATTAACCTTTTAATCTTCATGCCTCAAGCATGATTTACTGACTGTCATAGCCGAGTCGACGGTGAGTACGCCCCGCGCCACCAGCCGCCTGACCTCCGCTATCACATCTTCCTTGCGACATGAACTCTCATTAACAAGATAGGCAAGTGACCGTGGCTGACGCTCCACCATATATAATATTGTCGCGTCAAGTCCATCGGGAGCCGGTTTACGAGGGCGCCGGCTGCGGCACACGTCACACTTTCCGCAATCCTTTTCCGGCTTTTCCCCGAAATACCGCAGCATGACGTTGACGCGACATTCATCATCGGCAAAAGCGAAACGCTTCATAGACTCGATGCGCTTCACCAGGCGGTCACGCTGATGCTCATAGACACTCAGCGGCAACTCCACATACTTCGGCAACTCGCGCGATGTGGTGTAATAGAGATAGGGGGTGCTCTTACGCGGTATATACTGGAGGATATGCATTCGCGACAACTTCAGCAGAGTCTCATAGACACGCTGCTCCGACACTTCAGCGCGGCGCGCGATTACCGACTCATTGATGTACACAAAATCGGCAAACAGACCCGTATAACTACGCAAAATCACGTTAAACACCGACTCTTCTTCCCTGTCAAGACTGATGCCGTAAAACTCTTCTTTCTTTGCCGTGATCATGATGCGCGACTGCATCGTGACCTCCTCGATAAACTCGAAATAACCCGACTGGGTGAGAAGCTGCATGGCACTCCGCGTGGGAAGTGGCGGCAGCCCGTAAGTCTTCACAAACAAAGCGAAGTTAAATTCATACACCATATTATAACCGCTCCCGACAGCCACTTCCACGAAATTGCCTGCAAGCTCATAGACGCGGCGTATGAAATCCTTGTCGGGGAACGCATCGGAAACCATGCGTGTCAGCCGCCCCTTGTCGGTCTTCGCCACAAGCAGCACTGCGAACGATTCCTTGCCGTCGCGCCCGGCACGTCCCGCCTCCTGATAATACTCTTCAAGCGATGAAGGGAGATCGTAATGCACCACTACCCTGACATCGGGTTTGTCGATTCCCATGCCGAAAGCATTGGTTGCCACCATCACGCGCACCTCGTCATCCTTCCATGCGCGCTGCTTTTCGTTTTTATCCTCGATATCGAGTCCGGCATGATAAAATTCGGCGGAGATACCGGCATCCTCAAGCATCATGGCTATCTCACGGGTGCGCTTGCGTGACCTCACATACACGATGGCACTACCGGCTGTCGAAGTGAGTATGTTGACAAGCTGACGGTCCTTGTACATGTCGTTACGCACGATATATGAGATATTTTCACGCGAAAAACTTTTAGCAAACACGCGCTTCTCGTCAAATCCAAGGCGCACCATTATATCGTCAACCACTTCGGGAGTAGCTGAAGCGGTAAGTGCGAGCACAGGAGCTGACGGGAAATATCCGCGCAGCTCGCCGATTTTCAGATACGACGGGCGGAAATCATAGCCCCACTGCGAGATACAGTGTGCCTCGTCGACAACAATAAGACTCACCTCTATCTCGCGCAACACAGCTATGAACTGCTCGGAACGCAGTTTTTCGGGTGACACATAGAGCATCTTCACTTTGCCGAGGCGACAGCGGTCAAATACCAAGGCATGCTCGCTGCGGGTGAGTCCCGCGTGTAGATAAGCCGCCTTTATTCCTCGCTCACGCAGATTGTCGACCTGATCCTTCATCAACGATATAAGCGGAGTCACCACCACGGTCAGTCCCGGCAGTAACATCGCCGGCACCTGGAATGTAATCGACTTACCGCCGCCGGTAGGCAACAGTCCGAGAGTATCATGACCCGCAAGTACCGACTCGATTATGTCGAGCTGGAGAGGGCGGAAATCATCATAGCCCCAGTAGCGTGACAATATGTCGCGGGGAGAGAGTGCCATGACAGCGGTCAATCATTGGCAATGCGGATACCCTTCACCTGAAGCTGTATGCTGTTTGCCGCGTTCTGATGCTTGTTTTCCTCAATGGTGTAACAGATGTCAAACGGCTTGTGGGCGTGAATATGGTCGAAAAATTCGCCCATATTGAATGCGATGCCGTTGAACACCTTTCCCGACGTATTGTCGACAAGCTCCAGCTTGATATGTTCAAGATGTTTCCCTACGAGCTTGCTTGTGCCGAAATCCAGCACACCGCGTGTGCAGAACACCGGCTTCTGATTGCCCGGTCCGAATGGATTGAATTTGCGCAGATAGCCCAGAAACTCCGGCGTAATCTCGGAAAACGTGATGTAAGCATCGATATCGAGCTGCGGTGTGAGCTGTGACGGAAGTATGTTTTCAGCCACATACTCCTCAAAACGCCGCGTAAACTCCGGGATGTTTTCCTCTTTCATCGACAGCCCGACGGCATAAGTGTGACCCCCGAAATTCTCAAGCAGGTCGCGTGAGGCATCAATAGCACTGTACACGTCAAATCCCTGCACCGAGCGCGACGAGCCGGTCGCGAGCCCGTTGGAGAGAGTCAGCACCACGGAAGGCTTATAATAAAGCTCGGTAAGGCGCGATGCCACGATACCGATTATACCTTTGTGCCAGTCTTTATTATAGATGACTATCGACTTTTTGCCGGTGAGCAGGTTGCGGTGATTCTCGATGATGGCGTTAGCCTCCTCGGTGATGCGCTTGTCAAGCTCCTTGCGGTCCTTGTTGTATTGGTCGATATTTTTCGCCTTCTGATAGGCATCGGCAAAGTCACGTGACACAAGCAGCTCCACCGCCTCACGCCCGCTCTGCATACGCCCCGAAGCGTTGATGCGCGGACCTATCTTGAAAATAACGTCGCTGATTGTGATTTCACGGTTGCTGAGCTGACATATCTTGATGATGGCGCGCAATCCCACATTAGGATTGGTATTGATGCGCTTCAACCCCCAATAGGCAAGCACACGGTTTTCGCCTACCATCGGCACAATATCGGCGGCAATGCTGACAGCCACCAGGTCAAGCATGTTTTCAAGATCGTTGCCGGTGATGCCGTTGCTCTTGGCAAACGCCTGCATAAACTTAAAGCCCACACCGCAACCCGACAGATGGGGACACGGATATGTGCTCCCCTCAAGTTTAGGATTCAGAATCGCCACAGCCGGCGGCAACTCTTCATCAGGCACATGATGGTCACAGATTATGAAATCTATGCCCAGCGATGCAGCATACTTGATTTCCTCGATAGCCTTGATGCCGCAGTCGAGGATTATGATCAGCTTCACTCCCTCGGCATGGGCCTCGTCAATGGTCTTGAATGATATGCCATAGCCTTCGTCATAACGTGTGGGAATGTAATACTCAATGTTGGAGTAAAAATTTTGCAGGTACTTGTACACGAGTGCGACCGACGTTGTCCCGTCGACATCGTAATCGCCAAATACCATAATTTTCTCCTTTGACCCCATGGCTTTGTTAAGCCTGTTTACAGCCTTGTCCATATCGGGCATAAGGAACGGATCGTGCAAATCCTTGAGCGACGGGTGGAAAAAACGCTCCGCCTCATCGACCGAAGATATGCCGCGTTGCACCAGTAGCTCGCTAACAGGATGGCATTTGGCGTATTTCGACGCCAACTCCGTCTCTGATTTTTGTTGTTCTGTAGTAAGGGGTAAGTAATTCCATTTACTTATCATTTATGTTGTTTTTTATTTTTTGCATAGCAAAAATGCCCATGGGTCACATGAGCTGAAGAGAGAGACAAGGCTGTCTGTGCCGGCTATTCATCGCGTGACGGGGAGAGGTCGCGAAAGCAAGCTTTTCGGCATATTGCAAATATAGCCATTTCTTTTGAAAAAATGGCTATACTATTTATCCTTTTATATTAAATTAAACATTTCAGGAATCGGCATTCTGAATATGCACATCCATCTGCGGGAACGGGAAATGAAGCCCCTTTTCGGGTAACTCTTTGTAAAACCGCTCATTCATTTCAAAATAAAGCGCCCAATAGGTCGACGACGGGGTCCACGCCCTCACCACAAGGTCGATGCTGCTTGAATTAAGGGTGTTCAGCGCCACAAAGGGCGAGCGGTCGGCCTTGGCGAGCAACGCCTTTGCCTGTGCATGACGCTCCTCGATTTTGTTAGCGATACCGGCAACCGTCTTTTTGCTCGAGAATGTACGCCGCCACCAGGATATCTTCACCGGCTCGTCAAGCATCTTTTCAGCCTCGGCAGCTTCGGCATCCGCCTCCTGTGGGGGCAGGTTGCGCTCTTTACGGTCATCCTCTACATATTTCTTCACCACACGCGGGTCGCTCAGGAGCATTTCCAGTATAGCATCTTTTGCCACAGTCACGTCATCGCCATAGGCAATCGACACGGTCCAGTCGACACGTCGGTAATCTTCCTTGGAATAGTTGTTGATAGAACTGGTCGAAAGCGGACCGTTAGGTATGATTATCTGCTTGTTGTCGGCAGTGTTGATTATGGTGCTGAATATCTGTATTTCCTTTACCGTACCGGCAAATCCCTGCGCCTCGATATAGTCGCCAATCTTGTAAGGCTTCAGAAGCAAGATAAGCACTCCTCCGGCAAAGTTCTGCAATGTGCCACTGAGTGCCAGACCTATAGCAACACCGGCAGAGGCAAAAATGGCGAGGAACGAACTTGTCTCGATACCGAGGATACTTATCACTGTCACCACAAGGATGAAGTAAAGCAATATCTTTATAAGACTAAGTATGAAGGTCGACAATGAACGGTCAAACTGGCGCCGGATAAATATCGAGTCGACCACCTTGTATATGCGCTGTATGATGAACTTTCCTACATAGAACACCAGTATTGCGATTGCAAGATGTATGGCGAAATCGACGATACCGCTTACCGCACGATTTATAAAGTCGTCAAACGACATATTCTCAAGAGCCTTCATCCCTGATGATGCCTTTGCCACCGTATCGGCAGGTGCCGGTTCCGGCAGTTGTGATGTAGCACTCTGTATAATCTGATCAAATTGTATGCCTGTCATATATATCTGCTAATATACTTGAATATTCGATTTATCTTTCCTGTCAGAATCCGAATGCCGGCGCAACCACGTCATTCCACCATTGCAGGTCGTCGTAATGTCCCGGGAGCAGCACGGAATCGGTCTCCGCATCTACTATGTAACACGACACCCCGTGGCAATTGTTCAAATCAATCGCCGGAAGGCTCAATGACATCTGTGGGGTATTTTCGTTATAAATTACAAATTGCGCCATCGCCGCATCATAATCGGCAAGAAGCCGGGCATCGGATGTCAGTGACCGCATGTAATGAGTCATGTCAAAAAAGTAGTCACGGAAACTTGAAGTGCCATATTGTTGCTGCACATATCCCTGTGAGGGCTGCGCGTTCTGTCGCATTATAGCGTTAACGGCTTTGGCAACCTCACCGATATGTCGCATGTCATAGACAGCCATTGTACTGCTGCGTGACCTCCCGGAAAGAGCATCGTATGAGTCAAATGTATTTTTTGCCGCTTTAACAAGGTCAGGTGTTTTCTCGAAGAAACATTCCACATTCAGGTCATAAGGCATTCCGTCAAGCGGTGTCTCGGCAGGTGAAGCCACTATATAAGGGGTGGCACCACGTATCTCGTAAAGCGATTCTATATTGCCCATGAAACAGCAGTCAAAGTATATGAATGAGAATTGTTCGCCCTCCAATGCCTTGCCGAGGTCAGGTATCGTCATCTGATAATTTCCGTCGATACCCCACGACTTGCTCACCTTGGTCTCCGGCGTTCTGCCGTAGTCTATCCAACCGCTTGCATGACTCCACAATACGAGTCCGTAATCGGCGGTGGGTGCAATAGCCCGCATGTCGTCAAACACATTTTTCATTGCCCGGATAGATACGGATGAAAGACCGTCGTCATACTCCTTTATCGTTTTCAATCCTTCATCTTCGGTTATTTCCCCAAGTACAGGATTACCTCTCAAATCAGCATGATATACGAGCAATCTTCCGCCATTTAACGCGCCTGCGGCTACAGCTCTCTCCATTTCGGCGATATCACGTTCATCCCAACCGCTGCCGAGCGAGTTGTTTCCGGCAATGTAAACCAGTACTGTACGCGATACACCGGCAGGCACATCGGGCTCGTCACTGCCGCAAGAAGCCATAATCAGAGCAAAAAGCAATGTGATAATATAATGTCTCATAACATTGCAAAGGTAACAATTTCTTTTGTTATAAATCATAAAATACTCTAAACGCAGTCTAATATCATGGAAATCTATTGGAATTACCGCTATATTTGCAGGAAAATCATCATTATACGTATGCAATCACATTTCAAGATAGCGGCAACGGCATTAGCATTGGGCTGCGTGACACCACAACTTTCGGCACAATCTTACTTTGATCTCGTGGGCGATGCCGACAAAGCGATAAGCGAAGGGAAATGGCAAAGTGCCGAAGACCTGCTTACCGAAGCGATTGAATCGCAACCGCTTAACCCGTCTAACATATTGCTGCTATCCAATCTCGGTATCGTACGTTATAATCTTGGCAAAGACAGTCTGGCAATAGCCACACTGGATGAAGCTCACAGGCGCGCCCCGGTGTCGGTCACTGTTCTGTCCAACCGCGCGCAGGTGCTCACGGCAATGGGGCGCGACAAAGATGCCTACGCCGACTATTCACGCATAATCGAGCTTGATTCCACACTTATAGAGCCGCGCTACATGCATGCCATCATGGCACTCCGACAGGATGAGTTTGACAAATCGCTTGAAGACTGCAAGGCACTTGAACAGTTCTCACCGGAAGCCCAGGAGACACAGATTGCATACGCGTCATACTATTCGGCTACCGAGCAATGGGAAAACGCGATACCCTATT
>ENA-OZJV01000479-OZJV01000479.1-human-gut-metagenome-genome-assembly--contig:-NODE-479-length-20892-cov-6.829582_pt1 | contig 20892 bp, 18 predicted proteins | sample MGYA00244179_ERZ653756 | MGnify/ENA primary metagenome ERZ653756 (study PRJEB26926, sample SAMN06165332) | human gut metagenome | biome: ENVO:00009003; feature: ENVO:2100002; material: ENVO:00002003...
GAGACAGGTATAATATGATTTTGTACTGGATTCTTTTTTACATTTTAAGAACTCTGGAACGAATAATCATAAGAATAATTAATGAGGAGATTCTATTATGAAGCTTGGTATCGTGGGTCTGCCTAATGTCGGCAAAAGTACCCTTTTTAATTCACTTACTAAGGCAGGAGCAGAGTCAGCTAACTATCCTTTCTGTACAATTGACCCTAATGTCGGTGTTGTTGCAGTTCCGGATGACAGACTTGACAAGCTTGCCGCTTTATATAATTCAGCAAAGATAACACCTGCTGTTATTGAATTCGTAGATATTGCAGGTCTTGTTAAAGGCGCATCTAAGGGTGAAGGTCTTGGAAACCAGTTCCTTGCCAACATCCGTGAGGTTGATGCTATCGTTCATGTTGTAAGATGTTTTGAGGATTCTAACATCGTTCATGTTGATGGCTCTATTGATCCTATAAGAGATATTGAAACCATTAACCTTGAGCTTATATTCTCTGATATTGAAGTATTAGACAGACGTCTGTCAAAGCAGAAGCGTGCTTCATACAATAACAAGGATATTGCTAAAGAATGTGACCTTCTTGAAAGACTTAAGGCTTTCCTTGAAGAAGGTAATTTAGCTAAGAATTTTGAATGTCAGGATGAAGATGAAGAAGCATTTTTAAAGGAATACAACCTTCTTACAGCTAAGCCTGTAATCTTTGCAGCTAACGTGTCAGAAGATGACCTTGCCAATGATGGTGCTGACAATGAATATGTTGAAAGAGTAAGAGAATATTCTAAGAAGGATAACTGTGAAGTATTCGTTATCTGTGCACAGATTGAACAGGAAATCTCAGAATTAGATGATGATGAGAAGAAGATGTTTCTTGAAGACCTTGGCATAAGTTCATCAGGTCTTGATAAACTTATTGCAGCAAGCTACCGTATTCTTGGTCTTATCAGTTACTTAACAGCAGGCGAGACAGAAACCAGAGCATGGACAATCACTAAGGGAACTAAAGCTCCGCAGGCTGCCGGAAAGATTCACAGTGATTTCGAAAGAGGTTTCATTAAAGCAGAAGTTGTTTACTATCAGGATTTACTTGACTGTGGTTCATATAATGGAGCCAAAGAGAAAGGTCTTGTAAGAATGGAAGGTAAAGAATATGTCGTTAAAGATGGCGATGTAATCCTTTTCAGATTCAATGTATAATATTAATGGGCGTGTGGTTTTACCACGCGCCCATTATTTCTTTAAACTTCTTAACATTATCAGCTACATCTCCTGAAAAGATTGCTGAACCTGCTACTATTACATTAGCACCTGCCTCAAGAATTGATGCAAGATTTCCGGCATTCACTCCACCATCAATCTCAATATCTGTATCAAGTCCTTTAGCATCTAACAAAGTTCTTATTTCTTTTACTTTATCAAGTGATTCCGGTATGAACTTCTGTCCCCCAAATCCCGGATTAACGCTCATTACAAGAACCATATCTACCTTATCAAGATAAGGCTCAATTGCTGATACCGGTGTTGGTGGATTAAGTGTTATAGCTGCTTTTACACCACATTCCTTAATCTTTTCTAATGTAGCAACAACATCCTTACACGCTTCAACATGTACTGTAATTATATCAGCTCCTGCCTTAACAAAATCTTCTATATATCTTATAGGCTCTTCAATCATAAGATGTACATCAAAAACCTTGTCAGTCGCACTTCTTGCTGACTTAATAACTGGCATTCCGAATGAAATACTCTTTACAAAAAGTCCATCCATAACATCTACATGAACATATTCAGCTCCTGCCTTATCAATCGTTTCAAGCTCTTCTCCTAATTTCTTGAAGTCTGCCGATAATATTGATGGTGACAAAATTTTCTTTAAACCACTCATAATTAACAACCTTTCTGTTTTCAAGTACATTTAGTACTTCTTCTTGTTCTTTATTTCTTCAAATATATCTGTATATGACTTATATCTGTCATAATTGATAATTCCGTCTTCAACTGCCTGTTTTACCGCACATCCAGGTTCGCTTACATGCATGCAGCCATTGAATCTGCACTTTCCTTCGAATGGTACAAACTCTTCAAAGTAAAATCTTAAATCTTCTTTCTCAACATCCGGAAGATTAAGTGATGTAAATCCCGGAGTATCACATATATATGTTTGCTTACATACATTGTATATCTCGGAATGTCTTGTAGTATGCCTTCCTCGGCCTATCCTGCTTACTTCTCCTGTCTGGCTGACTTCTCCCTGCTCTTCCATGTCCGGTATAAGCAGATTGGTAAGTGTTGATTTGCCAACTCCTGAAGGGCCTGCAAGTACTGTTGTCTTTCCTTTCAGTACTTCCATTATCCTGTCAATGCCAATATTATTCTTTGCACTTATAAATATGCATTCACATCCACACCCCTCATACTTCTTCTTTAATTCATTCTTATATTCATCATCAGCCAGTTCTTCTTTATTGAAACATACAACTGTCGGAACATCCTGATAATTCATCATAAGAATGAATTTATCAAGCAGATTAAAATTAGGTTCTGGCGTCTTTACTGCAAATATAACCATTGCCTGGTCAATATTAGCAGAAGCCGGTCTTATAAGTTCGTTCTTTCTTGGAAGGATGTCCACCACATTTCCTTTGAAATTATCCTTATCAATAACTTCTATCTCCACATTATCACCAACCAGTGGTTTAATGTGTCGGTTTCTGAATATCCCTTTTGCCTTACATTCATAAATACCGCTGGTTTCTACATGTATATAGTAGAAACCAGCGATACCCTTAATTATCTTTCCCTGCATATAAATAATTATACCTGATTAATTCTGTGGCTTCTGTTCTGCATTATTTGGCTGATTATTCGAATCAGAATTATTTCCATTTGCATTATTGTTTCCATTCGAATTATTATCCGAACTGCTACCCTGATTAGTATTGCTATTCTTATCAGCTTCAGTTGCCTTTGTTGTTGTCTCCTGCTTATTACCTAGCATAATTGTAACTGTTGTTCCCTCTGGAACTGAAGTTCCTTCAGAATAATTACAAAATATAACATTTCCTGATGTTCCACTTAATACTTCAACATTAAGACCGTTATTTTCAAGCCACTGCCTAGCCTGACCTTCTGTCATTCCTACAAGATTTGCCATTGTAACATTCTTAATTTGCTTTCCACGGCTTACTGTAATTGTAACTGTTGTTCCCTGTGCCACACTTCCTGATGGAGAAGCCTTAATTACTTTGCCCGCATCAACAGTGCTGCTGTAATCATAATCAACCAAAACCTTAAATCCTGCTGATTCCAGTTTTTCTCTTGCATCAGATTCTGATTCCCCTGTAACAGATGGAACTGTTGTATTAACAACTTCTTCCCCACCACTTATAGTAAGAATAATCTGTGTATTCTTTGCCACCTTGGCACCTGCCTTAGTTCCCTGTGAAATTACAGTATCCTTAGCCACTGTCTTAGAGCTCTGTACAACCTGCTTATAGCCAAGTCCGACATCATTAAGTGCTTTAACAGCTTCATCCTTAGTCATGCCCTCAACCTTAGGAACTGTAACTGTATCCTTGGCATTTGCTGTTGATACAGTCTCTTCTGTAGTTGATAGAGTTTCTGTATTTTCATTCTTATGTGACTTAGTGCTTCCAACAAGCTTAACAATAACAAATATTGTAACAATAAGTATAATAACAGCTATTCCTATTCCAATTATTTTCATAATTAAATCCAGCTTGTCATTATCCTCATCATCAATATCTACATCCTCATCGTCTTCCTGTAATTCATTATCTGAATCTTCATTTTCATCATCTTCCAGAAAAATATCATCATCTGATAATGCATCATCATTCTCACCAGCATTAACTTCTTCTGTATCAGATGAAGCTGTAGCTGCCACTCCTGCTGCTGCATAAGCCGGAGCCATCTTAACAAAATCTTCATCTGGCATTACAAGAGCTTTTTTAAGATCTGTTATAAGTTCTGCTGCTGTCTGATATCTTCTGTCAGGTTTCTTCTGTGTACATTTAATAACAATTCTGTCTATACTTAATGGTATATCCGCTACAACCGTAGATGGTGCAGGTATCTCATCCTGAATATGCTGTACTGCTACTGCAACTGTAGAGTCACCATCAAACGGTACTGTACCTGTCAGCATCTCAAATATTGTTATACCAAGAGAGTATATATCACTTCTCGCATCAGAATATCCACCTCTTGCCTGCTCAGGTGAAATATAATGAACCGAACCCATTGTTGATGACGAATTAATTGTACTTGATGAAGCAACCTTGGCAATTCCAAAGTCCGTTACCTTGACCTTGCCTTCCTTAGATATAATAATATTCTGTGGCTTAATATCCCTGTGTACAATATTATGCTTATGTGCTGCATCAAGTCCGTTAGCAACCTGAATTGCAATGCTTACAGCTTCTTTAAAAGGTATTTTGCCACGCTTTTCTATGTATTTCTTAAGAGTTATGCCCTCTACAAGCTCCATTACAATATAATATACTCCGTTCTCATCACCGACATCATATACATTAACTACATTAGGATGTGTAAATCCTGCTACAGACTGTGCCTCTGCCCTGAACTTAGATACAAATGTCTTGTCTTCACTAAACTCAGACTTCATTACCTTAATAGCAACATATCTGTTGAGTTTATGGCACTTTGCTTTGTAAACATCTGACATTCCGCCTGTGCCAATCTGCTCGATTATCTCGTATCTGTCAGCTAAAAACATTCCTTTTCTTAACATAACCTATCCCTTTCACTTACAGTTCTACAATTATAACTGAAATATTATCCTTACCGCCATTCTCATTCGCTCTGTCAATAAGCATTCTCGCTGCATCTTCTATATCGGAATTGTTCCTTACAATGCTTAATATCTCTGCATCTTCAAGCATATTAGTAAGACCATCAGAACACATAAGAACCTTACTGTTTTCTTTAAGATCAATTGAAAACATCTCTGGTTCGACTTGTTCCTCTCCTCCGATTGCCCTTGTTATGACATTCTTTCTGGCATGTGTTCTTGCCTCGCTTTTACTTAACTTTCCTGCAAGAACCATCTCTTCAACAAGTGAATGATCTCTTGTTATCTGAGTTATATCATTGTCATCTATTACATATAATCTGCTGTCTCCTACATTAGCAACTCTTAATACATTATCAAATATGGTTGCGATAACAAGCGTTGTTCCCATACCATAGTAATCCTCTGATTCAGATGCCTTCTGTAAAAGCAGACCATTAACCATCTTAACCGAATCATTAATAATGGATATCGCATCTTTTCCCTGTGACTGTTCAATAAGAGTTTTAATAGTTTCAACTGTAAAACGTGAAGCTGTATCACCAGCTTTATGACCGCCCATTCCATCTGCTACAATAAACAGATTAGGCAGGCATCCAACCCTGTCAACAGATGTATATATATAATCCTGATTAACGGCACGCGTCTTGCCTATATCAGTAATCGCCGTTGCTTTCATCAACATCCTCCATATACTTATTCCTTAACTGTCCACAGGCACCATCAATATCTCTGCCCATTTCCCTTCTAATTGTAACATTTATTCCGTTCTTTTCAAGTTTATTTTTAAATGCGTACACTTCATCCTTACCTGTCTGCTTATAATCACGCTCCTTGATAGGATTAACAGGTATAAGATTAACGTGGCAGTTCATGCCCTTAACAAGTTCAATCAACTGCTTTGCACATTCCATTGAATCATTGACGCCTTTAACAAGGCTGTATTCAAATGAGATTCTTCTGCCTGTACATTCTATGTAATACCTGCATACATCCATTATCTCCTCAATTGAATACTTATTTGCTATAGGCATCATTGTCTTTCTTAGTTCATCATTAGGAGCATGAAGTGAAATAGCAAGTGTAATCTGTAACTTAAGGTCAGCAAGTTCCTTTAACTTAGGTACTATTCCACATGATGATACAGTAATATTTCGCTGGCTTATATTAAGCCCCCTCTCATCATTGAGAAGTTCTATAAACTTAATAAGATTATCATAGTTATCCATTGGCTCTCCAGAACCCATAACTACAACATTGCTTACTCGCTCCCCTGTAATCTTCTGTATTCTGTATATCTGGTCAAGCATTTCAGATGGTCTTAAATCCCTGACTTTGCCGTTAAGTGTAGATGCACAGAAACGGCATCCCATACGGCATCCAACCTGTGAAGATATACATACTGAATTACCATGATGATATTTCATGAGTACACTTTCAACATAATTACCATCCGATAATCTGAACAGATATTTTTCTGTTCCGTCAAGCTTTGAATGCTGTACCCTGACAGGCTCTAAGCATACATATTCTGATGTTTCCTTTAACTTCTGTCTTAATGCATTAGAAAGGTTGGTACATTCATCAAAACTGTCTGCCAGCTTTTCATGCATCCACTGATATAGCTGCGAAGCCCTGAACTTCTTTTCGCCAAGTCCAGCCATATATGTTACAAGTTCGTCATAATTAAGTGACTTAATATCTGTCATGTCTATTCTCTCCTAAGTTTTGCAACAAAGAACCCATCTGTTCCGCCATTCTTTCCCGACAGAATCTGTCTGTATTCTATCTTCTTAAAGCCATATTCTTTACATAACCAGTCAGCATTGGCTTCATTCTCTTCTGAATTAATTGTACACGTACTGTACATCATTATACCGCCCTGCTTAACATATGCCTGTACAACAGAAAGTATGCTCTGCTGAAGCTCTTTTAATGAAACAAGCTTGTCCTCTGTTATATTATATCTGATATCAGGCTTTCTTCCCATAACGCCGAGTCCTGAGCATGGAAGGTCTGCTATAACAACATCTGCCTTCTCTCTCATGGATTCATCCATTACGAGTGCATCTTTTACCTGAACTTCTATATTATTAAGTCCTAGCCTTGATATATTTTCTTCAATAAGTCCTGCCTTATAATCTGATACATCCCTTGAATATACTTTACCATCAGCGCCAACACTTATTGCAGCATTAACACTCTTGCCTCCTGGTGCTGCGCACACATCAATTACTGTGTCCCCAGCCTTAAATCCAGTCATATATCCTGCTGTCATGGAGCTTATATCCTGTATCTGGTACAGACCATCCCTGAAACTCTTAAGTCCGGCTATATAATCATAGTCCTTAATCTCTAAAGCATATGGTATACCTTCAACATCTGCCACAGATACATTTTCCTGTGAAAGAATCCTCTTTATCTCTTCAACCGGTGCCTTTGCTGTATTACATCTTACATAAGTCTTTTTTTCCTGCTTAAAGCCTGCAAGAATTTTCTCAGTCTTATCAATACCTAACTGACTATGCCACATTTTAACTATCCATAATGGCATTGAGTATTTTACAGAAAGGTACTGTTCAATATCCTTATTCCTGTCAGGATATGTAATATTGTCTTTATTTCTTGCAATGTTTCTTAAGACTCCGTTCACAAAGCCCTTAAGTCCTGTGAATCCACGTTTTGTAGCCAGCTTTACAGCCTCATTGCACACTGCTGAATCCGGAATATTATCCATATATATTATCTGGTATACAGACATTTCACATATATTTCTTATAAGTGGTTTCATCTTTCTTACAGGAGTCTTTGAAAACTGGTCTATTATATAGTCAAGTTCAATTCTGTTCTCAATCGTTCCTAGTGATAATCTGCTTATAAATGCTCTCTTATTCTTATCAAGATACTGGTACTTTGTCAGTGCATTATTAATGAGAAGGTGTGAAAATTCACCCTTCTCATTGATTTCCATAAGTATATCCAGTACAACTGCCCTTAAATTCACCGAATCAGTCACGGCGTCTTCCTCCAAATAAATAAATCAGTCTTAAAAGCTGTAAAATTGCTGTGGCTGCTGCCGCAACATATGTCATGGCTGCTGCTGAAAGCACTTTTCTTGCCTGTCTGTTCTCATCTCCATATAGGAATCCTTCTGATTCAAGAAGCTGTAATGCTCTTGCCGAAGCATTAAACTCAACCGGTAATGTTACAAGCTGGAAAAGTACTGCCAGACTGAACATAAGAATACCAATATCTATAAGTATATTAGTTGAGCCAAATATAAGTCCAAGCACAATAAGTATCCATGATACCTGCGAACCGACACTGGCTAACGGAAAAAGTGCTGTTCTGAAGCTTAAAGGACCATATCCGTAAGCATGCTGTATGGCATGTCCTGTTTCATGGGCTGCAACTCCGATAGCAGCAACAGATGTTGAATTATAAACAGAATCTGACAGGTTAAGTGTCTTATTTCTTGGATTATAATTATCTGTCAGGCTTCCTGATACTCTCTGAATAGATACATCGTATATTCCCTGGCTTCTTAAAAGCTGCTCTGCGACCATTGCGCCTGTCATTCCTTTTGAAGATGACACCCTGGAATACTTGTTAAATGTGCTTTTTACCTTTACCTGTGCTATCAGTGCAATAACGCATGATATTATTATCAGAATGTACATTGGATCATAGTAATATCCATATCCATAATAACCATATAAAGCTACCATAATACCTCTTTTCTGAACCATTTAAGATTCTGCTTATTCTCCTAACATTACACCTGCTTCTAACTGGTTGCCTCTTAAGAACGAACCGCTGTCCATTCTCTTCTTACCTTCTAACTGAACCTCATTAACAACTAAATACCCCTGTCCACAGGCTATTGTAAATGTGTTCTTTCCTACCGTAACAACCTGTCCCGGCTTAACTTCTTCTGTTTGTACTTCACTGATATTATCTGCAACATCTGCATCCCATATCTTTAACATCTTACCGTCTATATAAGTAAATGCACTAGGCCATGGATTAAGTCCTCTTATAAGTCTTTCAAGTTCAGCTGCACTCTTATTGAAATCCATCTTACCAAATGACTTATGAAGCATTTTTACATAAGTGCTTTCTGAATCATCCTGCTTAACAGGAGTAATAGTTCCAGCTTCAAGTCCTTCAAGTGTCTTAACCAAAAGATGCGCACCGACATCACTTAATCTGTCAAAAAGACTTCCGCCCGTCTCTTTAGCATCAAGCTTCACCTTTTCAACCATCAGGATGTCTCCTGTATCAAGGCCTTCATCCATCTTCATGGTTGTAACACCTGAATACTCACAGCCATCAATAACTGCCCACTGGATTGGCGATGCACCTCTGTACTTAGGAAGAAGTGATGCATGAACATTGATACAGCCGTATCTTGGCATGTTAATAATACTTGCCGGCAGTAACTGTCCAAATGCAACGACAACAATTACATCTGCATTATATGTTCTTAATTCTTCTACAAATGCTTCATCTCTTGCTCTCTCCGGCTGTAACACTGTGATTCCATGCGCCACAGCTTCCTCCTTAACTGGAGAGAAAACAAGTGATTTGCTTCTTCCCCTTGGCTTATCAGGCTGTGTAACAACTGCTGCCACATCATGTCCTGCTTCGATTATTGCTTTAAGTGTCCCTACAGCAAAATCGGGTGTACCCATAAATACTACTCGCATTCTGTTCCCCTTTTCATTAATTATTCTTCTTCAATGTCATCTGTAGAGAGAAGTTCTCCTTCTACTTTATCAACATACATTATACCATCAAGATGGTCAATCTCATGAAGAAGGCATCTTGCAAGAAGCTCCTCTCCTTCTACTATAATCTCTTCCATATTCTCATTAAGAGCCTTAACCTTGGCATAATTAGGTCTTGTAACCTCACCTGTCTTTCCAGGTACACTTAGGCATCCTTCAAGCCCTGTCTGACTTCCGCTTGTCTCTAATACAACAGGATTGATAAGAACAATAGGATCATCTCCACAGTCAATAACAACAAGTCTCTTTCTGATTCCAACCTGAGGTGCTGCAAGACCTACACCGTTAGCCTCATACATTGTATCAAACATATCATCAATAAGCTCTTCAATTCTTGGTGTCATCTCTGTAATCTCTTTTGCCTTGGCTCTTAGTATATCATCTCCAAGTGTTCTAATATTTCTTATTGCCATATATTCCTCCTCGCAATCATCCATTAATATCGTATTGTACATTAATATTCTTAAAAGCCTGATTTCCAACAATATTAACATCAAGCTTTTCATGTATACTGTTAAGAACTTCCCTGTCTTTATGTTTTACATAGATTATCTTACTATACACATCTTTAATCTTATATATAGGTGCATCTGCCGGACCTATACACATAAGTCCTTTATACTTACAGTTGTTATCCACAAACGCTTTAACCCACGCTGCACTCTTTGTCAATAACATCTCATCTGGTGAAGATAACATAATCTTCATAAGATTATCCGCCGGCGGATATCCACACAGCTTTCTGTAAGCAATTTCCTGCTCATAGAAAGCATTATAATCCTGATTAGCCGCACTAACAATACTAAAATGCTCCGGCGTATACGTCTGTATAACTACATTGCCGCTTTTTTCTGCTCTTCCTGCCCTTCCAGCCGCCTGTGTAAGAAGCTGGAAAGTTCTCTCAGAAGCCCTGTAATCACTGGAATAAAGTGACATGTCTGCCGCAAGCACTCCCATAAGCGTTACATTTGGAAAATCATGTCCTTTAACAATCATCTGAGTTCCAATAAGAATATCCGCATTACCATTGGCGAATTCCGACAGAATCTTTTCATGTCCATCCTTGCCTCTTGTAGTGTCCATATCCATTCTTAGCACTCTCGCCTGTGGAAATGTTTTCTTAACCTGCGCTTCAACACCTTCTGTTCCTGCCCTGAAGCCCGAAACATATCTTGAACCGCATGAAGGACATACAGTTATCTTAGGTGTTGTATATCCGCAGTAATGACACATCAGCCTTCCATCAGCATGCTCCGTAAGTGAAACATCACAATGCGGGCATTTCATAACCTTTCCGCATGAACGGCATGATATAAAGCCAGCCACGCCTCTCTTATTAAGGAAAAGCATTATCTGCTCATGCTTTGCAAGTCTGTCACTCATCAGTTCTCTTAACCTGTTGCTGAATATCGTCCTGTTTCCAAGCCTTAATTCTTCTCTCAGATCAACAATGTCAACTGCTGGAAGCCCTCCGCTTCCCGCCCGACTGTCAAGTGTAATAAGCTGTATATGTCCATTCATTGCCGCATAGTAGCTTTCCATTGAAGGAGTCGCAGAACCAAGTATCACTGAAGCGCCTGCTTCCTTTGCAATATGGCATGCAACCTCTCTTGCATGATATCTTGGAACAGTCTCTGACTTATAGGCTCCTTCATGCTCTTCATCTATTACTATAAGGCCTATATTTGAAAATGGTGTGAACAACGCCGAACGCGGGCCAATCATTACACTTATATCACCTCTCTGTGCCCGCAGAAACTGGTCATACCGCTCTCCCTTTGACATACGGGAATTCATAATAGATACCTTATCCCCGAATCTGTGGTAAAACCTCTGCACAGTCTGAAATGTAAGTGCAATCTCCGGTATAAGCACAATTACCTGTCTTCCATGATTAAGGACATGCTCAATTGTCTCAAGATACACCTCAGTCTTTCCGCTTCCTGTAACACCATGAAGCAGATATGTCTTATAATCACCATTATCATAGTCAGCTATTATTGTATCCACAGCGTTTTTCTGCTGTTCATTAAGTTCGATACGCTTTCTTTCTCCGGTAACATTTCTTACAGGATTCCTATACATATCTTCTGACCTGACTTCGGCAATCCCCATATCTTCAAACGCCTTGACCGTCTGTGCCGTGATATTAAGCTTGGATTTAATAATACTTTCATCTATTACAGGTTCCTTAATCAGTGCCTCTAACAATCTGTATCTTGCTTTTGCATTTTTCTTTGCAAATGCATCAAGATACTTCTGCGCCTGTGCCGCGTCAATAATAAGATTAACCGAGCGTTTTTCCTTCTGTTTAACCTTATCCTTTACAGGAATAACCGTCTTAATTGCCTGATTCATGGTACAACCATAATTGTGCTTCAGCCACGCCGCAAGCTTTAACATTCTGCTTACTGCAGTGACCTTTCCCTCAGTAATTCCTGTAATATATTTTATCTTTTCAACAGGATATGCAGCCTTGTCTCCCAAACCTACAACATACCCTGTTATCTGCCTGTTTCCTGCTCCAAAAGGAATATCAACTGACATTCCCAGTTCAATTACATCCACCAATTCATCCGGAACTGCATACTGGAATGTCTTATCAAGCTGTTCATGTGAAATGTCTATTATTACATCTGCGTACATTAATTACCCTTCAATTCTTCAAGCACTTCTTTGATAAGCACCCTCTCATCCATAGGATACTTCACGCCCTTAATCTCCTGATAATCCTCATGACCTTTACCCGCAAGAACAATAATATCACCCGGTTCGCCATGTTCTATCGCATACTTAATAGCTTCTTTTCTGTCTGTAATATCAACATGCTTTCCGGTAGTCTTAGCAATTCCAGTCTTGATATCTTCTATAATTGCCTCCGGCTCTTCAAATCTTGGATTATCTGATGTGATAATAGTAAGGTCAGCAAGTTTTCCTGAAACCTCGCCCATCTCATATCTTCTTTCCTTAGAGCGGTTACCACCACATCCAAACAGGCATACAAGTCTGTGAGGGTGATATTCCTTAAGAGTTGTAAGTATACTCTCTAAAGCCATTGCATTATGAGCATAATCTATCATTAATGTAAAATCATCCGAAACCTTTACAAGCTCAATTCTTCCCTTAACCCTAACATGCTTAAGAGTTTCCTTAAGTGCCTCTTCGTCAACATCGAAATGCCTTGTAATTGCTATTGCACATAATGAATTGTATACAGAAAACTTACCCGGAAGATTAAGTTCAACCTTCATATTAACAAGTCCTGTACAGTCATATGTAAGACCAATTTTACCCGGTTCATGTAAAAGTTCAATATTTTCAGCCTTAATATCAGCATTATCTCCGATACCATAGCTTTCAACCTTACATATTGCTCCCCTAAGGATATCTTTGGTATGCTTATCATCAGCATTAACAATACCAACCTTGCACTGCTTGAATAACTTAGCCTTACAATTAAGATAATCCTCAAATGACTCATGCTCATTAGGTCCGATATGGTCGGGCTCAAGATTAGTAAACACTCCTATATCGAACATAATACCTGCTGTTCTGTCAAGCTTAAGTCCCTGCGAAGACACCTCCATAACAACTGCCTTACAGCCAGCGTCCACCATCTTTGCAAATGACTGGTGAATCTCTATTGACTCAGGTGTTGTATTATGCGCCGGAACTGCCTCATCACCGATAATAGTCTCAATTGTTCCAATAAGTCCAGTCTTAATGCCGCATGCCTCAAGCACATTTTTAACCATATAAGTGGTTGTTGTTTTTCCCTTAGTTCCTGTTATTCCTATTGTAAACAGCTTCTTATCAGGATTGCCATATATAGCTGCCGACATAAGTGCAAGCGCGAGCCTTGTGTTATCCGTGCTAACAACTGCTGCCTTGCAATCCTTAGCTTCGTACTCGCCATCAAGAACAACAATTACAGATGCCTTATCCTTAATCTGGTCAATATACTTATGTCCATCACTCACAGCACCCTTAATGCATACAAATGCATATCCATCCTGCATTTTTCTTGAATCAGATGTAATTCCGGTAACATCCACATCAGTATCACCGCATACAACACTGTATCTGAAGTCTGCAGTTTCATTTTCTGAACATATTTTTAATATCTCTGAAAGCTTCATACATTAGTCTCCTTATTTTATAATATATATTACTTACATTACTGCTGCTTTAGAAGTGTTTCAAACTCTTCCATTGTCATCTCAACCTTTCTTGGCTTGGTTCCAAGCTCCGGTCCTACTACCTTCGCATCTGCAAGCTGGTCCATAATTCGTCCTGCCCTGTTAAAGCCAATCTTGAAATGTCTCTGCAGACTTCCTATTGAGCCTTTTTCATTCTCAATAACGAATCTTCCTGCTTCAGCAAAAAGCGAATCTCTCTCATCATCGCCTTTACTGCTGCCAGGCATGCTCTCCTGACTTACAGTAGCCTGTGCAATACTCTCATCATAAGATACTTCCTCTGCATTCTCCTTAAGGAAAGATACAACATTTTCAACCTCTTCATCAGATACGAATGCGCCCTGTACACGCAGCGGCTTTGGAAGATTAGATGGGAAGTAGAGCATATCTCCCTTTCCAAGCAGCTTCTCAGCACCATTCATATCAATGATAACTCTTGAATCAATTCCCGAAGATACTGCAAATGCTATCTTAGACGGAATATTTGCCTTGATAAGTCCTGTTACTACATTAACAGAAGGTCTCTGCGTTGCTATAACCATATGTATTCCGGCCGCTCTAGCAAGCTGAGCCAGACGGCATATTGCATCTTCGACCTCACCCGGTGCAACCATCATAAGGTCAGCAAGCTCATCTATGATAATGACAATCTGTGGAAGCTTCTCCATTGGAGGGTCTATGCCCTCCTTATTCTTCTTGACAACAACATCATTATATCCCTTTATATTACGAACCTGCATTGCCGCGAACTTCTTATATCTGTCTGTCATCTCATTAACAGCCCAGTTAAGCGCTCCCGCAGCCTTCTTAGGATCAGTTACAACCGGTAATAACAAATGTGGTATTCCATTATATACACTTAGCTCAACAACCTTAGGGTCAACCATTATAAGTCTTACATCTTCCGGCTTTGCCTTATAAAGAATACTCATAATAATTGTGTTGATACATACTGATTTACCTGAACCTGTTGCTCCGGCAATAAGCATATGCGGCATCTTCGCAATATCCGCAATAATAGTCTTTCCTGCAATATCCTTACCAACTCCGAATGATATTGCTGACTGGCTTTCCTTGAATTCCTTAGACTCAACCAGTTCCCTGAAATATACACTTCCGGCTTCCTTATTAGGAACTTCAATACCTATAGCTGCCTTGCCCGGAATTGGTGCTTCAATTCTTATGTCGGCGGCTGCCAGATTAAGCTTGATATCATCTGATAAAGAAACAATCTTGCTTACCTTGACACCCTGTTCCGGCTGTAACTCATATCTTGTAACTGTAGGTCCGCAGCTTATATCAGTTATAGTAACTTTAACACCGAAAGTAAGCAGTGTCTCCTGTAACCTCTGTGCAGTTACTCTGTATTCAGACTTTCCACCAGACGCTGCACCTGGATTTCTCTTTAATAAGCTTACCGGTGGGAACTTGTATGCTTTCTTAGGCTTATTCACAGGCTTGACCTGTACTTCAGTCTTCTGCTCATCACTTAACTGTTCACTGCCCTGCTGCCCATTATTCTGGTTCACACTATTTTCTCTGTATTCTTCATTAGTCACATCATTTTCATATATATTATCATTATCTGATACATAATCATTATCATATGATGCAGTATTATCCTCTGGCATGTTTCCGGCCACTTCATCATCAACCATATAATCATCTGGCTGTATCTGCTGCATATGAGACTCATAGTCAGCATACACTGGCTCATCAGCCACATTTCCTGCTACACCTGCATTACTATCGCAATCATAAGCAAGCTCAAATTCATCTTCATCTGGCTCATAGATATCCTGTGTATACTGGTCATTACGTTCAGTATCAACATGAATTTCATGTATATCAATATCCTGTGCCAGTTCTTCATCCGTTCCTGTTATAAGAGTATCAGATGTTACTCCACGGACAACATTATTCATACGTGCATTGGCAAGATATTCTTCTCTTGCTTTCTTTTCCGCAAGCTGCTTTTCTTTCTTTTCAATCTTCTTAAGCCTTGCCTTAGCACGCTCTTCTTCCCTTAACCTGCGGTATTCATCATCAGACATGTCATTCTGTCTGCCTGCTGAATGTTCTTTGTATGCTGAATAATCCTCTCTTGCTTCCTGCATAATGCGCTGGCTGCCGTTTCCAACCTTCTTAAGCCCGGATATAAAAGACCTCTCCGTAATTATAACCAGACATATTATTGCAAGTATCATAAGTATTACGAATGTTCCAATTGAACCTATAGGGCTAAGTACCTTGCATAGCAATCCGCCAAAAAATCCACCCCCGGCTTTATAATCAGCACAATATGTAAATATACTTCCTAATCCATTATCTGCAATATCCGGTTTATTATATAAACACTGAATCATTGCACATAATACAACAAACAATCCATATCCTGCTGCCGTCTTAATTCTCGCGACACGAAGCAGTTCTCTGTTTACCATAAGAAAGATTATGCTTACTGCAAGAATTACAGGAAATATGTATTCCATAACTCCAAATAAGCCAAACATAAGCCATTTAATTCCTCTTCCCAATGTTCCTGCAATATTAAAATTACTTAATACCATTATTATTGCACAGGCAATTGAAAAAAGAATAATACAATCATTCTTCAACTGGTCGGCCTGTGTCTGGACATTTTTCTTAGTCTGTTTCTTTCTCCCCTGAGCAGTCGTCTTTTTCCCTTGAGTATTAGTTTTTCTGCTTTGACTGGTATTCTTTCTACCATTATTGCTGGCTGTTTTTGCCATAAACCTTCACTCCTTCATATATTCATCACGCATCATGATATTATACCATTTATCTAATCTCAAGGCAAATAAATGTGCATTCTCCAAAACACAGAAAAAGCGGAATACACACATAACTGTGCATATCCCGCCTGTCATACATATGTATTTAATCACTCATCAAATATACTTACAATTTCGCCTTCCATAATCTTGTTCATATTCTTTACTGCACAGAAATTACCACACATAGAACATGTATCTTCCTTCTCAGGCTTAGATGAAGCTCTGTAAGCTCTTGCCTTCTCAGGGTCAATCGCAACGTCAAACATTGCTTCCCAGTCAAGAACCTTTCTTGCCTTGTCCATCTTATAATCCCAGTCCATTGCACCCGGTACGCCCTTTGCAATATCAGCCGCATGTGCTGCAATCTTAGAAGCAATAATTCCTTCCTTAACATCATTAAGATCTGGTAATCTTAAATGTTCTGCAGGTGTTACATAGCACAGGAATGAAGCTCCGTAAGTAGCTGCGATAGCTCCACCAATTGCTGCTGTAATGTGATCATATCCTGGAGCTATATCAGTGACAAGAGGTCCTAATACATAGAAAGGTGCTCCCTTGCATATTGTCTGCTGAATCTCCATATTAGCCTTAATCTGGTTAAGAGGCATATGTCCTGGTCCTTCAACCATAACCTGGACATCCTTCTCCCATGCTCTTCTTGTAAGCTCGCCAAGTGTAACAAGTTCTTCAATCTGTGAGATATCTGATGCATCCATAATACATCCCGGTCTGCACGCATCTCCAAGACTCATTGTAACATCATATTCTCGGCATATCTCAAGCACTCTGTCATAATATTCAAAGAACGGATTCTCATTTCCTGTCATCTCCATCCATGCATATATGATAGAACCGCCTCTTGATACAATATTCATAAGTCTCTTATCTGCTCTGAACTTCTTAGCTGTAGCCTTGTTGATACCACAGTGTATAGTCATGAAATCAACGCCGTCTTTAGCATGCATTTCTACAACATCAAGCCACTCCTGTGCAGTGATATCCTTAAGTGCCTTATGATAATATACAACTGCATCATATATAGGAACTGTTCCAATTGTTGCCGGACATTCTGATGTCAGCTTTCTTCTGAACTTCTGTGTATCTCCGAAAGAAGAAAGATCCATGATAGCTTCCGCACCCATCTTTACAGCGTTATTAACCTTGTCAAGCTCCATATCAAGATCCACACAGTCTCTTGAAGTTCCAAGATTAACATTAATCTTAGTTCTTAACTTATTTCCGATACCATTAGGGTCAAGACATTTATGATTCTTATTGGCAGGAATGATAACCTGTCCCTTAGCTATAAGCTGTCTTAAACTCTCGACATCTATATTTTCTTTCTTTGCAACAATTTCCATTTCTTTAGTAACAATGCCTTTTCTTGCAGCATCCATCTGTGTTGCGTATTCCATATGTATTCCTCCATTCTGGGTAATTAACAGGAAAAATCATAAGCCTTGTGGAAATTCGATATTGAAACAATCAAATGAAGAGCTAAAAAGCCCTTTTAAGAATCCCTACGGTGGCATTATCCACATCAGGTTATGGGTCGGAACTTAATCCCTCTCAGCAGCCACTGCTTACACAGCCCTTATGCTCCCCTGCAAATATAATATGTGATAAGTATAACAAATGTGTTGTATTTGTCAATCATTCTTATTCTCATCTTGACTCTGTTCGCAGCTCATACGCACAGACAGCCGCACATAAGTGCGGCTGTCCATTGCTGTTTATTAATCTTCATCATCAGAAGCTGCTTCTGCAAAGCCCTGACGCTTTCTTGCCATCTCATCGCTTGCAAGATACTCATCGTATGTTGTTATCTTATCAATAAGCTGTCCGCTTGGAACAATTTCCATAATACGGTTAGCAGTTGTCTGGATGAACTGGTGATCGTGTGATGTAAATAATGTAACACCAGGGAACTTAATAAGTCCGTTGTTAAGAGCTGTGATTGACTCCATATCAAGGTGGTTAGTAGGATCATCAAACACTAATACATTAGCTCCACATATCATCATCTTAGAGATAAGACATCTTACCTTCTCTCCTCCTGATAACACCTTAACCTTCTTAACACCGTCATCTCCGGCAAAAAGCATTCTTCCAAGGAATCCTCTTACATAAGTAGGATCCGGATCTGGTGAATACTGTGTAAGCCATTCAACGATAGTATCTTCTCTGTTAAACTCTGCAGCACTGTCCTTAGGGAAATAAGCCTGTGAAGTTGTAACACCCCATTTGTAGCTTCCCTCATCAGGTTCCATGTTACCTGTAATAATATTGAAAAGAGTAGTTGTTGCAAGCTCATTAGAACCGACAAATGCTATCTTATCATCATGGTTTACGATAAATGATACATTATCAAGTACCTTAACACCATCAATAGTCTTAGAAATTCCTTCTACTGTAAGTACTTCATTACCAATCTCTCTTGCTGGTCTGAAATCAATATATGGATACTTTCTGCTTGATGGCTTAATCTCGTCTAATTCAATCTTCTCAAGAGCTCTCTTTCTTGAAGTAGCCTGCTTAGACTTAGAAGCATTGGCAGAGAATCTCTGGATAAAGTCCTGTAATTCCTTAATCTTTTCTTCCTTCTTCTTATTAGCTTCCTTCATCTGCTTGATAATGAGCTGACTTGACTCATACCAGAAATCATAATTACCTGCATAGAGCTGAATCTTCGCATAATCAATATCTGCAATCTGTGTACATACTTTATTAAGGAAATATCTGTCATGCGATACAACAATAACAGTATTCTCAAAATTAATAAGGAATTCTTCTAACCATGCAATCGCATCAAGATCAAGATGGTTAGTAGGCTCATCTAAAAGCAGAATATCAGGATTACCAAATAAAGCCTTTGCAAGAAGAACTTTCACCTTCTCACTACCGTTAAGCTCAGCCATTGTCTTATAATGAAGATCTGTTCCAATTCCAAGTCCGTTAAGAAGCTGTGCAGCATCTGATTCAGCCTCCCAGCCATTCATATCTGCAAACTCAGCCTCAAGCTCACTTGCCTTGTTACCATCTTCCTCTGTAAAATCTTCCTTGGCATATATAGCTTCTTTCTCTTTCATAATCTGGTAAAGTCTGTCATTACCCATGATTACTGTATCAAGAACATTATATTCATCATACTTGAAGTGATCCTGCTCTAAGAAAGATAATCTCTGACCCGGTGTGATTGAAACATCGCCCTTGCTAGGTTCTATCTGTCCTGTAAGAATTTTTAAAAATGTTGACTTTCCGGCACCATTCGCACCAATAAGTCCATAACAGTTACCTTCTGTGAACTTAATGTTAACATCTTCAAAAAGAGCCTTCTTACCGATTCTAAGTGTTACGTTGTTAGCACTAATCATTAATAATCTCCTCCAAAAAATACGCATAACAGATAATAATCTATTATAAAAATAATCATACAAAGTTGATTATAGAGATTCTGGCACATAAATGCAAGCAAATATTAATAAAAAGCTATCCTGCTGACCTCAGGACCGGTAATCCATCTGTACCTTTCCGGTATGACCGTACCATTCTGAATCATTGCGACTATGTTTATATGTCCCTTTTCTTTAAGGCTCCGTAAGATATCCATATAATAAAGTACATTAATATCCGTCATATAACTTTCTGACATAACAATAAGCACATTCTTATATTCTCCTATAAAAGCCTCTTCCTCCTCTCTTGAAAAACCGTTCATATCCTTTCGCATAATACTCCAGAAATCTTCCAGACAGTTACCCATTGACAAGAAATAACGTTCAAATCTGATACATTCTGTATCTTTCTTGCCAAACAAATTAAATACTAACATTGTCCCCCAATCATGATTATTATTCCGACTCGCTTATTATATCAGATTGCCATATTTCTGTGTTATATATGTCGTCTTCTGTCATTTTTTCGTTATAACCTGTAACTTTTTCGTCACATTTAGATTTACTTTTTACAGTATATAGTTCAGTCCTATATTGCATATATCATGAGGCTGTACAATACATTTGTTCTTATATACTTTCAAGATACATCAAAAAGGAGATTCCCGTTTTTACAGAAATCTCCCCATCTTAATATATAATTATTCAGAATTACTTATTAGTCTCTTCTATAAATCTTTCAAGCTGCTTCTTAGCTAATCCGCTCTTAATAATTTCTCTTGCCTTCTCAACACCTTCCTTCATTGTAATACCATCTGAAGCAAGATATATCTGTCTCTTATACACATCTGACGCTGCCGACGACTAGTCGAGTGTAG
>ENA-OZJV01000495-OZJV01000495.1-human-gut-metagenome-genome-assembly--contig:-NODE-495-length-20454-cov-9.915780_pt1 | contig 20454 bp, 22 predicted proteins | sample MGYA00244179_ERZ653756 | MGnify/ENA primary metagenome ERZ653756 (study PRJEB26926, sample SAMN06165332) | human gut metagenome | biome: ENVO:00009003; feature: ENVO:2100002; material: ENVO:00002003...
GATCATGCCTAGTCTCGTGGGCTCGGAGATGTGTATAAGAGACAGATATAAGAGAAATCAAAGACTATCAAATTGTGTTGCTTGGTATCATTATTGCCATTGGTGCTATTGTTTCAACATTCATATTTGCACATGCAATGGTTTCTTATCAAAAATTACAAAATCAAGCATTGAGTGTAACGGGCTCTGCTTCCAAAGAGATAAAATCAGATATTGCTGTATGGAAAGCTTATTATGAAGTAAGAAGCAAAGATTTGAAATCAGGTTATACAAAAATCAATGCAGATAAAGCTGCGGTAAAAGATTTTCTTGTTGCAAACGGTATGAAAGAAGAGGATATTAAATTTACTCCTGTTTCTTCTTATCCGGTTTATAAAAAACTTTCAAACGGCTATGATTCAAATGATGTGGACGGCTACAGACTCTCTCAAAACGTTCAGGTCTCCAATTCCGATGTTGATAAGGTTACAAAGATTTCCCAGGATGTTGTAAAACTTGTGGATAAAAACGTTGAAATCACTTCCAATACAGTAGATTACTTTGTTTCAAACCTTGATCAATTAAAAATTGAAATGCTGGCACAGGCAACAAAAGATGCAAAACAAAGAGCCGAAAGCATGGTGAAAAGCACAGGCTCTCACATAGGTGTTATGAATTCTGCTAAAATGGGTGTTTTCCAGATTGTGGCAAAAGATTCTACTGATGTTTCCGACTATGGCATATATAATACAACTGCAAGAGATAAAAAAATCAATGCTGTTGTTAATGCAACTTTTACAATAAAATAAAGCTATGAATAAGGTAAAAAATGTCATTATCTGCGGGCTTGGTGCAATCGGGACAATATATGCAGCCCGTATTGCTGATGCCGGCAATATAAATCTTAAGATTTTACTCGATGAAGAGAGAATCGAAAAATATAAAACAAATCCTACTGTATTTAATAATAAGGAATACTCCTTTGACTATATAACAGGAGATTATTGCGGCTTTAATGCAGACCTGATAATTATTGCCACAAAAAATAGCGGACTTATGGAGGCTGTTGACGCTGTTAAGAACTTTGTAAATGAGAATACCGTTTTTATTTCTCTTTTGAACGGTATATCAAGTGAAGATGTGATTGCGTCTGTTTATGGATTTGATAAGGTGCTTTATTCCTATTACATTGGACATACCAGCACAAGACAAGGCCGCAGTATTGTGCATGATGGCGTTTATAAGACGGTTTTTGGTGAAAGGGACAATCAACAGCTTTCTAAAAATGTATTAAAAATTAAGGAGTTTTTTGATTCAACAGGCATACCGTATGAAATACCTGTTGATATGGATTATTCAAGGTGGTGGAAATTTCTTGTTAATGTAGGTTACAATCAGGCTTCTGCCGTGTTAAATGCTTCTTATGGTGTTTTTCAAAATAGTGAAAGAGCAAACAATCTTGCAATTAACCTTATGCAAGAAGCTGCAGATTTGGCAAAAGCTATGGGGGTGAAAAACACACATCAGCTTATTGCTCAGGTACTTGATGTTATCAAGACAATGTTGCCTGAAACCCGTACCTCTATGCTGCAGGATATAGATGCCAAAAGACAGACTGAAGTTGGTATTTTTGCCGGCTATATTGTAGAATCGGCAAAAAAATATTCAATACCTGTTCCTTATAACAAAGTTGTATTAGACATTATTAGTGCAATTGATGAAAAAAACGCCTTATAAAGTTTAATGTTTTTTAATTTCCATTTGACCTGTGCTTTTGTCCAGAGTTATATCAACATTGTAGAGCTTTTCGAGCGCACCTCTTGTCATAAAGTATGTGTGATAAACTTTCTTTTTCAATTTATAGTAAACACAAATAAAACCTGCTACGCATAGTGTTATATTTATTGCAATAACCAGACTGAAACCTATAATCAGATATTTTTTTAATAAGGGTTTTAGTATATCTGCACATTCGAATGCTTTTTCTCCCATCGATCCTCCATAATAAAATTTACAATTATCACTTTTAACATAAGTATTATGCTAAAATCAATAGTTTGTCATTTCGTTGGCGATGGCTATTTTGTATATGTACTCCCCTATAATCTCTATTTCACCTGTCTGTACTTCTTGAGGCAAGATTATTTTTTCGTTGATTGCAACTAAATTATATTTTTCTTTATTAACAATATAAATTTTTCGTAACATCTTAATGCCAGCATAATTTATTAGATAAACATGCCCGCTTTGTACTCTATTTAAATTTTTATCCACAGCAATATGTTCGTTTGGCAAGAACAAAGGATACATAGAATCGTCATTCATTGTATAAAATTCAATATTTTCGCCTGTTGGCAGTGAAATATTATTATCACAATTAAACCATCCTGCATTTGAGCCCACTGTTTTGTCAAAAGGCTCGCCTAGTCCGGCAACAAGCCAATCCATGCACAAAGAAGCTTCATCATATTGTGGAGGTGTGTCTTTTGTTACTATTCTCAATTTACCGTCAGGCTGTCTGACAATATTATCTTTCATTGCAAGCGCAACACGTACAGAGAGTTTTTGTTTTCCACCTTCAATACTGTTGACAGTAGTACAGGGGATGCCAATACTCTCTGAAAATTCATACTGAGACATGCCCAATGATTTTCTTATTTGTTTTATTCTGTCTTTGCCTTGTGACATCGTAATTTATTAGAACCGCAATTTCTAAATGTATATCCGTTTTAAAGCCTTAAGGAAAAAATCCTTGACAATAAGGAGAAAATCCTCTATTATCATATAAGCTAATATATGTGTTTAGTTTAACATAAAATTTGATTATGTTAATTAACCACCTTTCTAGAAATTTCATTTCTAGAAAATAGTGCTGGATCAAATTATTAACAGAAGGATATAACCATGATTGAAACGGATTATTCAGCCGATAGAGTACTGTTGGCTAAAGCTCTGGTAATTTCTCTTAAACATATAAAGCAAAATAGCGGTTGTTTTTGTTGTAAATTTTCTTCTTCTTCACAATGCACAAAAGATTTGGACTATTCACTAAAGTGTGAATATGGAATGATAGACGGCATTATATCCAATGCAAAACGAGAGCTGGAAAAAGGCTTGAATAACGCTATTTAATCGAAAGTTTTTGATATCTCGCAGACAATATACAAAATATGTGTGATATGCCTTGCGGGTATAGTGTGTAATCCAATATAAGTATTTGTTATTTTTAAAAAATAGTAAATAATAAAAATAAAGGTTCAAATCTTATATACTGGAGCATTACATGATAAATCTTATATCCGAAAAAACTTTTGACCAAGAACGCGCTTTGTACAATCTAAAGAATGCAGAAGTGTTGAACTGTAAATTCCAAGGCCCCGCAGATGGCGAGTCTGTTTTGAAAGAGTGCAAGCAAATTTCTGTATCAGGTTGTTCATTTTCTTTGCGTTACCCTCTTTGGCATGCAAAAAAGTTTGTACTCAAAGATTCTTTTATGGATGACAAAACCAGAGCTCCTCTGTGGTATTCTGATAATGGAGTTTTGGACAACTGCCTCATTAACGGTGTTAAATGCCTTAGAGAATGTAAAAGTATTGAAGTAAAGAATTGTGATATATCCTCGCCCGAATTTGGCTGGAGATGTAAGGGGCTTGGCATCAGCGATTCCAAAATAGATTCTGTTTATTTCCTTTTTGAATCCAAAAATGTTGAAATAAATAACCTGACAATGAGCGGCAAATATTCTTTTCAATATATGAAAAACCTGCATATATCAAACTCAAACCTTGATACAAAAGATGCTTTCTGGCACAGTAAAAATATTGTTGTTGAAAATTCGATTGTAAAAGGCGAGTATCTTGGATGGTTTTCAGATAATCTTACCTTGATTAACTGTAAAATTATCGGTACACAACCTTTGTGTTATTGCAAAAATTTAAAACTTATTAATTGCACAATGGAAAATACAGACTTGGCTTTTGAATATTCTGATGTTGAGGCTGATATTAAGGGAAGTATTGATTCTGTAAAAAATCCAAAATCAGGCAAAATAACAGCTGACAGTATTGGAAATATTGTATTAGAAGACTCTGTCATGACTTGTAAGGCAAATATTTTGGTAAGGCAGAATGAAATGATTGCATAAGTTATTAAACGAGAAATTTTTCTTTAAGTCTTTCCAAAAATAACTTTGCAGCAGGTGAAAAGACTTGTCCTTTTTTCCATGCAATATCAAGCCCTGAGGTTAGTTTAGGGTTTAGCTCTTTAAAGCAGATTTCACTGTCAGAGTCAGTGTTTATAAGCTTATCCAGTGCAATGGCATAACCCATCCCTTTTTTCACCATTATCGAGGCATTATAAATGAGATTGTATGTTGAAGTGATGTTCAGATTATCAAATTCATTGCCAAACCAGTCTAAAAAGCCGCTATCTGCCGAATATTTTTTTGACATTTGTCGTGATGCAATCAGGGGTTTGTCTGTCAAATCTTTTAGGGTAATCTTTTGCTTTTTAGCCAGAGGGCTGTCTTTTCTCATTATTACGCCCCATATTTCTTTTTGCGGCATTGTAATGTAATCATATTTTGAAAGATTAATAGGCTGAATCAATACCCCGAAATCAAGGAGCCCTTTATCCAGCTTTTCTGTTACATCTTCTGCATTTCCGCTGTACATATGAAATTTTATATTGGGATATTCTTTTTGCAGCTCCATCATGACTTCCGCAATGTATTTCATTGAGGCTGTTTCTCCACCTCCGATATAAATGTCCCCGCTGACAGCTTCACTTATTGCATTAAATTCAGCCTGTGTTTTTTCCACCATATCGATAATTTCTTCTGCTCTTTTGCGAAGGATGACTCCCTCGGGTGTGAGTGTGATATTGTGGCTGCCTCTTATAAAAAGTTTTTGCCCTAATTCTTTTTCCAAATCTTGCAATTGTCTGGATAATGTAGGCTGTGTTAAATGCAAAACATTGGCAGCTCGTGTTATAGAGCATTCCTTAGCTACAGTCAAAAAATATTTTAAAACTCTTATTTCCATAAAAAGTGTTCCGTTTTACCAGTTGTTGATATGTATTCTATCTTCAACATTAATTACTTTTTGTATTGGCAATTTAGCATCTTTGCTTGGATAACCTAATGCAATATAACAAGGCATAGTATAATTATCGGGATGATTAATCGTTTTTTTGATATGTTCAAGTTCTTCTGTCATAGGAATACGAGTTACTCCTAGTATGCCTTCAGCTGCAGCTGCCAAAAGAATATTTTCTATACAACACCAAATTGAAGCAAATTCATTTAATGAGCTCAAACAGGTTGGCTGCATTAAAGGCTCTCTTAATTTAAAAAATGGTAAAATTAAACAAGCAGAATTATAAAGCATTGAAAATTGTTTTGGCATTGCAATATGATACATTCCTCTTTGGTCTGAGTCAGTCATGCCAAAGCCATCCATCATTTTTTCACAATCATCATAGCTTGTCATATCTTCCAAATTAAGAACCCTTGAACGTTCTTTTTTATCATTAACTATTACAAATTCCCATTCTCTAAGATGATTGTTTGTAGGAGCTTTTAAACCTGCAGAAAGAATTTTTTTTATAATCTTCGGGTCTATTGATTTATCTTCAAAATCACGAACAGTACGACGTTTTTCTATAGCTTCATAAATGTCCATATAAAACTCCTTTATCTTTCTTTATTTTAACTTGTTGTAATCTTTATCGCTAACTGGTTCTAACCATTCGTTTGATGTTTCCACCCCGTCAATTTCAACAGCTAAATGGGAGAACCAGGAATCCGGTGCTGCACCATGCCAATGTTTTACACCTGCAGGAATGTGAATAACGGTTCCTTCTTTTATTTCAACAGGTTCTTTACCCCATTCCTGATAGTATCCTCGGCCTCCTACGCCGATTAACATCTGACCGCCGCCTGATTTAGCTTTGTGTATATGCCAATTATTTCTGCATTTTGGTTCAAATGTTACGTTATAGATTTTTACTTGTTCTTGTGAAACAGGAGCCAAATAGCTTTGACCGACAAAATATTTTGCATAATCATTGTTAGGCTCACCGATTGGGAACATTATTGTATTTGCGTATTTATCTTTTTGTGTTGCAGCAGTGTTATCTTCGGCCCATACAGTTTTGGCTAAATTAAATACAGCCCATGCTTTTGGCCATCCTGCGTAAAATGCGTTATGAGTAATTATTGCAGCAATTTCTCCTTTTGTTACTCCAGCTTTTTTTGCGTTTTCTAGATGATATTTTAAAGAATTGTCTGTAATTCCTTGTGACATAAGAGAAACAACTGTTATTATGCTTCTTGTCTTTAAATCAATATCAGTGTTATTCCAATTTTCTCCAAATAAAACATCGTCATTAAAATGTGCAAATTCAGGAGCAAACGTGCCAAGTTGGGCTCTTCCTGCAGTTTGGGTAATTTTTTTCATATTAGCCTCCTTGTAGCTATTTTTGGCAAAAACAGGACAAGTAACCAAACTTGTTAATATTATAGTTGATATTATTTTTTTGTACATAATTTTATTCCTTTATATTTTTTGCCGGATTCCCTGCTACTATAGTGTTTTTGAGAACATCTTTTGTAACAACAGAACCAGCACCAACTATTGCACCATCACCGATAGTTACACCCGGCAAAATTGTCACATTAGAGCCTATCCATACATTGTTGCCGAGTTTTACCCGTTTAGGAGTCATATCTGCTCTTGTTTCTATGTTGATATCGTGATTTAACGTTGCAATTACTACAGAATGGCCGATAAAAACGTTGTCTCCTATTTCAATTCCGCCTTGGTCCTGGAATTTGCAGCAAGCATTAATAAAAACATTTTTTCCAAGAGTGATATTTATTCCGCAATCCGTGTAAAAAGGAGGAAATAGTCTGAAGCTTTTGTCCACTTTTTTGTCAGTAAGTTTTGAAAAAATTTCTACAATTTCTTCCGGTGTATGATACCTGTTATTGAGCTCCATTGTTATTTTCAAGGCTTCCTGGCTCTGTGTGTTGAATTTTTCAAACACTTCAGTGCCTTTTTTGACCTTGTTCTGAGTTGCCATATATTGTAAAAATTCTTTATTATTCATAAATTTAGTATTTACGATTTTTTAAGAAATAGCAAATACCTATAATGAATATTTAAAAATGCTTTACAGGTATTTCTTGCTTTTGTGAAATATTTTAAAATTTTAGCACAAAGAAATAACAAAACTATGTTATATAAGAATCTTTAAACTTCACCATGCTCTTTTGTATAATTTACAAAGAATTCACTCATTTCAGCACTTCTGAAATCTACAATGTCACTTTTTCCTGTATCTAATGCTCTAATTTTTCTCATATCATCTTCAGTTATCTCAAAATCGAAAATATTAAAGTTTTCTGCCATTCTTTCCTTATGTGTTGATTTTGGAATAACTATAACATTTTCTTGTGTTAAAAATCTCAAAGCAATCTGGGCTGCGGTTTTATTGTATTTTTTTGAAAGTACAACTAAAGTTTCGTTGTTAAAAATTTGGTCAATGCCATGTGCCAAAGGCCCCCATGACATAATTTGAGCACCGTATTTATCAAGCCATTTGCGCTCTTCTTGCTGTTGGAAGAAAACGTGAGTTTCTAGTTGCACGACTATTGGCTTAATTTCAACCCAGGATGCAATATCTACATATCTATCCGGCATAAAATTTGAAAGCCCTATTGCCTTTAATTTTCCTGCTTTATATGCACGCTCCATTGCACGCCAAGTGCCGTAATAATCATTGTAGCATTGGTGAATTAACATTAAGTCCAGATAATCGGTTTGTAGCTTATCCAATGATTTTAAAATAGAATCATAGGCATTTTGCTCACCTGCATTTGTCACCCAAATTTTAGATACTAAAAATAAATCTTCTCTTTTAATTCCGGATTTTGTCCAGGCAGAGCCAACACCTTCTTCGTTATAATAGGCTTGTGCTGTATCAATCATTCTGTAGCCCACTTCAAGGGCGTCAGTTACACATCTTTCACATTCTTTTGATTCAACAAGATAAACACCGTAACCCAAGATTGGCATTTCAAGCCCATTATTTAATTTTACTGTTTGCATATGATTATTCCTTTCCGGTTATTTTGTTTCAATCGCCTTTACAGTACCCAATTTGTGAATATCTTCATCGGTTCTGTTTCCATAAATTGTAATCTTGTCGAGTTCTTTTTCAATTTTCTCAAATTCTGCATCTGTCAATTCAATACCGGCAGCACCAAGATTTTCGATAACCCTTTCATCTTTTCTCATCCCGGGGATAGGTACTACAAAATCATACTTCTTTAACATCCACGCCAAAGATATTTGAGCAGGGGTAATTCCTTTTTTATTGGCAACCTCGTGCAGCAAATCTAAAAGAGGCTGATTCTTTTCAACGTTTTCAGGTGCAAAACGTGTTATTACACGTCTGACATCATCCCCTTTATATTGAGTGTTTTTGTCATATTTTCCTGATAAAAATCCGCTTGCCATTGGCGAAAACGCAACAAACCCTATATTAAGTTCTTTGCATGTTGGAATAACATCACGTTCAAACATTCTTTCCATCATAGAATATTCGTTTTGAATTGCTGTCAAAGGAGTTATTGCATGCGCTTTTCTTATCTGTTCGACAGTAGACTGTGACTGGCCCCAGGCTCTGATTTTGCCTTCTTTAATGAATTCGCCCATCCACTGTGCAACTTCTTCTACATTAGAATCAATTGGAACACGGTGTTGGTAATAGATATCAATATAGTCAGTTTGAAGTCTTTTTAAAGAATCATTCAGGGCATTAGTAACCCCTTTTTTAGAAAGTTTTCCCTCAGGAATTTCCTGTCCCGGTTGGAAAACAGGCACAAATTTAGTTGTTAAAATAATTTTGTCTCTAAAAGGTTTTACAGCTTTACCGACGAGTTCCTCATTCACAAAAGGTCCGTAAGCCTCTGCTGTATCAAAAAATGTGCAACCTAAGTCAAAAGCCTTGTGTATTAATCTTATGGATTCTTCTTCTGGCGGGACTGCACCATATCCGTGTGAAAAACCCATACAGCCCATACCGACTGCGCTGACTTCTATGTCACGTAATTTTCTTACTTGCATAATTAAGTCTCCTTATAAACTTTTGCCCAATTCATAAGCAGCTTGAGGGTATTTTGTACCTTGTGTCATAGATGGCGTTCCACATCCGCCACCTAAAATCATGCCTTTGTTTTCAAAACCAAGATATGAGCAAATACCAAGATAATGATCTCTTGCAAAACTTGTTACCTGCTCTGAATCGTCCCATGCTGCAACAATTAAAGCAGATTTAAGCCCTTTACCCATAAGAGGAGTGTTAAAACTGTAGAATCTGTCTATAAGTGTTTTTAATTGGGCCGAAATACCAAAATAATAAATAGGTGAGACAAAAACTATCATGTCAGAATTTAAAATTAATTTTTCTACTTCACTCATATCATCTTTTTGAACGCAAGCACCGTTCATACCGCATGCGTTGCAACCCATACAAGGACCTATTTTTGCATGTGCAGCGTCGTAAACTTGAACCTCATGTCCGCTTTCTTTGGCTCCTTTAATGAAATTATCTGCCAAAAGATTTGATGAGCCGTTCTTGTGAGGACTTCCTTCTAAAACTAAAATTTTCATAAATTATTCTCCTTTAAATTTTTTTTATAACTCTAGCCGGATTTCCTGCAACAACAGTGTTATCAGGCACATCTTTTGTCACGACTGAACCTGCTCCTACAACCGAGTTTTCTCCGATTGTGATTCGTCTTAAGATTGTTGCCCCTGCTCCGATCCAGCAATTTTTCTTGATATGAATCGGTAAACAGGTTATAACTGCTCTGTTGTCTAAATCATGGTTATTAGAAATCAGTTGAACATTAGCCGCAAGCATTGTATTATCATCAATCGTTATGCCTCCTGATGCCATCATTAAGGAACCGTTCATAACAACAACATTATTCCCGATTTTAACTTTTCCTAAATTAACTCCTGTAATTGGGCTTCTAACGTCAACATTTTCACCTCTGTTTGGGATAAGTTTATCTAAAAGTTCATTATACTCGTCAGAATATGGCATTGTATGGTTCAGCTTCCATACATTCTGTACTTCTTCTTTCCAAATTTTTGCTTCTTCTTCAGTTAATTTACTTACATCAACTCTAAGTTCTTCCATATTTACCTCACATTAAATATTCATTCAATATACTTTTAATCTGTATTTTACAAAATTTATCTGTCCAATCTAAGGGTTCAAATTCTCCATCTGACATACACCAGCAGGTCATCATTCCGTATAATTGGCTAATAATCATATGTGTCAAAAGTTCAACCGGAGTGTTCTTTTTTAGTTCATTATTTTGTACAGCGTTTTGTAAAATTTCTTTTAACATCTCAAAGTCATAAATCCATTTGCCGCTATCCTGGCTATTTTGCGTGTTGTTAGGGTCAATAACGGCTTTTATCCATTCACGGCAGATGTTTATTCCGGGTTCTTCAACACACTGCATAAAACGATGAAAATAGTACGTTAACTTATCAATTAAATTTGTATCTTGCATGTTTTTCAATTCATCGTCAATTTCTTTAAATGGATATCTTGAATATTCTGCAATGATGTCTTCTTTGCGTTTAAAATAAACATAGAATGTTCCTTTGGCTACACCCGCTTCTTTTGTGATTTCTTCAACATTTATTGAGCTGAGCCCGTTTTTCTTAAGCAGTTTTAATGCTGCCTGTATAAGTTTTTTCTTTGTATTTATAGCCGATTGTTGGCGTTTATTCATAGGTTTTTACCTCTTTTTATTTTATTATACAATATATTGACTTAAAGTCAATGACTATTGGTCAATATGTGATGAGTCTTCTCTTTTATAATTAATGTACTTATAGAAGACGACAAGAAGGCTAGAAATTTTAAATATTATTCAGCACTGCACGTTAATTTACACCAGGGAGCTAACGATCGTATTAACGAATTTGTTGACGCTTTTTGTTGAAAAAATAATTTTAATATGTGAGAATTAAAAAAATAAAACAGTATGTCAACAATCAATAAATGAGGCTTAAAATTGGATAAAGATTTTCATTTCTATAGTACTTATATGGCAGCAAGAAACGCTGGTTATGATGATGCAAGTGCTTGTAAAATCGCAAAAGCAGCTCAAACGGTAGATGATAAAACACCAGAACTAGACAATACTGAGCATACAATGCCTGAAAGTTTGCAAGAAGACCAAGAGAGTTAGTTGAAAAACTTGAATGAAAACCTTGGCATTAATCAAAACTTTTGTTATATTCCCCATACAATATCTATCCACTTTTGCTTAAAATAGTCCTCATTGAAATTTGCGTAAAGTATTTTTAATTTTTGCAATTTGTAACGTAGTAGGTCGTTAGCAATGACATATTTAACATCCGACGAAAAGTCCTGTAAAAATACAATGCGTTTCGCGTCATGAACATTCAACCATAAAAAAAAGAAGCCTTAAGGCTTCTTTTAAATGGCGGGACCGACGAGGCTCGAACTCGCGACCTCCTGCGTGACAGGCAGGCACTCTAACCAAACTGAGCTACGATCCCATTTAGTTTATTAAATTTTCAACCACAGCCTCATGACTGTATAAGAATTATAATATGCTAAATTTTTATTTTCAACAGTTTTTATTAAATTTGATAAACTTTTTATTGTCAATTACAAAAACCGTTTGTATAATCGTATTAAGTGAGTTTTCAGCAGAATAAAGGTTATTTATATGAAAAAAACAGTATATTTTTTAACCCTTTTAGTACTTTGTGTGTTTTCCTCTCCTGCTAATGCTGCCAAGTCTGTGAAAGTATCAGCTTTGAGTGAGTTTAATTCCATAAGACCTGTGAAAACCATGAAAGTTATGGTTCTTGAGCGTGCCGAGTTTAAAAACGGCATTGTTTTTGAAGACGGGACTGTAATCAACGGGGAAATTTTTGATGTTAAACAGCCTAAAAGGGCAAAATTAAATGCTTCTTTTAAATTTAAACCTGTTTCGTATACTTATAACGGAAAAACAAGTAATATTGATGACCCTGAATTTGTCGCAAAGTATGCAGAATATAAAGAACTTGATAAAGCCGGATTGGCTACTTCTGCCGCTACTACTGCTGGTGGTATGCTCTTTCATATTCCACTTCTTTCAGAGGGGGTGTCATTTGTAAAAGGTGTGTGGAAAAATCCTGAAAATAACCGTCTGAAGTCAGGTGTTGTCCAGGTATACAAAGACTCTCCTCTCTCTTATGTTGAAGAAGGGAAAGATGTTTATATTACAAAAGATACAATGTTTCTTTTAAAATTCAAATCATCTGATTCTGAAGATCTTGACGGTGTTCCGACAAATAATGTTACCCCGGTAAATAATATTACTCCGGTAAATACCGTAAACAAACTGCCGGTACCTGAACAAACTGCGCCAAAGCATATTGAAACAGTCCACCCTGAAGATGTTTTGCGTGAAGTTGAATTAAACTCCAAGTGAGAAGATTTTGTAAATTTCTTCGTCTGAGAGCTCGGTAATAATTTTTTCGCCTTCAAATACAGCTACATTTGCAAGGTCTTTTTTGTTGTTAATCATCTCATCGATTTTTTCTTCAAATGTACCGAGCGTAATGAATCTGTGTACCATTACATTTTTATCCTGACCGATACGATAAGTTCTGTCAGTAGCCTGATCTTCTACAGCGGGGTTCCACCAAAGATCGTAATGAATTACGTTTGTTGCTGCAGTCAGGTTGAGACCCGTGCCCCCAGCTTTTAATGACAGAATCATTACATTTGAATCTTTATTTTCTTGAAAATCTTTAATTAAATCTTCTCTTTGAGTTCTGTTCAAAGAGCCGTGGAAAAAGAGAGGGTTAACACCAAGCTCGTCATTTAATATTGTAGAGAGAATGTTGCCCATTTCTTTGTATTGTGTAAAAATAAGTGTTTTTTCATCATTTTCAAGAATTTGTTTTGTAATAGAAACAAGCTGTTCGGCCTTTCCTGATACGTCTTTTGAAATATCTCCGCTTTTAAGATACTGGTATGGGTGGTTGCAGATTTGTTTTAATGCTGTGATGAGCTTAAAAATCATGCCACGTCTGTTAATACCGTTGAGCTTGGAGATATCTGACATAAGGTTGTCAAGAACGCTCTGATACAATGCAGCCTGTGTTTTTGTCAAATAACAGTATTCGTTTAACACAACTTTATCAGGAAGGTCTGAAATAATTGATTTATCTGTTTTCAGCCTTCTTAAGATAAATGGTGAAATTGCAAGGCGCAGTTTTTCGGCTCTGTTGGATTGTTTAAATTTTTCTATAGGTATAGCATAGCTTTTTTGAAAATCTCTAATAGAGCCAAGGTATCCTCTGTTAATGAAGTCAAAGATACTCCAAAGTTCTGTCAGTTTATTTTCAACAGGTGTACCTGTCATTGCTATTTTTGTATCTGCCTTAATTTGTTTTACAGCCTGTGTTTGAGAAGTATCCGGATTTTTGATGTTTTGGGCTTCGTCAATAATCATCATTGACCATTTTTGTTTTTTAATCTGCTCAATATCTATTCTCAAAATTGCATAGGTTGTAATAATAACATCTGCTTTTGTATCAAGCTGTCTTTCAATTCCGTGATAAACGGATGTTTTTATAGCAGGTGCAAAATGTTTAATCTCTTTAACCCAGTTGCCCAGAAGTGTTGTCGGACATACAACAAGAGCAGGTTGTTTCAGTGCACCGGTTTCTTTTTGTTTTAGTATAAAACTGATTACCTGAATAGTTTTACCAAGCCCCATGTCGTCAGCCATACAGCATCCAAAACCTTTTTTAATATTTGTATGCAGCCATTTAAATCCACGTTCCTGATAAGGTCTTAAAACACCTTTCAGTGATTCCGGCGGCGGAACATCTTCTGTTTTTGTAAGGTCTTTTAATATGTTTGCAAAGGCCTCATCATAGTCAAAATCATAGTCATCCATTTGAGAAGATAATGCCGCATGAAGAATTTCCATTTTGTTTTTATCTGTAATTTTAGGATTTTTAACTTTTTCAATTAACTTTGCATTTTCTTCCTTGTCTATGAGCACGTAATGATCTTTGTATTTTATCAACCCTTGAGCATTTTTTGTCAGTGCTTCGTATTCTTCTACAGACAACTTGTCATCACCTATTGCTATAGTGTATGAAAAATCAAACAAGTCGTTGAGCGCTGTGGCCGATGCACCGTTAGAGGTTATTATGTCACGAAGTTCGGACATTCTGGAGGCTTTTACTCTTGCATTGATAGATGCACGAGGCGTGATAATGTTATCTATGCCTTCCGGTAAAATCACGTCAATAGAAGCTTTTTGAAGATAATATGATATTTGAGCAATTATTTTGTAAACCTCGTTAAGGTTCATGTTAAGTTCAAATTGGTGGTCTTCATCAAAAAATTCTTCCAGCTCAGGATAGTACCTTGCTACATAAGTTAGTTGTTTTTCGATAAGGTCGACAATTTCCTGATTTGTATAATTTTCAAAATGAACAGTTTCTGCATAAATATCCTCAATCCTGTGTTTTTCGCCGGTATGGATATTTTTTACATTTATTTTTAGCTGATATTCATCATCTGTAAGCTTTAATATTTCAAACTCGGGAAGTATATTGTATTTGCCTATATATATTTCATCAAGCCATTCTGATATTGCCAAAGCAAGGTCATTGCCACGGAAAAATCTTTTGTTAGATGCGTCTTTAATAAAATAAACCGCTGCTTTTGCGTCTTTAAATTTTGTTGCTTTAATATGTAGAAACTTGAAAATAATGTAATTTAAAAAACTTGCCAGAAGTTTGTTAAAACCGTATTTATCTTCGTTTGTTATAAAATCAGCGGGTATAGCTGATTTTATAGAGTTTATTGCATTTGTTACATCTTTGCTGTTTTTGTATATTTCGTATTTGATTTGAAAAAGGTTTTCTGTTTGTTTTACAACAGGGATAAAATGCAGTTTTTCAACTATTTTCATCACTGTATAAGCAAACCTGTTGAGGTAATTAAATGTTGGCGTACCGTCTTCAAAGTTTAGGATTTCGTTAAAACTGGCAAAGTAATCAAAGATAATATCCTGTTTTATCACATAACCAATTATGTCTTGTTTGTTGCCGTCTACGTCAATTTCTTTGATTTCTGAACGAAAACGGAATAAAGAGCCCTTGGACTTTGCATAAAAATCAAAGTTGTTTGTAGGGGTAACAAAAAAATCACCGTTTTCAAGAAGATACATGTTTGTATTTCTCAACGGTGTATTTTTCCCGACAAAAGCATCTTCAAATTCATCTTCAAAAAGCTGGTAAATAGTGCTCAGTTGAAGACGAAAGTCTTTATTTTCCATACCGACAGGGTTTTCTGTCAGATTCAAAAACAACTCATCTATATTATTCTTTTTGATATTTACACTCATAAGGACCCAATTTTCTATCTTAATGTTTCGCTAAACTGCTTACCGAAGGTTCATTATATCAAAAAGATTAACGAAAATAAAATAAAAAATTTTCTGTTAATATAATTTTTTGGGAGTCTTTTTGCTGTAAATATCAGCCAGTACATACATATACATACTTCTGCAAATTTTAGTTCATATATGATGCAAAAAGTCTAGACAAATATCTGTTTTTTCCGCATTTATTTCGTGGTCGTAACCGTCAATTTCCAGATATGTTATGTTGCTTTTTCTGTTCTTTTCATAGAGTTTTCTTGCCAGTCTGACAGGAATGGTTCGATCTTTTTTTGTGTGAATAATCAAAACAGGACTTTCTATTTTAGATAAAGCATTTACATTATCAAATTTATTTTTTAAAGGGAATAAACAAGAAGGCATTGCAAGCAAAATACGTTTTATAATAGCAGGCATTTTTACCTTTTTTGCAATGTTTTTTGCCATATCAGATGCTTTTGAAAATGGATTTATCAATATAGTAAAAGCAGTAGCTGCCTTGCTTGCAAAATCCAGAGCAACACCGGAGCCCATTGAGTGGCCGATTATTCCTATGGATGATGATTTAATTCCTTTTGCTTTTAAATAATCGTATACTGCTTTCACATCAAGAGATGCACCTTGCTGTGAAAATTCTCCCTGACTTTTTCCTCTTCCTCTGTAATCGAAAGCAATTACACCCCAGCCGTTTTGAACAAACTGAAGATACGCTTTTTGCTGAAATATGCTGCTTTTTTCGCTACCTATTCCCTGACAGAAAATAATATAACTTTTGCACCTGTATGGGTTTATATCCCATATATCAAGTGTTATATTGTCAGCTGTTTTTATTTTTTGCTTTTCTATTTTATCGCACAGGTCTTCAATAATAGGATTTTCTTCATTTTTGCTGTAGTTTGAGTGTGTTTTGTAAAAAAGATTTTCATATTTTTTTACTGTTAAAAAACTTTTTAAAATTCCTGTTTCTTTTACTTCTGATTCATACCAGTTGCAGCGGTTCAAATCTTTGATACAATCTTCTACAGTCAACATAGACATAATTCCTCCGTCCGTTTTTTTATCAATAACAATTTAGCCTATGTTTATTTAAAAGTGTAATTTACAGTCTGTTATAAAATGCTTGACGATATATTAATAAAATTGGATAATAAGATACACGAGTTTTCTGGAAAAAGAAAAAGTAGTATTACAAGTTAGGAGTAAATTATGAAAGCTTTCAGAACAATTTTGTCTTCTGTTCTTGTACTCTCTGTATCTGCAACATGCGCATTTGCCGCAGATAAAGTACAGACTGTAAAAACAGAGGCTTATGCTCACCCGACAATGTTTGGTTCTCAAGTTCAAGAAACAATCAGTGCCGATTCTGTCTATATTGTAGGCGGTAAAATGATGAAATCCAAAAACCAAATCGGTATAAAAAATAAGGACAATGTTCTTGTTGATTCCTGGGTAAAAGACATAATGTCTTTGATAAAAGACCAGCAGCCTTTTGCTAACGGTCAGGTCTTTAATCCTAAAATGCCTGTTTTGCGTTCAGAATTGGCTGTAATCTTATCAGAAGGTTTTGAGCTCAAAGGCAGAGGTTCAAAATCATATAGCGATATTCCTGCTGATTACTGGGCAAAAGATTGGATATATGGCGCGCTTAGTCAGGGTGTCATGATAGGTTATCCTGATAATAAATTCAGACCCGACCAGCCTGTTACAAAAGCAGAAGTATTTGCAACCATTGCACAATTGATTCAGGTTCCTATTGACAGAAGCCTTATTGTTCCGCCGTTTAAAGGCAAAGATATTCAATATATTCCAAGATGGGCAATTACTCCTACAAAAGAGGTTGTTGCATCAAGACTGTTGGAACAAATTCCTGACCCTGCAAAAGTTAATAACGACGAGTATCTTTCAAAAGAACAGGTTGCTTACCTTGTCGGTTCATTAAGACAGGACTGGGCATACAAAAACTCAATCGCAAAAGATCCTAATGCTCCGGCATCTATTCAAGGATACACTCCGACAGTACTCAATATCAAACTTGCTGACAGATTATCTGCAAGACAATCAAATGTGGGTGATAAATTTAGTGCAAAAACAACAAAAGATGTGACTATCAACGGTAAATGCTTCAAAGCAGGTTCACTTGTTAAGGGTGAAGTTGTAGAAGTATCAAGACCAGGCATTAAAAACCCCGGTTATATTAAAGTAAAATTTACTAAAATAAAAGATGGTGATCAATGCATTTGTTTCCCAAAAAACATATCACAAGCTAAAGCAGATGTTTTGAAAAATCCTAATTTCGTTGCAAGACTTTTGGGTATGCCTTTTAGCGGTTCAGCCAGAATCATCGGTGTTACAGGACGTTCGGCAGGTTCAATCGTGAATGTAACAGGCAACGGACTTGAACAGTTTGGTGATAATATTTCGAATGTTTTTGTTGATACATTATCATTGCAACCGGTTGCAGGTGTTAAAAACATCGGTAATGCGGCTGTTACTGTAGGCAAAGGCGTATTTGATATTTGCAAAATCATCGTAAGCGGTGCATTTGGTATTGTGTATGAAGTTACAGATGAATTAAGATATGTGATTGTACCTGCATATTCTAACAACTCAAGCTTGAACCCCGGTGAAGAGCTGACTGTGTTGTTCTAATACACAAAGACAAGTTATAAAAAAGGAGAATAGAAATATTCTCCTTTTTTGTTGTGCTATACTCTTTTGTAAAGAGAGGCATTATGCTTGAGGGATATGTAAAGTATTTGAAATTTTTAGACTCGAAGCTTTCAACTTTTTTTGAAAGCCAAAGCCCTTTTATTTTTTGTCAAAAAGGATGCGCAAAATGCTGCAAAAACGCACAATTTCCATATTCTGCCACAGAAATGCAGTATTTGCTAAACGGGCTGGTGACACTAGATATTAAAAAGCAACAAAAAATAGAAGAGAATTTTAAATTAATTCTGGAAAAGAAAAAGACATTTAAAGGCAAAAAGTTTTTGTATGATTGTCCTTTTTTGATTGATGACGTATGCTCTGTATATGAGTATAGAGGGGTGCTTTGCAGGACATTCGGTTTGATGACAAAATACGATACGGGTAAGCTAAAAGCTCCTTTTTGTACATTTGAAGGGCTAAATTATTCAAACGTTTTGAATCTTTCTAAAAGGACAGTGTCAGTAAGGAAATATAAAAAATTAGATACTAAAAAAGAACCATTAGGCTTTAACATAAGCTATCATTATTTAACTGACCCTGAATTTGAGAAAACATTTAACTTTTGTTTTGGAGACAAGAAGCCTCTAATTGAGTGGTTTTTGTAGTCTTTGGTATACAAAAACCAAAGCAACAGTTGCCTGTTTTGCTGCTTGAGGCAAACACCTCTCCTTTATGTGCGTTGATGATTTGTTTGGAAAGATACAACCCTAAGCCAGTACCGGCTTTTTTGAATTTTGCATTAGAATTTGTTTTAAATTTTTCATACAAATCTTTGAGTTTTTCTTCGGGAATGTATGTTGATTTGTTGTGTACCTTAAAGGTTAAAGAGTCCTCATTTTCTTCAACATTTATATCAATATCTGTTTTGTTTTGGCCATAGGTTATAGCGTTGGCTATAAAATTGATTATTACCCTTTTCATTTGTATTTTGTCTGCATAAATTTCGTGCATGTTAAAGTCGGCGCTAATGTGTATGGTTTGCTCCTTTTCTCTCATCAGGTTAGATATTTCTCCAATAACTTCTTGTATTAGTTCCGGCATGCAAAAATTTGTGCGGTTAATCTTGACCTGACCTTCGTCATACAGATATGTCTCTAGTATTGTAAAAATCAAATCATACATGTATTTGCAAGATTTTTTAATCTGCGTAAGTATATCTCTTTGCTCATCATTTATTTCACCAAGTACGTTATCTAACAATAATTCGGTTGCTTTGATTTGAGCTATTGTCGGTGTTTTTAAATCGTGAGTTAGTGTTGCAATAAATGTGTTTTTTCTTTCTTCAATCTCTTTTTCCTTATCAATGTTTTGAAAAATTACCACAATACTTACGACATTTCCGTTGTCATCCAGCACAGGAGCTTTTATTAGTTTGCACCAGCCAAATGTTCCTTTTGGTGTTTCAATTTCTCTTTGTATACACAGGGTGTTTTTTGTTGTAATTATTTCTTTATCTTCATTCAAACAAAGGTTATGTCTGCTGTAAAAGTTATTTATATTTTTGCCTATTACTTCATCTGCATCAATACCGAGTAATTTGGATATTTTATGGTTGGCAAGCAAAATTGTTCCGTCTATATCTTTTAAATACATAATGAATGGTGCATTATTTATAATCGTTTCCATTTGTGAATGCTGGAGATGAATTTTTTGTTCCAGTTTTACTTTTTCTCTTTTACATGTCAAACCGATTAAGAAAATCATAGATACAACATAGTAACTGATAAATATTGCATCTTTTACATCTATAGTGACACCGGGTAAAAGGTTTGGGGATACAAGAGCATAGAATAATACTGATATTGATGTGACCAGTATACAGGCTTTCTTTTTGTTTAGCATGATTTCGATTCCGAATTTTGTAACCATAAAACTATATACAATTAATTGCTCTGTTGGTATAGCCCGGGTGGCTAATTATAAAAAGAAAAATTTTCTTATTTAAGAAAAAATACAACAAAAAAGACTCCCTTGGGAGTCTTAAAAAAATGGTGCCGTTGGCCGGAGTCGAACCGGCACGTGGTTGCCCACACAAGATTTTGAGTCTAGCACGTCTACCAATTTCATCACAACGGCTGATAACATGTGTAATGATTAAAATTCATTAACACTGTAAAATTATTCTACCAAAACAATTTAAAAATTCCAGTACTATTTTTTAAATTTAGCCTTAAGTTATGTAAATTTTATGTAAAAAACCTGTCTCTTATACACATCTCCGAGCCCACGAGACTAGGCATGATCTC
>ENA-OZJV01000513-OZJV01000513.1-human-gut-metagenome-genome-assembly--contig:-NODE-513-length-20078-cov-25.697348_pt1 | contig 20078 bp, 18 predicted proteins | sample MGYA00244179_ERZ653756 | MGnify/ENA primary metagenome ERZ653756 (study PRJEB26926, sample SAMN06165332) | human gut metagenome | biome: ENVO:00009003; feature: ENVO:2100002; material: ENVO:00002003...
CACAGCGGCATCTGAAGGCTGATATGGATGTAATGTAAGGCTCATATTGAAATACAGGGCATAATCAGAGAATGGTTTTGAGAATATCATCGCAGAACATTGTCGGAGTAAACTCCACAATCTGATAGTCGGCGATGCTGTTGATGTTGAATGGATCTTGCGCGATGATAGAGTCCACTGCTGCGCGGTTTTCGGCTTTAATCATAATCACGCCGCCAATGCGAGGCGTCTGCGGACCGGAAGCGATGAAGTCACCTGCGGCATAATGCTTGGCGAGATAATCACGATGCGCCTGCAGGAAGCGGTCAACCTCGCTTAACGGTTTCTTATATGTTAGAATTGCAATAAACATGGTTTTTATTTCCGTTTAATTGTCTGACATTTACGCTTTGTCATTTCCTCGGCAAATGCCCGCTCTCCATGCTCTTTAATATAGCGGATACAAGCCGGGCGGTCTGACCTGAAAATAAAGGCGAATATCTTGCCGATGAGATTGGAATATATTTTGCATTCAGTCACATTCTTGCAACATTCGGCACAAGAATGGTAACCATTACCCTTGACGCAAGACCTTATCTTGCACCAGGTAGCCTTTTCATTATCATGGCACCCGGGGCATTCCTCCGATAGATATTTCCGACACGCACCGCAGTAAAGTCCGCACGCTGCGATGAGTTCTTTGTTTGCCTCGATTTCCTTCATTGTGAGAAATTATATTTGAATGTGGGCAAATTCATGGTCAATCCATATAGTAGCGTCAGTACCGGTGAAACGGAGCAGTACATAATTCGGGTCGTCAGGACCGCCCGGAAAATGATTTATATACCAATCCTGCCACTTTTCTTTACGGATTTTATCATCATTAATAATTTCCACTGTGCCACGCAGACATACACTTGAACCGCCTTTATCGTAGCATAACCCGGCTTTCGGATTGCGCTTGAAGTCGGCAACCTTCACAGAGTCAGCCCCGGTTGCCATCCATACAGTACCGCATCCTTGGGTATCGCCTTTCGCCATGGGCACAGGACGCGGAAATCCATCACTGTTGACTGATGCTATGGTCACAGTACCGCATTCCGCAAGAAGGGCTTCTGCTTTGCGTATCAGGTCAGAGCCGTTATGCTGTTTCCAGCGTTTGAGATGCGGGAAGAACTGGCGCATCTGCTCTTTCATCTGCTCGACTGTAAGATTCTGACCGGAGTTTTTGTTTATCTCGTCGGTGAATTGGGCGCAGTGTTCAATCATCTGCTCCATGGTCATATCCTGTGTGAATTTGCCGTCCTTGTAACAGTAGATGCAGTAATCTTCGTTAGGTGTACCATCGGCATTCGTGCCGAGGATTTCACTTGTGAGCGGCATTCCGCAACTCTGACAAAATTTCTTTTCCATTATAATTTTCTTTGTTTTTGCCCAGCAGTCCTTACAGGGCGGATTATTAATGCAGAAGCGCGGACTGCCAATGCATCATTCTAAGTCGAAGGTCGTAGGAAACCTAAATGCACGAATGTAATATAGCAGCCCACGCTGTATGCGTGAGAACCGCTATGCTATCCTTGTGCAGTGTCTTGAATTTCCTACGTTCTCGACTTACAAGAGAGCATATCGCTTCTTATTCTCAAAATGTCATGGATTGGATTACGCCAACCCGATTACAAATATATGAAATTATAATGAGGTTCCAACGGTTAAGCGTACAGTATCGAAAAATTTCTTTCGTTGGAGCAAAAGCTGCAAGACGACAAGGCTGATGCCACAACATTTTTGAAATGTAGCTATTCAGCGAATATTGCCTATATAAGAGCTTAATTATCAAGGTATGCCCCCTGGTGTATCCAAAAACGAGATTCATGAACCATAAAACCGGCGGATGCTCTTGGGATGCCTAAAGAAGATTAAAAAACAAATCGAATGGCACAAGGTATGAAGCCGGAGAAAATTCAAATCCTTAATAACGATTAAGAATTGAATAATAAATTAACTTGATGCATTATATCAGTGTAATATATGCACCCTTAATCTTTTACCATGCGCCGTGATTTCGGCGCGTGCCCCTATGTTTTTATACCACTTATAGAAAGAAAAAAAGAGCTACATTTCTGTAACTCTCTTTTTCTGTGGTGCCACCAGCATTGTCTGCATTTATATAGTTGCGTGTTTATCAACTACATACATTCATTATTGCGGTGGATAATATCATTTGCTCCACTGATATCTTATGGCATTATGGGCATTTTGCGCAGGACGATTATTGCGTTCATACCACTTGCCTCTATTCTCAAAGTTCTCTCTAAATTACAAAGTTAATATTATTCATATGAATAGGCAATTTATAAACTGTTAAATTGCATTATTGATACATAATATCTCTAACTTTAATCAACGCAGTCCGTCTTATTAAACTTATCGTGGAATATCAACTCTTACATACAATTTATTAATATCTCCAATTGATACTATACTCCAAACTGTAAGCTTAATTTTCAGAATATTGGTCCGATTAAAGACAGTGTTATGACCTTGTTTAATATATCCTATTTTTTCCATATTGTGACTAACATATACGGCATTAGGGTCATATTCGTTTTCTGGTTCTAATATGAACTGAAGTTTATCGCCAATATGTAACTTAGACAAGTCATAAGGTATTCTGGAAAGACCTGCTATATCGGTAATAAATGAGTTCTTATGAGATTTGAAATACCGAGGGACAAACTCAAATGTATCAGAGAATGATAATCCTTGAGTTTGTGCTAAAAGATAATATTTATCAGAATATCTCAATGGATCTACTAACCAAAAATCCAAGAGTTGTCTTGCGTCATTACGTTCCGTATTTATCAATCTGCTAAAGAAAATCTCCTCTAATAATGATGATTCAAAATTCGAGGAATCAATGGGAAGACCAGGATAGCCAGCGAAATGACTATCAATCTTTTTGGCTTCATTGATGCCATCTTGACTATACTCAAATTTAAGTGCACCATTAACTTTGTCCTTTGAAAGAGAACCAATAGCAATTCTGCGACTTCCTTTCCCTGAACGCCACATTAAAGTGATTGAATTGAATTCGTATTTAGCCATTGAGTTGTTTTTTTATTAAGTTAATACGAGCATCTATTAGTTTAACGAAAAAATCTTTTCTTTGTTGGCTTAGTCGGGCATATTCGAAACCTTCCTTTGGGAAATTATTATCAATATTATTTATGATTGCCTTAAAATTGTTAACATCATAAATTCTTAAATGTCTATTCATGAAATGCATGAATTCCTTAGGATATTCATAATATAACAACTTGATAGTTTCATTAAATGTTGCCTTTCCTCCACCAATGATTATATCCGGACGACCATTGGTAAAGAACTTCTCAAATTGAGGACTTAGGTCTAATATCATCATAGCAACTCGTTCTTCTGATAATTCTCGACCTAGGCTACTACCATTGTCATAAAATGGCGCAAACTTATGACGAGTGACGGCAAAAAAATCATGAACTTTAAAAAAAGGAACTCCGAATTCATGTTTAAGTAAGAACCGGAATCGTATTTTTTCCCATAATGATGATTCTTTATAATTCTGGTACACGTCATCAGTTGTTTTACTTCGGATAAGGCCCCAATTTTCAGAATGTCTATCAGTGTTCCCAATAATACAGTCGAATAGCAACATTTCTACTGCAATTCTTTTAAATTGAAGTAATCCTACACGAGCTAAAGCCTTTTTTATTTTGCTAATATGATGTCCATTCTTATAATTTTCTCTAAATGTTGGATCAAATTCAGTTATTAACTTCACACCCTCAACGAGTATTTCTTCTGAAGAAACCATATTTTGGGAAATACAGCCAATTTTATTACAATCTGTTGCGAAATCATAACGTAAAACCGGGAGTTCAATATATCTCCCCAACATAGAAGCAACAACTTCTGACCAAAATTCAAATGGGTAATCCTTTTTATCCTTTTTTAGTGACGTTTTAAAATAGTATGACGTACCGTATGGAGAAACCACCACAGATTTATCACGAGTACCAGTAGTATTGAGCATTGGTAAATGAGTCCACTTCTCAATATTATAGCAAACGGGAAACATATCTTGTGTAATGTTCATACTATTATTTATTAAACATTATTGTTCTTTCATAATAAACGATTCAGAGAATACTATTAAATTAATATATACCTCTGATACCTACTTGTGGGCTTGTCGGGGATTGTCATTTGGATGCGAGTACCGAGGAGGGGGTTGAGATAACGCTCGCGGAATTTGCGTTTATCTTTGAAGCCGCAAAATTCGGTTATCTCGGCTAATGAGCGTGGCTCTTTGCAGAACTCGATGATTTTTTCTTCGATGGTTTTATCTGTTTGACTTGTGCCCTGACTTGTGCCCTGACTTATGCCCTGACTTGTGCCTTTCGACAGGTCGGATTCGTTTGTGGCGTGGACATTGACGCGAAATGCAGTGATTGTATTCACGTCAAATTCTGCCGGAGGATTTCCGTTATCTTTCAACATTTCCTGCATACGGGTAACACCACGGTTGAACTTGTTGACATACTTCATTACTCTCATGGCTTCTGCCACGAGCGGGTTGCGATAGTCATTGACCGCCGGGAAGTTTTCAGGACGAGCTTCGCCATACAGTCCACCGGCATTCATCACTTCGATATAATTATCAAACTGATACAGGCGGATAGGCATATTGGCTTGATAATCCCTGTGCATACAGGCGTTCATCAGCAATTCACGGATAGCACCCTCCGGATAATTCCAGACAGTTCTTTCCCGAAAAAGAGATTCCGGAACGGGTCGTTGGGTTATAATACCATCCCTAACAAATGATTCCAGTATCGGCAACATCTTATAGAGAGGGCCGGCAAACTGACGTTCATTGAGTATGTCGCCTCCTTTGTCTTGCCCGGCGAACCGCACAAACTGCACATAATCGCCGAGAAGAAAGTATTTGGGATTAATGCCGAAAAGGATTATACCTGCGTAAGTCGGGCAGTCATTGTCGCGGTCGTAGAGATGTATTGATGCGAGTTGCTCTTTGATATCTCGTTTATCCGTTGCAAGCGTTTCCTCATCAAACACCATTGGAAGATATTTAGACTTGATGTAATCAATATCCAAATCTTCCAGTTTGGCGTTTAGGCAAGGGGTCGCGTCAAATGTTGCCATGAAAGAACAGCGACGCTCTGCGAGGATTCTTTCCTCCGCTTCAGTAGCAATGTCTCTGCGAGGTCCGACACGGATAAATACTCTACCACGATATCGAACCGGAGGCAAATCGGAGGGTCTGACCTCGGCAACCAACAAATCACCTTCCGGGAATGAGAAGCGTTCAACCGACATGGTCGGCAACGGGAGTATATTGCCGTCAGAACGGATGCCTGCAATCTTCTTAAGCAGGGCATCGTCAACTTTCATACCGGAAATACTGCCATCATCTTTTGCTCCAATAATCAGATAACCGTTCTTGCGGGAGCCGGGCATATCGTTGGCAAACGCGCAGATAGCCTCACAGAACTTATCCATGTTGCCTGTGCTGATGGTGCGTTCCACACGATACGACTCGGTGGACCTCAGCAATTCCAATATGTCCTCTTTAGCTATCATTGGATTTATGGGGTGTATATATGCAAAATTACAAAAAAAGTATTTCATCCAACCGCTCATGAGCCAACATTTTAAACATCGCTTCAAGGTGTTAGGGTGGGTGATCCGGAGGGGTGGGGTTAAACAAAAGACCGCTAAGTCGTTGCGACTTAGCGGTCTTGCGGTGGTGCCAACGGGAATCGAACCAGTGACACAAGGATTTTCAGTCCTTTGCTCTCAAGACCTCCAAAAGCTGACGCTTTCGGAGGCAACCAACTGAGCTATGGTATTTTATCCTCTCAAAGAGTTAAGCTCTCACCCTTTATTTAGTCTGCGGTTTAACTCACGGTTTAACTCGTGGATATTCCGAGATTGGGGTTGTCAATACGTTAATTATCTCAATGTAAAGTTAGCAATTTTCAGTGGACTGCGCAAGTCCTAAGATGAATATTTGCTTAACCAACGTGTTTATTTCAAGCACTTTATTATATGCGAGGATTCGTGCTATATTATTGTTGTAATCCTACTATAAGCCTTGAAATTCCCTTAACGGTACTTTTTTAGAACTCCCCCCTATTTAGGAGATAATTCAGAGAAAATGTACCCTTGTATGGTATTTAGAAGTCTTAATATTTATGATTCAGCATTATCAGAGTATCAATTATTAGAAAATCCTCGCCATTGTTACGAACATCGCTAAACTTGACTTTTAGGAATCCGCTATCTTCTGAGGGCTGTAAAATATCCTCTTTTGAAATTCTGTATGAAATGCTGTCTTGTGGGTCTAAATGTGGAAGCCATATATTTGTAGGCTCTATTATGTGTTCCCATTTCCCTCTTTTATTTGTGAAAGCATGGTAACACATCCAACTTGATGTTTCCCATTCAGTAACATATCCCCATTCATCAGTTCCGTTTCCGTCTAAATCTCCCTCATAAACGAAATGTATACCGATTGTTTTATTTTCTAATATTAGGTCTTTAACGGTTTTGTTTTTCGTGAAAACACGCCATTTATAATGAAAGCCTTTGTAGTTAGGATTTAATGAATCCATTGGCTCACATATAAGAGTATCTATCTCCAAACCGTTGAAATTTCCTATTAATGTATCTCTATATTGAGCCAAGTTGTCTGATTCCTTTGATTCATGTTTGCTTCCACAACCGAAAGCACAAAGCATTAAAAGACTGATTCCGAATATTGGTAAGCGTTTCATCTATCCGATAAGTTTTAGGAACAAAGAAGTATGTATGATTGTCTTTTGTTAAGACGGTACATTTTTCAGATTCTCCCTATAAAAGTAAAATCTTTCAGAAAAAGTACCATTAGCTGATAACTTGCATGTATAGGATTTCTCGAATTGTTGAAGCCACATAAAGATTGGCAAACAGAAGAATTGTCAATGCTATAAGTCTTTCCCATTTTGAAAATTTAAGTTGGCGTAATATAAAGAACAATCCTATCATTAGCCCAATCATAAAGATAATTCCTACTATCGTAGCTTCCGATTCAGTCATAGTCGGTGGCTCATCACAAGCACAAGAATAGTAATTGTGGTTGTGTGTTGAGGGGTGCAGTATTAAACCAACCAAGCCCCCTAAAATTAGATAGCCAAAAGCCGTTGCTGTCATTGAGCCAAATGTTAGCCCAACAGTTATAGCTGATTTTATAAGGATATTGGTATATTTAATCATCATGGCATAATAAAAAGACAAACATAACGATTCCGCCAATAATCCCTGCTGCTGTATTCAACATTACGCTCCCTACTATCGCAGTGATAATCCCCATGATAATAGAAAATAATATTTTTGAATTGCTGTTTTCTTTTGCCATTATTAGAAAAACACTGTGCCGATAGATGAAATATAGACTTGATGTGTGCAAGCCATTCTGATTTGTTCGGGCACTCCGTAAGTGCCAATCTTTGAAGCGTAAGAAGTGCTTTTGTGCCAACTCTGCCCGTCCCAAAATCCGCACACCACAATTTGATTAGGGTCAGTTCCCGATATGCCAACCCTTAATTTGATAGAGTAGAATTGTCCTTGATAAAGGAAAACACCATTTACCATTTGCACGTTTTGAGGTGCAATGCTCTGATAGAACTGATTAGGGTCTATTGTCTGATATTGTGTAACGCCACTGTTTTGTTGAGTATTTGCGTTTTGGTAGGTCGTGAATAGGTCGTTATAGTTCTGACTGTATGCCACTGTTCCAACCAATAGCATAATTGATGAAATGATACTATTCTTCATGCTCATTTTTTTAGAATGTAAAAGCTATGCCCATATTCTCAAAGAAAACCATATAGAGTTCGGGATTCTCTTTATATGGCTTAATCCTTATAATGGCAGGAAATGATTGCTTTTTTGCCCCTTGATAATTTGGAGTTGGAGTTGAAATTCCACCAAAGCCCTTAACCCAATCCATCAGATTAGGGGCTGTATCTGATAAATATATTTCTATGGTGCCGTTATATTGATATGATTCATTTGCTTTAATTCTCCTTTTCTTTTCTTTCTTGTCTATTTGGCTTTTGAAATCATCAATTATAAGATGCACACAGAAATCAGAGGGATGATTACCTTTAGGATATAGGACAAGGTTATCATATCTCCCATTAGCCAAAAGAAATGGAAGCGGAGTTTTCCATTCTCCCCAATAGCCTTTTATATATGAACTGACACCCTCAATCGGGATTTGTGCATACGCTCCCATTGAAAGGACGGTCAGAAAAAAGAGAACTGCAAGTTTTCTCATTTGCTGTAACGTGTTCCTCAATCCTCAATGGAACGGTTACGATTGAACATGAAAAAGGTGTGAGGATTGTATTTGTTTTATCCTAAAGTCAGGTCTTCGCATTACCTATTCCACGGATAAAACAATAGCCCCACACCGATTTTGCTATATAATCTGCCATTCTCGGCAGGGTATAAGCAACCGATGCAGGTGCTATTGCCAACCTTATCTCCGTGGAAATTCAAATTTGCGAAGTTTGACTTTAGAAGATAAAATTTCAATAACACCTTTGTAATATGTGCTGATTCACAATCGCCAACTCTTTGGGGCTGTGAATCAAGTGCAAAGTTACGAAAAAATGTTATTGGTGGGGCTATGTTGGATAATGTTTTTCAGCATAAGCTGACTGTTTCGGAAAACCATACTTCCCGAAACCTCACAAAAAAGAAAGAGAACACCCACACAATCGGTGCAAGTGTCCTCTTTTCTGTTGGATTAGTCGATAAACCATGAATAACGGTCATCGCCATGCAGAGCGGCGTTAATGCCTTGTGCCACCTCGGTTGCGTTGAAAGAGCGGTCAAGGAAGCTGTCAATGTAGCTGCTCTTGTTCGCTCCGGTCAGGAGGTTGTAGAACTTCCACATATCTATGTCAGAGCCATAAGAGCCAAAATCAGGGTCGCTGATATAGGCTTTAGCCACTGCATTGATTTGGGTGTCTGTTATCAGCAACCGTGGAATGTTGCGCTGTATCTTTTGCGGCATAGCTTGATACAGTCGCATTTTTCCGAGAATCTGACAGAATTGGTGTTCCGTCATGCTTGTGTTGCCAAGTGTCTGCATTAGGTGCAGATGTTTGGCGGGATTGTAGCGGTTGAGCATTTCAAGGGTACGGAGATAGAGGTCAGCAGTGTTTGACACTTCCAACTGCTCAACGAATCCGTCAGATGAAACACAGAGGTTGCAACACACGAGATTTTTGAAGCCCACGAAGATTTTGAATCGCTCCACTGACTTTTTGGAGTAGAGATTCATGTGATTGTAGGCACGCACACCACCAACGGTCAGAGTGAGTTTGTTGCCCTCTACCGTTTCATAGATAGTGGGAACTTCGATGCAGAACATCATTCGCTCATAGTAAATCGTTTTGTCCGATTCCAAGAGCTGATTTGCAGGCTTGTGTATCGCTTCGGGGATTCTCCCCTTAATGATATGCGACACGCGAATTTCGGGCAATTCGATTGTTTCACCGTTGTAGAACGTGCTGACTGCTTCCGCTACCGTCTCGATAAACGCAGGGTGCGAAATTGTCAGCTCATTGTCCTTGCTGAATACAGGAACAATGCACTCGTTTTTGAGGTGCGACAGTTCGACCGCCTTTGTGTTTGCTTCGATAAACGGAAGCGTCTTTTTCTCTCTTTGCGGAATGTCTGTAATAACTTCCGCGTCTGTTGCGTACTCGTTGAGCCAACTGATTCTTTTAGGCTCAACCGCAGGTAAAATCATTAGATTTTCCATATAAGCGCGATTATTAGAGGTTAATAAAACTGTTTTGTCTTTTTATTCAAGAAAGGTGGGGGGACTATAATGTGAAGTGGAATCTTATGTGCAGAATCAAGTCAATTTTTAATCGGGGTATTTATAATTGGGGAGAGGGGGCATTTTATAAAGTTACCGACGTATATATGCGTGTGTCTTTCTGTACGGATTAAAATTGCAGAGGGTTATTATCCATTAAATAGAAGTCTGGAATTTTCAGAAATGAAAGAAACTCCATAACCGAAGCTATGGAGTTGTAGCGGATTTTTCAGAGAGAACATTTTTCAGAATCTCCCTATAAGGAGAATACTTGTCAGAAAATGTACTCGCCTTAAATCAACGGCTCTAACAGTTGATAGGCTCTTTGACCTTTGAGCGTGCACTCTCTGACATTGAAAAATTCTCGGATAGTTTGTGCTGTAATTGCCTTTTGGGGAGTTATCTCTATTATATCGTAAAGGCGTTGAAGCTCCTTTTTTATGTACTTACGAGTATATGCTTTATTACTCTCGAAAGAATTTTTGAGAAGTTGCACAAACTCTGTGCCGGACTTTTGTATATTCGCTTGTCTTATGATTATAGCTTCTTTGATTTTCTTTTTGGAATAGTTGTGAAGTTCTATAATCTCTTTGCCAACCTTTTCGTAGGCTTCGACTATGAATGAATCCACTTGTCGAAGTTCGGCTATATGAGATTGAACAAGTTGTGAATCCATATCATTTTTCAGAGTTTCAAGAATTAAAACAATCTGTTTACGGACTTCTTTTATATCATTGGATTTGCTAACCAATTTCAATCGGTCGCTTTCTCCGAATTGATATTTGAGAGAGGGCAGACACTCGATATTGAACATTCCGCTTTGAGAGTATCGCTCCATGAGCATTTCGATATTGTTATACGAGGATTTCACCATTTCTTCATCCATGTAGTTGTCAATAGCGAAGTGGTCTATTTTTCCATTGCGGAGCATACGCTTGAATGGCAGGACTTCTAAAGCATTTCTAAAAGCGTTTCGCGCTTCAAGAGTTGTAGCTGTTTCATAAAGGCTTTGAATCGTCTTGTATGCGTGAGCACTTGCATTTAGGTACTCTGTGATACCCTCTTTCGTGCGGATAGGGAAACCGCTGTGGGTGCATACGATATGCCAGTTTGTAGAAGTGCCGTTGCGGAATCTTCCCATTGACTGTACGACATCGGTAGTTGGGTCAATCGCTGTATATTCCGAAAAATACGGCTCAGTTACGAATACGACATCGGGCTGTTCTTCAAGCTCTATGTCAAGAGCTGTGTAGAATCGGCTGGTAAAGAAGTTGTACTGCTTTATTTTAGCCTTATCCCAATTCTCATAGGCGTTCTTGAATCCTTTGCGTTTGAGTTTATCCACGCTCTTTGTGGCACAGAATACGGCTGATTCTTCCATGATACCCAATTTCTGCATAAGTTGATATATCATATCCGTGCTGTTGATGAAGAAGCAAATGCTCCTCGGCTCGGTCTGTGCTTCCTGAATCTGTGGGATTGTAACCTTTAATGCTTCAAGCACATTGTTCGTGTGAACTATGGAGATTCCTTTACGATAATCATAATCGGGGACGATTTGCACAAGCGAAAAGCCTTGTTCCTCAAAGCGTGGGTCAGAGGGGAGAGTCGGGGTTGCCGATACCATTGCTTTGTTATCGAAACGGAAGAAGTCCTCTATCGGCAGGGTTATATCTTCCCTATAATCGTTGTCTTGCACATACTTCTGACATTCATCTAAAAGCATGAAGCAACGGACATAGATGTTTTCCTCTATTTCTTCAAAGGCGTTTTTAACCTTGTAGAAACTTTCGGGCGTGGAAAGAATTTTGATACGTTTCTTTTCGGCTATTGTGCGTTCAAGATAATCAACGACATCATCAGTCGTAACTTTTTGCATAACACCGAAAAGGTTGTCTTTCTTATGGATTGTTGATTTGCATTTCCCCACGATTGCAGGCTGATTCGGCTCTATTATGATTGAATCTCTTTTTGCCTTTATCTCGGAGTAGGTAGCTCCAAGTCCGGTGAGGGTCTTGCATAGAATCGTATTTGATTCTATTGTGCAGACATCTGATAGGTGTTGCCCTCGTTTGATATGTATTTGTCTAATTTTCATTTTGCTGTGATTTTTAAGGGAGTGGAGATAGGAGAGAATATCCCCACTCTCAAAGATTAAGACTTATCGAATAAGACCTTTATCACGAAGATACTCGGTCATTTCTTCTGTGCGTTCCACTCGGAAACTCACGATTCCGTGGCGGAACGAAGCGATTGCGGAGATTTTACCGCTACGGTCACGGATTTCGGGGACAAATTGGATATTGCCCAGCTTGTTCTCCACGAACATTTTTAGCATTTCAGCCTTAAATGTATCGGGATTTTCATACTCCGATTTTGTGAGTTCCATAGGCTTCACATTGAAGTCCTCGGTTTCACCGTTGGCGAGATAACGCATTATCCATGCGAAAGATTCTGCGTTCAAACGGTACTTGAACCATGCTGTTGTCTTACTCTCGGCATAGAGGATTTCGTAACCGTCTTTGTCGATACCGAAAGAGAGGTTTACTCGCTCTCCTCGATTCATCATCGCTTTAAGTTCTGCGTGAGCTTCGGTGTTGGGGTACACCGTTTCAGTTGTGGGCTGTATGCCCGAAAGATTGTATTTTAACATTTTATGTTCAATCTTAAATTATTAATATGCAACCTACCCACTCAAAGCTATGTACACTCGCTTTTTGTTTTGGATTACGTTGCAAAGGTATAAAGACCCTAAAGGGTGCGCAGAGAGTAAAAATGAAGCCACTGATTACTCCCCCGAATTGGAATAGGTATAAAAAGAAAAATCCCACCTCTCACGAATGAAAGGCAGGACTGTATATTATTGATTATTCAGAGGATAGCTAAAAGTAAAAACCTCCTAATGTTTCTATCTTCTTGTTCTTGTATTGCTTGAAAAATCCTTTGAGAGTTTCATCGCTTTCTCTGAAACTTGGATTGCGTGAAAGTCCGAGATTGAAAATCAGAGTGGATATAAGGAGATTCTTGCTCAACGATAAACCATCACATTTTTTCGCTTCCCCCTTATATTGGGGATTTAGCTCAAAAAAGTACCGCATAAGAGTTGCGAAGTACCATATCAACACTGAATCTGATTCTTCATTGAGCAAGAACATCTGTTGAGGGTCTGACTTGTCAAAAACGGAGAGACTGTCTTTATCCTCTGTTGAATCATATCCCTGCTGAATCCATTGCAGAATTGTGGATAATGCCTTTCCGTCTGTCAGAGTGATTTTTGACTTGCCTGATTTTAGAGTGAGTTGGATTTTATCAGAATCGGATTCTTCTATGGATTCAGCGATATGGATAAATTTCTCTATAAGGTCTTTGGAATTGTCGCCAATCTTCAATCCACCGCAACGGTCTAAGGCATAATCGAAACAGAAAATCACCAATAGCCAAAATGCGTCAGCGTCAAGTTTAAGCCCATTGATAACGGTTTGTAGCTCTTTATCTGAAATGAACTGTTCGTAGGTATATCGAGTGGCTATCTCGTTGTTATTGTAGCGGATTTCAAAGGTTTCTATTGCTAATTGTGGGTCAGCGTTAATCATGCTTGGAAACCTAATACTACCGTCAGTTAGCCGGTGTGGTTCTCCTTTTCCTCGGATTATAGAATAGATATATTTGAAAAGTTGCTTGTTGTCGCAGTCTATTGGCTTATCCATATTGCTGTGATTTAGGACTGTAAAGTTACGAAAAATCCGCCTATCTATGAATAAGCGGATTCTGTAATTAGAGGGGAAATGTGTCAGAGCAAGTTTTTCATGGCATTGTCTATCTGCTCATTATCGAAGCTGTCAAGGTAGATTTGCGTTACTCGTTCAGAGCTATGCCCCATGATTTCACGGATTACGGCTGTTGATACCCCTGCTCGCTTCATCACGGTTGCCTGACTGTGCCGTGCAACATAGGTGGTAAGAGTTAGAGGTAAGCCTAAATCCTCGCCTATCTCTTTGAGCCGTTGATTTACTTTGGATATGACCTTATGAATACGGTTAGATTTCTGTATTTCCGTTTGGTGAAAGTCAGATAGGATTGGAAACAGATACGGACTGTCTTTGCGATGATACTTCTTTATAAGTTCTATCGCTTGAGGTTGCAGTGGAATTTTAATTAATTTGTTGGTCTTGTGTCGTTTATAAACTAACTTCCCCTCTATGATGTTTGCAGGGGTGAGGTTGGCGATGTCTATAAAATTGATACCGCCACAATAATATGTGAAAGCGAATATGTCAATAGGGAATCGCATATAGCGGTTAGTGGACTTATAGGCAAGAATCCGGTCTATGTCGTCTTTAGAAAGAGAGCGTTTAGCCGTTTCTTCATGCAACCGTGCAACCTTATATTTCTTAAAGGGATAGTTTTCAGAATCGGCTATGTTTTCTTCTATTGCCAAATTATAAATGGCTCGTAGCGTTCTGAATCTTATGCCTATTGTGTTTTCTGCCAATCCCTGCTTCCGTAGCCATGTTTCGTATCTGCGTAAGAAACAAACATCTATGTCTGAAAAACAGATGTCAAGGTGATTATTGAACGATACAAGTGAGTTATAGACTTGTTTAACGGACAGCATATATCCGCGTCTGCCCTCATCAGTGAGCCGTTGGATTTGCTCACAGAATAGGTCTTGCACGGTTTTTGGTTTAACTCGCTTGGCTCTATCGTCAATTAAGGTGCTTGCTGTAAACTCTTTACGCTCTGTTTTCAGTTTAACTATCTCTGCTGACAGCTCGCTTGCCTTATCTGCTATTAGCTTACTAAGGTACTCATAATTAGGGTAATTAGGTTTTAGCGTATTTCTCTCAAAGTTCCAATACTTAGGATTGACGGACACGCCTAAGCTCTTGTACTTCTTTTTGCCGTCTTTGCATACTCGAATCATTAGAGGGTGTTCGCCATTTGCGAGAGTTTTTGACTTGTAACACACGATATTAGCTGTTACGTTCATGCGGTTTGCTTGGTTTAACTCTCGGTTTAACCGTCAGCTTCCGTGGGGCTGTCGCAGGGCTGTCAAGGGACAAAAAAAGAGAGCTACATTTCTGTAACTCTCTTTTTCTGTGGTGCCAACGGGAATCGAACCAGTGACACAAGGATTTTCAGTCCTTTGCTCTACCAACTGAGCTATGGCACCATTTGTGTTTTGCGTTGCAAAGTTACGAAGTTGTTTTGGGTTTTGCAAATGTTTTTGTGATTTTTTGTTGCTTTCATCGTTAAATTTCGGATAAATAGCTGGTTTACAGAGTGCGTATGGTGGAAACAAAAGGCAATGTCACGAACTTAAGACGCAAGAGCCGAAGTCACCGGAAGGGGATTCCTCTTGTTTACAGCGGGTAATGCAAAATAGCCATTATCTGTCGTGACGCGGGCTTGCTTCCACAAACCCTACTTCGGCATATAGATATTAGCTTGATAATCAGAATTGAAGTAGGGCGAGTGGAAACTCGCCCGGTACATGCGGATATAAAAAGAGGTGCCATTCTGACACAGTCTCCTCAAGTATCTTGCCCATTCCGGGCAAAATCCTTAAGTTAGTGGCATTGAATAAAAGGCGACCCGACGGCTGCGGTGGAGCTGCCGTCGGGTCGTGGGTCGGTTTATGGTTAAAAGTTTAGAGTTTAGCCTGGATTGCCTTGGTCGCTTCTTCGTAGCCGGGCTTTTCGAGAAGAGCAAACATGTTGCTCTTGTAAGCCTCTACGCCGGGCTGGTTGAAGGGGTTCACTCCGAGGATGTAGCCTGAGATACCGCATGAAAGCTCGAAGAAGTAGATGAGCTGTCCGAGGTATTCTTCGGTTAGCTCGGGAACGATTATGCGGATGTTGGGCACACCACCGTCTACATGGGCTATGCGGGTGCCAAGCTCTGCCATCTTGTTTACTTCGTCCACGCGCTTGCCGGCGATATAGTTGAGCCCGTCAAGGTTGGCTGCATCGGTGGGGATTGCCTTCTCATGGGCGCTCTTTTCAACCGAAATCACTGTCTCGAAGATAGTGCGCTCGCCGTCCTGAATCCACTGACCCATCGAGTGAAGGTCGGTAGAGAAGTCTACTGCGGCGGGGAATATGCCCTTGTGGTCCTTTCCCTCGCTCTCGCCGTAGAGCTGCTTCCACCATTCTCCGAAGTAGTGGAGCTTGGGGTTGTAGTTGACGAGGATTTCAGTCTTTTTGCCTGCGCGATAGAGGCAGTTGCGGGTGGCGGCGTAAAGCTCGCAGATATTGTCTTCGCCCTCGTTGAGACATTCGTGCTGCATGTCGAGCGCGCCCTTTACGAGCTTCTTGATGTCAAATCCGGCAACAGCGATCGGGAGCAATCCTACCGGGGTGAGCACTGAGAAGCGTCCGCCCACATTGTCATCAATCACAAATGTCTTGTAGCCTTCCTCGGTTGCGAGCTGACGGAGTGCGCCGCGCTTTGCATCGGTGATAGCGACGATGCGCTTGCCTGCCTCTGCCTTGCCCACCTGTGCCTCAAGCTGCTCCTTGAGCAGGCGGAATGCGATTGCCGGCTCGGTGGTGGTGCCTGACTTGGAGATGACGATAATACCGAATCTCTTGTCTTTCAGGAATTCCTGAAGTTCATAGAGATAATCCTCGCCGATGTTCTGACCGGCAAAAAGCACTTTCGGGCTTCCTGCGACAGCGGGGGTATAAGCGTCAAATGACCCTGCAAGAGCCTCGATCACAGCCTTTGCGCCGAGGTAGGAGCCGCCGATGCCTACCGACACAACGTAGTCGCAAGAGTTGCGCAGGTCGTTTGCCACGGCTATGATTTCATCAAGATGATGTTCGGGAGTACGTGCGGGGAGGTCGAGCCAGCCGAGGAAATCGTTGCCTTCGCCTGTTCCGCTTTTCAGCTTCTCGAGTGCGGGCTTCGCTGCTGCCGACTCAAGGGCGTGAATTTCATTTTCCGGTACTGTAGAAAGTACAGAGTTGATTTTTACTTGAATCTTTTTCATAATAATTATAGTGAGGATAATGTTATATGTGTCTGTTACGGTCGTTATTTGAATTTGTTGCTCATCTCCTCGATTGCGAGCGACACCGGTATCTGCTTGTAGAGCACCGCATACATCGCGTCAAGTATAGGCATGTCAACCTGCGGCGCGCGGTTGATTTCCCAGATGCATTTGGTGCCGTAATACCCTTCGGCAACCATCTCCATCTCCATCATCGCGCGTTTCACCGCCGACCCCCTGCCTATCATGGAGCCGAAATTGTGGTTGCGTGAAAACCGCGAGTAGGAGGTGACCAGAAGGTCGCCGAGATACACCGAGTCGCATATATTGCGCTCGCCTTCAGCCATTGTGTCGACAAAGCGCTCCATCTCCCTTATGGCGTTGGAGAGCAGTATTGCCTGAAAGTTGTCGCCCGCCTTGAAGCCGTGAACCATGCCCGACGCTATGGCGTAGACATTTTTCAGCACACCGGCATACTCGATGCCTCTCACGTCGGCGGACACCAGAGTCTTCATCGCCTTGCCGTTGAGCGCGTTGGTAAACGCCTGCGCCTTTCCGGTGTCGCAACATGCCACAGTCAGATAGCTCAGTCGCCCGAGCGCCACTTCTTCGGCGTGACACGGACCCGAAATCACCACGATTCTCCCCGGGTCGACCCCGTAATGGCTTTCCATATAGTCGCTTATAAGCTCGTTCTCGTCGGGCACGATGCCTTTGGTGGCTATGATGATGTTTTTGCCCGATATGTCGATGGTGAGCTTTGCGAGATGACTCTTGAAGTAAGGCGAAGGCATCGCCATAAGAAGGGTGTCGGCGGCATCGCAGGCGGCGTTTATGTCGCTGTAGAAATTGATGCGGTCGATCGGGAACTCCACGTCGGAGAGATAGGCGGGATTATGACCCAGGCGCCTGAACGACTCTATGCGGTCGTCGCGGCGCATGTACCATATTATCTCGTCGCAATTCTGGAGCAGCAGTTTGGCGAGGGCGGTAGCCCACGAGCCGCCGCCCATCACGGCAATCTTTCCGTATGTGTCAGCTTTTTGCGTCATGATTGTTTCTCTTCGACGGCGGCTATCCACGCCTTTATGTCGTCTTGCGAGGGGTTTTTAAGTTCGAGTTTATATTTCTTGTTAAGTCCGCAGAGATCCTGGAACAGTTTGCCCGGATTGGCTCCTGCGAGTTGGCTCACGGTCATCACGCCCGCTTTCTGGAGCGGAGCCACCCATTCCTCAGGTATGCCGAGCGCTGTATAAGCCTCCGCCTTGTCGCGCGGCTGCACCTTTTCGGGGCGCATCTGCGGGAAGAGCAATACCTCCTGGATGGTTGTCTGTCCGGTCATGAGCATCACCAGGCGGTCCATGCCTATGCCCATGCCCGATGTCGGCGGCATACCGTATTCGAGGGCGCGGATAAAGTCCTTGTCGATTATCATCGCCTCGTCGTCGCCCTTTTCGGCAAGTCGCATCTGCTCCACGAAGCGCTCATACTGGTCAATCGGGTCGTTAAGCTCCGAGTAGGCGTTGGCAAGCTCCTTGCCGTTCACCATCAGCTCGAAACGCTCGGTAAGCTCCGGATTGTTGCGGTGACGCTTGGTTAGCGGCGACATCTCGATAGGGTAGTCGATGATAAATGTCGGCTGGATATAGTTGCCTTCGCATTTCTCGCCGAATATCTCGTCGATGAGCTTTCCGTTGCCCATGGTCTCGTCGACCTCGATGCCGAGCGAGCGGGCGGTGTCGCGGAGTTGCTCCTCGCCCATGCCGGTGATGTCGATGCCTGTGTGCTCCTTGATGGCGTCAATCATGGTGATGCGCTTAAACGGTGCCTTAAAGCTTATCACGTTGTCGCCTACCTTCACCTCGGTTGTGCCGTTGACATCGAGACATATCTTTTCAAGCATCTTCTCGGTAAAGTCCATCATCCAGTTATAGTCCTTGTACGACACGTATATTTCCATGCACGTGAACTCCGGATTGTGGGTGCGGTCCATGCCTTCGTTGCGGAAATTCTTGGAAAACTCATATACGCCTTCGAAGCCGCCCACGATAAGACGCTTCAGGTAGAGTTCGTCGGCTATACGCAGGTAGAGCGGTATGTCGAGCGCGTTGTGATGGGTGATGAACGGACGTGCCGCAGCTCCGCCCGGTATCGACTGCAGGATAGGGGTCTCCACCTCCATGTAGCCGTGGTCGTTGAAATAGTTGCGCATCGAGTTAAACACTTTCGTGCGCTTGATGAAGATATCTTTCACCTGGTCGTTGACCACGAGGTCGACATAACGGCGGCGGTAACGCAGCTCGGGGTCGTCAAACGCATCGTAGGTGACGCCGTCTTTCACCTTTACTATAGGGAGCGGGCGCAGCGACTTGCTCAATACCGTCAGCTCCTTGGCGTGAACCGAGATTTCACCCGTCTGGGTGCGGAATACATATCCCTTTATGCCTACGAAGTCGCCTATGTCAAGCAGCTTCTTGAACACTATATTATATAAATCCTTGTCATCGCCGGGACAGAGGTCGTCGCGGCTGATGTAGACCTGTATGCGGCCTTTCGAGTCCTGAAGCTCCATGAATGAAGCCTTGCCCATGATGCGGCGGCTCATGATTCTTCCGGCAACGCACACATCGCGCTGCGGCTCGTCATCTTTAAATGTTTCCTTAATTTCTGTCGTGTAGGCATCCACCGGATAAAGGGCTGCCGGATAGGGGTCAATGCCAAGACGGCGCATTTCATCAAGGCTGCCGCGGCGTATAATCTCCTGTTCGCTCAGTTCAAGTAAATTCATAAACAGATACAATTAATCAAATATCCGCAAATTTAAGCAATTCGCGCCACTTTTCCACAATTATAAATCTACAAATCCTTAACCGCCCATAAAAATTTACTAAAAATAGCTTATAACCCTATAACCTCCTAACCTGGGGATGTTGCAAAACCGTCATGATATAGCCACGTGCCTTAATGCTATTAACTTAAGGATTTGAACCAGAAATCCCCGAAAGGGGATTCCTCCTGTTTTCCGCGGGCTGCGCCGAAGGTGCGCCCGTGGTACAAGCGTCCACCTCATTGGTTCAACCCCGGGAGTGGGTTGCATAGTCGCCCGGATTGCATATATTTATGCAACCCGTTTCAGGGTTGCGTCATTGTGGTGAGGCTTGCTTTCCA
>ENA-OZJV01000544-OZJV01000544.1-human-gut-metagenome-genome-assembly--contig:-NODE-544-length-19329-cov-11.286189_pt1 | contig 19329 bp, 20 predicted proteins | sample MGYA00244179_ERZ653756 | MGnify/ENA primary metagenome ERZ653756 (study PRJEB26926, sample SAMN06165332) | human gut metagenome | biome: ENVO:00009003; feature: ENVO:2100002; material: ENVO:00002003...
ATTGGCCAGGCTGTATCCGGTTATAGTTTAGAAACTAACCGGATATAGTACTAGTGTATTACATCTTACAATTAACTACACGTTACTTACTTTTAAAACTTCGTATTTATAACGCTTTTAATCATTCAGCCAACAAAACTATTTAAAAGAAGTTGTACCAATAATTTTCAAAAGAGTAAATATTATTCATACATAATTATTCGTTTCTAATATATTCTTTAGAAACTACAACCATACCATCCGAATTAAGCAGCGGAACTAATCCCACACCAAACCCTTTGTTGATTAGTAAATAGTTTATTCCCGTTAAAGTGTCAACGAAAATTCCTATTTCCGTGAGCCCTTTTTGAGAGTATATTTCAATAAAACGTTTTTTCATGAAAATTCCTCCTGATTCTTTACTCTGGGAAAGTTTCTATTATAGCTCTTTTCAACGAACACACACATCGCCGTATCTCTTGTTTAGTTGCAATATATGGTGGAAATAATAAAATTGAAGACAAAGTATTTGCAATGTAAGAATCACCTACAATAACACCATTTTTTAATATATTGTAAATTAGTTTCTGTAGCATGATCAGAGGCAAAATGTCATGGTTTTTATCAGTAAAATCAATAGCTATCATCAAGCCCTGAACTCTAATATTATTAACACATTTGATGGATGCTATTTCTTTTAATGATTCTTGCCAAAAAGAGCTACTTAATGTAATTTGATGCAACAACTCTTCATTATATAAACCTATATTAGCCAAGCTTGCTGCAATTGAAATAGGATTTAAATTTTGTGTAGATAAATGAAATAGAAATTCCTCATTATCTCTAAATAAATTCACAATCTTTTTGTTTATACAAGTTGCCCCGATGGGGGCATAGCCATTATTAATTCCCTTAGATAAAAGTACTATATCTGGTTCTAAATTAAAGTGCTGAAAGCCAAACATATGCCCGCTACGTCCAAATCCACATGCGATTTCATCACAAATCATCAAAACATTATGCGCTTGGCAATAGTCACTGAGTGCTTTAATATAATTAGTGGGCGGAGTGATAACACCGCCCGAACCAATAATTGGTTCTATTAGAATGGCACCTATATCATTAGAATGCTGCGATAAAAATTCATGCAGTTCTGTGAGCAGTTTCTTTTCGTTTTCAGCGTAATTAACTTGCCCTACTGCTTTTCGCTGATATGGCACACCCAAAGAAATAAAACCTTCTAATAACGGTTCTAATCCAGCTCTGCATCCTCCTTCAAAGTTTGAAGCTGACATAGAACCATAATAAGTACCATGGTATGAATTTCCAAAAACTGCTATTAATTTACGTCCTTTACCCATCATTATATTGTATTTCCTTGCAACTTTTAAAGCAACCTCAACTGCTTCAGAACCAGTGCAGGAAAAAAATACTTTCTCCATATCGCACCCAATCATGTCGCAAATTATTTTTGACAATTGCAATGCGTTTTCATGACAAAACACTAGTGGGTTTACGAAAGGCATAACATCTATCTGCTTTTTCATTGCATCTTTTATTTTATCGTTGCTATATCCCAAATTTACATTCCATAACCCACTATACGCATCAAAAAACTTATTTCCAACATTGTCAAAGACATACACCCCTGAACACATTGTCGCCACTATCCCGTCATTGTCTGGCAAATTCAACGGACTCCATAGACTTGATGGACATTTTCTCGTATTTAACATGCCGCTTCCTTTCGTAAGGTAAACACCATAACATCATCCGTCCCTTCTTTAATCACCTTTTTTGTATCAATAACAAGCTTTGACTGATTAATCAAGTCTTCGATTTCACTTTTCGAAACCATTTTTTTATTAGTAAACGAAGCCCACTGCTCCACTTCATTGTTATTAGATACCGTCTGTAAATAGAAATTTGCAACCGCCCTCTTAAATTTGATGTCAAAACGCTCTTGAAAAATAACCAAAGTTCTTTTGTTTTCCAAAAGTAAGGTATCAATAAAGGTAGCGGTTTCTTTTTTATCAATTAACTTATCATATAACCGGATATCAAAACAAAACCGACCATTTGGCTTAAGTATGTCTGAAATATCATCAAATAGTTTTATTACTTTTTTTCTGTCTTCTAATAATATACATATTGTTGTTGCAGGCAAATAAACAAAATCATATTTTTTATCAATGAGATCAATGTTGAAAATATCCATGTTAATGATTTTTATTCTTTTTGCAATAGACTTTGGTAATGAATTTACTTTATTCTTAAATAAAGATAACATGTCCTCTGAACAATCTACTCCGTCAACAAAAAAACCATTCTTTGCAAACTCAATAGAAAGCCGTCCATTTCCACAACACAACTCTAAAATATCTTTGCCACAATCAAATGCAGTATCAAGATATTCTTTTAACTCTTTTTCATCCACTGGAAGCATATTGTAATACTGAGCAAAAATTCCAGTGTATATATTTTCAAATTTTACAAATTCCCCAAACAAATCAACTATTTTCTTTACTGACCCAAAAAACATTTCCTTATTCATACTATTACCGCATCCTTTATCATTTGATATGCCTCTATTACATGAGCCTTAGCATGAACTAATGCAATATCAAATTTCTTCGAATAGAGTTCCACTGCCTTTTCAATGGGAAGATTCATATCATATAGTTCCGCAATATAAACAAAACGTTTATCTGTCTGGTACAATTTTGATAATTTATATCCAAAAACATAATAGTTATTATTAAGTTGAACAGCAATTAACATAGATCTTTTTTTACTTGTAAACTCCGTTCCAGAAAGTTCTGTTTTTTGAACAACCAGAGGGTTATAGGGTGAGCTAATTATAAGCTTTTTAAGATCTTGTTTAGGAACAATTTTTCCATTGCCAAATAATTTCCCAACAATTATAGTCTTGTAAACATAATCAAATAATCCATCGTGATTAATCAAAGAGCAATACTCCTGTCTCGTTATTCCGTCTGGCAGCAGAGCACATTTAGAACAAAACTGACTATTCTCACATTCTTCGCAATTCCGTCGGATTTTCTCTTTGTTCGCTATGCGAGATGCATTTCTAATCAATTCAAAACTATCGTCCCTTATTGAACCAATATTTTGACTGCATCCCAGGCAAGGCATAAGATTTCCTGCAGAGTCTAATACGCCCCTAAACAACTTAGTGAGAACGCATTGAGCTGCACCTAACGCACATGCATTTATAAAGGTAGCACCTATCACTTTAATGTTACCACTTTGCAGATAAGTATCAACATCATTTAGCAGAGCAAGAATATCTGAACCGTTAGAAATTTTCAAAAATGCATCATCCTGATCTATGTAGTCCGCATAGTTTATGCAATTTACTTTCAAATGACTATCTGTGTTGTCAAAATATACAGAATCATTCTTAATTTGGTGTATATGTTGATAAAAGGTAGAAGGCATTTCTTTTATTAATTTAAATCTATTCGAGTCATAATTTGAATAGATTATAGCAGAATTAATGTCAAATAATTCGCTAAAGGTAACATTTTCGTTTAAATTTTCTTCCTGAAGCAAGACATGTTTTAAATTTGATAACTGTCCAGCAGTTGGATATACTCCAGTCAAAAAAGCTTCAATTCCATTCTGCATAGTTTCAGAATAATCAGGATTGTATTTCACAACACCATCAAAAATCTCCTGCATTTCGTATATTACAGAATATTCTTTTTCTTCTAATTCTCGAATTGAGGTTATAACATGATAAGATATATTATTTAATGAAACAATACCCCTTTTTTTCATTTGGGGTGCCAATAAAACAATTTCTACAATTCCTTCATCGGACAATCCTTTAAGTAAAGCACATATTAATTGCGAACAGTTAGAATTGATTTTAATTAATACACACTCTGGGTGTTCATCTGCAATGTTAATAATCAAATCATTTAAATTACTAATATTATCTGAAGAAGTATTTACAACAGTATATTTTTTTGCAATTTCTGAAAACAAAACTTCGTCTTTATTAAAGATAAAAAGTCCGTCTCTTTCACAAATATCAAGTAAATAAAGTTTTCTCATTATGATTTTATTCCTTTCTAACCAGCGAATTCCATTAATTGTTTTTCAATATCTTTTATGGAAGTATATTGATTCCCTGAAACAGTAATAATATAATCAATATATTGAATAGGAACGCTTAATAAAATTTCACTTTTTTCACTCTGCTTTATATACAGAATTTTGTCCTGATAGTTAAAATAATCTCCCACAAAACAGTGTTCTCGAGAGTTAACAAGTAAATGCTTATTCATGCTTCATCATCTCCTTTACAGCTTCTTTTACATTCTTTTGGTCGATGGTATTGCCATTGAATATAAGCATCTTTATTTCATTCCATGGGATATGACAGCATAATTGATTTTGCTTATTTATCTCAAGAGAAAGCATTGCTTCGGACATATGGCAGACGGTGCCAATATAACTCAAATTTTGTACGGTTCTTACTAATATCATCATTTACTTTCCTTTTCCATATTATTTGTTACTCTTAGTGCATTTGCTTGTTCAAACAATTTCTCCAAGACAACCTTATCAAAAAATTTTGTTTTGATTACAGGAGTAATTAAATTGTAATGAGAGTAATCAAAATCTGTTATTGTCAATCCAATTTCATTGGCATGTTCATATTGCCACGTTCCTGGAAAGGGCGTGTTGATAGAAACAGAATATTGAACATATTGATTAATTTTTAACATTCGTTTTATATAGTTAATAGTATCTTGCATAGTTTCAATGGTATCAACGTAATGACCTAACATAAAACCAAGAAATATCTCCATTGCATACTTACTTGCATAAGATACGATTTCTTCCAAATGAGCAAGATCTATATTCTTTTTTATGGTATCTAAGACATACTGACTCCCGCTTTCCACACCAAACTGAATTGCATAGCAATTAGACTCTGCAAACAAATCGATAGTCTCTTTCTTCATGACATCAATTCTGGATTCACAACTCCACAATAGTGGATAATTATATTTTTTTACAAGATGACAAAAATCTTTAGTTCTCTTTTTATGAACAGTAAATGTGTCATCAATAAAAAACAATCTATCCACCGTTTTGTTTAGTTGATAATAAATTAACCAACACTCCAAAAAAATGCTGTATACATTTCTTATTCGATAACGAGCCCCCGATATAAATGATGCTGCACAATATATGCATTTCCCAGGGCATCCTTTACTAGAATATATTGTAACGACATTCTTATATTTAGATGAATCCATTTTATCTCTGTTAATTATTGGCAAAAGACTCAAGTCTGTTACGTTATCTCTTATTTTGTAGGGTTCATTGTTAAATATAACGCCTTCAAGTGCTTGTTTGGGAATAAATTCTCCCCCAAACTCAAAGTAGGAAAGCAATTCTAAAAAAGTCGCTTCTCCATCACGAACTGTCACACAGTCAACATATCTACTCTTTACTATATCTTCTGGCTTTAACGTTGCATGCGGACCACCAACAACCACGGTTATGTGTTTGTTTATTTTCTTTATTGTTTTACTAAACTTTAATACTAAATTTAAATTCTCTGTATAGGCTGTAATGCCTACTACAGAGTAATTTTCATCTAAAATAATTCTCTCAAGACTTTCATAATCTATATTTGTATAGTTATAATCAATAACTTTAGTTTCAAACTCAAACAAACCTAAATATTCAGCAATTGCTAATAATCCTAATGATGGATTGTATCCATAATCATTTTCCACGAAGTCTTTCATAGAAAGATAACATGGCAAATTAATTAGTAAAGTTTTTGTTTTCATATTTTTTATCATACTTTCTATATTTAATATTGTAAAAATAACATTATAGCATTAAAAAATCATGTAACTTAAACTATATGTCTTATAAGACGGCTTAAAAGAGTGTTATTTTATTGTCCAACCGCCATCTAATATAATACTTTGACCTGTCATCATCCTGCTTTTATCCGATAAGAGATATTCAATTGCATTAACAATATCAGTTGATGTACAGTATTTTCTAAGAGGAATTTTATAAAGATTTTTCTTTTTAAACTCATTATCATTCAATAAGTCCTTATTATGCGAATATGTAATCCATGTTGGAGAAATTGAATTTACTCTGATACCAAAAGTTGCCCACTCTAGAGCAAGAACACGGTTTAAATTTAAAACGGCCGCTTTGCTTGCACAATATGCTGCCCTATTTAAATTTCCAACATGTCCATGTTGCGAAGCAATATTTACAATACTTCCATTAATATCGTGATAAATCATATTTTTGGCTGCTTCACGCATAATAAAAAAACATCCCTTTAAATTAGTATCAATTATCATATCCCACATTTCCTCGGAAATATTTAGTGCTTCCTCTAAAATATTTACACCAGCCAAAACAACTAACTCTTTGCATGGAAATACTTTTAACTTGTCAAATAATGCTTTTATCTTTTTACATTCCCTTATGTCTAAACCGAAATAAAGGATATTTGAAAAAACACCTACAAGATCCTCTTTTAAACAAGGTAGTTTTTCATCCAAGTCAAAGAGAATATATTTTTTATTAGAATTTCTTTTTATAAACTCAACTGCTATCTTGCTACCAGCACCTACAATATAAGTATACTCCATTATCACACCCTCACATATACAAAGAATAGAATGTTTACATGGTGGAAAAATTCCACCATGTAAACAAATAAAATTTAGGTAATAGCTGCACCAACACCAATTGCTGCAATACCAATACCACCACCAACGATGACTCCTGCAACGGCACAACCGAGATGCCCAGGCATTTCTACCGTTTCAACTTCAACAAAACGAAAATTATTCATGATTTTCTTTCCTTTCATAGATTTTTAAGTTAATGCAATTGATACACCCAGTCCTACTCCAGCTAAAACTGCGCCTACTCCACCCCAAAAGCACCCGTTACAAGGCACTTCTACGGTTTCAATTTCGTTGAACATAAAATTAGTCATGGTTTTTCTCCTTTCTTTTTTATATTTATAGAGATAGTTCATAATTGAACTGACACTATATCATTTTTTTGGAGAATTATTTTGTTTTAATCCACTTCACAATTTCGCAAACTACTAACAAAATAACTACTCCGATCACACAATAAGAATATCCCTCAATAATAGGATATAATAAAGTGTATATTGTCCAAATTGTACCTATCCACATAATGAGATAAAAACAAATTACCGCAATACCAAATAAAAACTTCTTTTTGTTAATTTTTTTGTTGTATTTAAGACTAAATACCGCTTTCACTTCACAGATAGATTTTTCATATAGTCGTTCTGTGTTCCACTTCGTCGAAAGTAGCCAATAACCATCATACTTAAATAGCGGATTCAAATTTAATAACACATATGTAATATTCATTAAATTAACCAAATATATAGCCGTCCACCGAAAATCACCAAAAAAAAGCAAAACAGCAATCACTATTGAAAGCATTCCTGAAATTGCAATTTGCATTTCTATTCCCGCAGCAATAACTTTATATTTCTGCTTCGCAGGAAGAAAGGATGATATGGTTGTGTTTGTATATAAGACCGGCGTAACAAAAAATAACATCACACCGCATTTTCCAACATAATGGCAAAAATGTTTGCACACAAAAACATGTCCAACTTCGTGTAAGCAGGTTATTAAGAGGATACTACAATAAACAAACGGCAAGTATGTAAGTATTCTTTTAGAGGAATTTTGAACTTGATATAAAAAATGCGGGCAAGCCCAAACTGTAATAATAACAGACAATATTACCCCAATAGCTGCTGTAATCCTTAAGTATGAAATCAATTTGTTTGAATTACATATGTTTGATAATATTTTACTTTTGTCAATGCAACTATTGACATTTAGTCCAAACAGTTTAATTTTAGTTACACTAAATCCACCACGCTCTTGCATTCCTTTTGAATTAATGCTTATTTGAGATGTATTATCTATAATAATACCATGTTCTATTAAAAAATTTTTTCGAGCTTGTATGTCAGGAGAATCATCAATTTCATTTAACATTAATAAAAAATCATATGTTTCTTTATCAATATCATAATATTTATCTTCTTTTTTGTTTATCAAGATATAATGACTATTAACAATCGAAAGTTCATAATTAGGGTTGAGATACAATAAAGGCACCTCCTAAATTTGTATAAATTATGGCACTTTCCATATTGAATATTGATAATAAGGTAAATGCCTGTTTGTTTAAGTAGACTTTTTGGCACACTTATGATATACTTATATTCATCATAACAGATGGCGCATTTTTGGGCATAGTCAAAGTCAGAAAGACTCAGTGCCAAAAAGTCTACATTTTAGTACAAAAAATTTAAAGTTTTTCAGCTCACAGCCACGACTTCAAATTAATATCATAAACTTAAGAAAAAATTTTTGCCCGTATAAGCCAATTTTTCAAATATACAAGCTAAGTATCATGTTTTTCTCTAAAAAGCCCATACTTTTCCTTTATGAAATGGTATAAGCTTTTTAAGCGCTATTCTTTTATAAGTTTTATATTTATTCGCTAGATTCTTTTTTCGTTTTTTACTGATAGTCTTCTTTGAGAAAAATATATTCTTCCATTTCTTCTTGAAGTTCCAAAAGCAGTTGAACAGTTTACAATACACGGGACAAATTAAACAACAATTAGTTGATCTGTACCATTCTTGAAAATGCAGATGCGATATCTGACGCGAGTAAGGCATTTTCCATTCCTTGTTTGATAAGTGGGTAAAACAGACGAAAAATCCAGTACTTTCCATAAAAAACAACTGTACATCAAAGCAGACGAAACTGCTAAGACTTGTAAAAAACCTGCAGCTTAAAATGATGAATGACATTTTAAAACAGATGGTGCTGCTCTTATGAAGGAGAATCTTCGTCTGCACAAAGAACCGGAAGAAGCCAGAAAGGAAAATCTCTTTTAAAAAAAGTAGCTAAAAATCAGATTCCATCTATTTATCATGAGCATCGCGGTGTCCATGGTTATCATCAAATGAAGACGTATCTTGAACGCAGAGGTATCGAGTTCAGTGCACTGACTGCCCATCAATATGTGAATACAGAAAAAGAACTATATACAGCGGTTGAGAAATTTTCCTATACAACCTATAATCATACCAGCCCTCATTCATACACCCATTATAGACACCATTTGAGTCACGGAAAGCTACATGAACTGTTTCAAGATTTTGAACTGGAAGGCAGCCATGCCAAAGGGACATGCTCTTGATCAGGGCAGGTCTGAAATACTATGCTGATACAATCCGATTTTAGCCATAATTATTACAAAAAAGCTTGACCACAACAATAGAACAATCCAAACAGCATACACCTAAAATATCCTATACTCTGTCTCATATTTCATTTATGGTGGTGTCACGTAAACGGGGCACGTGAGTTTACTATGAAACAAAACAAAAGCAGAACTGGTATCTGACATCACGGAAATCTTTCAGACAATCCTCGATAATTATGGCACACATAAAATAAAGAAAGAGCTGATGTCCTAAGAAAAAAGAGTAGGGAAACAATGAAATTACACATATGCACTTGTTGACCTCTTTAACCTGGAAATCTTAGGGTACAACGCAGGAGACATAAAACAGCGGTACTTGTAAACGAGACATTCCAAGACGTAGAAGGATGCCTGCAGAATATCTGCCTGTTTTATACAAACCGGGAGAACGAGTTTAAAAACAACACGATAGAATAACTGCTGTAAACGTTTGAGGTGGGACATTCCCTGAGTCCTAAAGGATACCCATACGATAATGCAGTAGCAGAGGTGACATTTAAAATCATAAAGATAAAATTCGCGTAGACTGAAATATTTGCGAATCTAAAACAACTAAAACTGAAACCATGGGATTATGTGCATTGGAATAGCCATCACAGAATACATTATTCTTTAGGGCATCAAATTTTCCAATATATATTATAACTCCAAAAAGCGTTAGCACTCCATTTTGTTAATATCCTGCACACTTCTACTTATTCCATACTCCTGCATAGCTGAGGAATTAAGCGTTTCATTTAGCCACAATTTCGCAGTACTTACGATAAAATGTAGAAGGTGCCATTGACAATTTTCGAGCTGCTGATCTGATAGTAAAATCGCCATTTATATATGCATTGCATATTTCCATGAAATTAGATGGAAGCTCAATTGGTTTGCGTCCAAATTGAACTCCTTTTGCTTTTGCAGCAGCGATGCCCTCTGCTTGCCGAACCTTTATGTTTGTCCTCTCATTCTCTGCAACAAAGGCTAAAAGCTGCAAAACAATATCTGCTATAAATGTCCCCATCAAATTCTTCTGTTGCCGAGTATCCAATAATGGCATATCCAAAACAACGATATCAACGCCCTTTTGCTTCGTTAATGTCCTCCATTGATTTTGGATTTCCTCGTAATTTCTGCCAAGCCTATCAATACTTTTTATATAAAGAACATCACCGGCTTTAAGCTTTTTTAAGAGTTTTTTGTACTCAGGTCTATTGAAATTTTTACCACTTTGTTTTTCGGTGAAGATTTTCATTGGAACATTTAATTGATTCAATGCTATCCTTTGCCGATCCTCATTCTGATCTGCGCTCGAGACTCTTATATAACCATAATTTTTCATATACTTTCCTCCTAAACTAAAACACAATACTCGCTTCTTAAAGCAAACACCGCATCAATATTCTACTGTATAATTGTTAATATTGTAATATGTATTGTCAAGATATTTTAGACAACTTTTTAAGGCTTTTCTCTATATTCCACAGGTACCAAATATCCCAGAGAAAAATAGATCCGATAATGATTATATCAATTTACATAATCTTGTAACTCACCTTTAGCTTCTGCCACTGGTTTATCGTAGTGGCATCCTATATGACTCAGGGAACATTCCATTTCAAATGTTTCTAAAAGTTCCTCCATCGTACTGTTTTTAAACTCATTCCCATGTTCTGTATATAACAGATGCATATCCTGCAGGCTTCCTTCCATGCTTCAGAATGCCTCCTTTACAAGTTTCGCCGTTTTATGTCTCCCCACACTGTGCTCTATGATTCCCCTGCTAAAGCGACCTGCAAATACGCAATTGCAATTCAGCATTTTATTTACTTCCAAAGCTGCTATGCTTCCGACAAATTCAATAAGGCTTCGGCATCAAATAAAATAACGTTTATCCCGTCAGATTTTTGATACCTAAGCCTTTTATGTTACCATTATCTTGTACCACTGAAAAAAGACAGATCTCAACTGTCCCAAGTCGTCCGTCTCTCCTTTTATTCCAGATAGTTTAGTTTCACCGGACTCGGAACAAACTCCGCACTTACACCGACACGGCATCACATGGCACCACTGCCGCTGAAATCTACCATACACTACTCTGCAACGGAAACATCCATATCAATAAAGTCTTATATGAGATACCATGTACGGACCTTGGCTTACGGATGCAGCCGGAAAGAAGCTTATCTATTTTATTGCCCTCATTGATGATGCCAGCAGGTTTATTGTTGCTGCTGGCATCCTTTTTAACGACAGTTTTAAAAACCTCATAACTGTCATCCGGTCAGTGGTATCTAATTTGAGACCTCCCAGACTTTTCACGTTCCATAATGGTCCAAGCTACCGGAATAAACAACTGGAACTCCTTGTTGCCTGCATTGGTTCTTCTATCCATTATTGCAAACCCTCTTTACCCCAACTGAAAAAAGTAAGATAGAACTCTGGTTTTTAGTGTAAAAATGCAATATTTAGCTTCTCTGGATATAAGAAACTTTCACTCCCTTGAAGAACTGTGCAGGGATTTTTTCTGATATATTTCCTGCTACACTCAAACAAACAATGCACTCATCCCTAAATGGACAGACTCTGTAAAACCGCTACTTTTCTGAGCCTGAAGATTCCGCAGGCTCTCCACGGAAAACATCAGAAAGAATTTCTTCTGGAAACAGAACACCGGAGTTCTGCTGATAATATCATTGTCATAAATAAGACTGAATATGAAGTCCATTATCGGCATGCGAAACAGCGGATCACTCCCTTGATCGTGATCAATGAAGCAACCATGCTCGACCATAAAGTATTATCAGATCTTCAGCTGATACATAACTTTGAAATGGATTTCGGGAATCTTTCTGTCGTACTTCTAGTGGAACAGCTACGACTGAACATTACACTTAACCAGAGTACACACAAGTCCCTACGTCAGGAAATTGTGATAAATTGCCACATGAGCGGCATTACCAAAGAAGAATACTACAAATATATCCTCCGTAAAATGAAGGGGGACGGAAACCGTCAGACAGTATTAATGCCAATACTGTAAAGAAAGCTGTGGAAGATAATCGATTGAGATAAAGACCAACAGAGCCATAAACAATTCTATGTATGTTGCTCAATTATTTAACTCAACAACTGCTTTTTAGTATACCCGTCACACTATCTGGATCTGCGCTTGCCTCCAGCTAAACTGACGCAAACGACTCCAAATAATTCGCTGAATGACACTATTCAGAAACGCCCAAGACTAAGAACGACATACAACAAATCCCCATGATAAAGGATGCTTACTAAGCGTTAAAACGTGTGACTGAAGAATCGAGATAATGACGCCCCGTTTAGCGTTATGGACTACAAAATTCCCTGTTCCCCAAAAATGAGGGTATGCCTCAGGTGTCAGCTAATTATGCCAGTATGTTGAAAGGGATTGTGAAGAAGTACAACAATCAGAATAAAGACCAGATGCCGAACATTGCAATGACCTTGAACTATTATGCCCATACGACCTCCAATTCGGCAAAGGCTGAAATGGAACAGTTAGCAGCATAACAAAATCGGTGCTTTTACTACCACTATACTACTTTTAGATTGAAAATTATGCCGAAACGCACAAGGATATATCAAGTATCTCCCGAAATGACAAATGGCGAAAACGCCTTAAAATCCAAGACTTATCACCATTTGTCAAGATATGAAAAGATCATCTAAAAATTTGCTTGAGGTTCATACGAAAATTATTGTCAATTTGTTGCCAAATCAGAATTAAAGTGCCACGCCCCTTAATATTACGGAGTTTATTTGTCTAATGACTTCATCGTCGGGAACAAAAGCACATCCCTGATCGCAGCCGAATCCGTCAGCAGCATACACATTCTGTCAATACCAAACCCGATACCGCCTGTCGGAGGCATACCAATCTCCAATGCGTTCAGGAAGTCTTCATCCGTATGATTTGCTTCCTCATCGCCCTGTGCAAACTGTTCTTCCTGAGCGGCAAAACGTTCTCTCTGATCAATCGGGTCATTCAGCTCGGAGTAAGCATTCGCCATCTCCCATCCGTTCATAAAGAACTCGAAACGCTCTACATATTCCGGATTCTCCGGTTTTTTCTTAGTCAGCGGAGAAATCTCAATCGGATGATCCATCACAAAGGTCGGCTGAATCAGATGCTCTTCCACATATTCTTCAAAGAACAGGTTCAGAATATCGCCCTTCTTATGTCTCTCTTCATACTGGATGTGATGTTCTTTGGCAACGGCTCTCGCTTCTTCCAATGTATGAATCTCTTCGAAATCTACGCCAGCATACTTCTTAACCGCATCCACCATGGTAATCCGCTCAAATGGTTTGCCAAGATCCATCTCGATACCATTATACACAATCGTAGTAGTGCCGAGAACTTCCTGTGCCACATAACGGTACAGGTTTTCGGTCAGATCCATCATTCCATTATAATCGGTATAAGCCTGGTACAGCTCCATCAATGTAAATTCCGGATTATGACGGGTATCCAGACCTTCGTTACGGAACACACGTCCAATCTCATATACACGCTCCATACCGCCCACGATCAATCTCTTCAGATACAATTCCAGAGAGATACGCAGCTTAAAGTCTTCATCCAGGGCATTAAAATGTGTCTCAAACGGTCTTGCTGCCGCACCGCCGGCATTGGCTACCAACATCGGGGTTTCTACTTCCATAAAGCCTTGGCCATCCAGATACTTGCGGATCGTGCTGATAATCTTGGATCTCTTAATAAATGTATCCTTCACTTCCGGATTCATGATCAGATCCACATATCTCTGGCGGTAACGAAGATCCGTGTTGGTCAGACCGTGGAACTTCTCCGGAAGAACCTGCAGACTTTTGGAGAGAAGCAAAATTCCGGTCACATGGATGGAAATTTCACCGGTTTTCGTCTTGAATACCGTTCCCTGAACGCCAATAATATCACCGATGTCCATTTTCTTGAAATCTTTATATACATCCTCACCTACATTGTCACGGGCAACGTAACACTGCATCATCCCCTGCAGATCCTGAATGTGACAGAAAGATGCCTTTCCCATCACCCTCTTGGACATCATGCGTCCGGCGATAGTGACTTCTTTTTCTTCTAGCTCTTCATACTGATCTTTAATTTCCTGGCTATGGTGTGTCACATCATACTTTGTAATCTCGAATGGATTCTTTCCATTCTCCTGCAGCTCCTGCAGTTTCTCACGGCGCACCTTCAACAAATGGTTAATATCCTGTTCCTGTGTTTGCTTCTGTTGTCCAGCCACTGGTTCTTCACTCCCTTATCTCTTAGATATTTCTTTCGATTGTTAATACTTTGTACTGCATCACACCTGCCGGGGATTCTACATCCACGATATCTCCGACTTTAGCCCCGATCAAGGCCTTTCCTACCGGAGATTCGTTGGAAATCTTGTTCTGCAGACTGTTTGCCTCTGTGGAACCTACGATAAAGAACTGCATCTCTTCATCAAACTCCATATCAAATACGCTTACTTTACAACCAATATTAATTTTATCATCATCTACTTCATCTTCTACAACGACTTCTGCATTTTTCAGAATCTTTTCAATTTCTTCAATACGTGCCTCAATATCGCGCTGCTCGTCCTTTGCCGCATCGTACTCTGCGTTCTCGGATAAGTCACCCTGCTCTCTGGCTTCTTTAATCTTCTCTGCAACTTCTTTACGTTTGTTAACCTTCAGATCATGAAGTTCTTCTTCCAGTTTTTTTAATCCTGCATAGGTGAGTATGTTCTTTTTTTCCATTCCTACTACGTCCTTTCCCATAAAAAGGTATACTATAACAATTACCGTATTATAATTGAAAAGCCGGCGAATGTCAAGCAGATTCGCCGGAACTTTGTAAGCCATTTTTGTTTTCTCTCTTCGTCTTTAATTACCCGCACTTTCATAGGCAATTGTTCCTCTGTAGAAGACATAGTAAGCAATTGTGAAAAATATTACGGCAAGAATACATTCCACTCCTATCGTATAAAATGGATCTACATTCCTCTTTAAAAAATAACTTGCCGGAAGATATGCCACAAATGCAAACGGAATCACCCAGGTAATAATGAATTTTACTCCCTTTGCATATATTTCCGACGGATATTTGGCAAAGTCCGCCAATTGATATGCCGTATAGAGCACCGGTCCGCTGACTTTCATCCAGAATGCCAACGATGCAAACAGTAATTTGATCGCGGTATAGATAACAGCACCTGCCGCAACCGATACAAAAAAGAGTACGATATGCGGTATATCCAGAATTACAATTCCTTTTGCAAAAGAAACGCTAATCAAAATTGCTCCTACCAGTAATTCCCCTAAAGCATCCGGCTGCAGTTTTTCAAAGATAACCTGAAGAAACAGATTCATCGGCCGAAGCATATAACGGTCAAACTTGCCGTTCACTACCAGATGCCATGCTACCATCCAGATATTATCCGTAAACAGGTGATCCAGTCCCCTCGGTATCTGCGCAAAACCATAGATAAAGATCAACTGCGGCAACGTCCAGTCCGCCAAATTCGGAATCTGTTGGAATACCAAAAACAAAAATGCAATACCTGTTGCCTGAGTAAAGAAAAATCCAAATAATCCAATTAGAAAATCTGCCTTTGACTGTACCAGATATTTAAAAAACTGGGCAACAAATACTTTATATAATCGACCATACCGTCTTAATGTCTCCATCACATCACCCTCCCAACACTACCAGTCGTCTGGTAATTCTCTGCCATAGAAAGGAACCTGCAGCATACAGAATCACAATCCAAACAAACTGCCGGAATAATACAAACACCAGATCCATACCGGAATATTTCCCCAAATATACCATAACCGGTGTGTAAATCATAGAAGAAAACGGCAGATATTCAAAAATCTTCTGCACTGTTCCTGGAAAAAAGCTGATTGGAATCAGTTGTCCGCTAAGAAATGCCAGTATCGCATCTTTTGCCATCATCATTCCAAACATATAAGTTGTCACAAATGCTATCATTCCAAAACAGAAATCAAACAGGACATACAAGAAGAAACTCATGCCTGTACTTAACAGATACAGCAGGATATTCGGAATCGGTGTCACTTCCATTCTCAATACGTTCACCTTATAAATTTCCAGACCAATCCATATAAAAACTGATGGTGCCAGAAACCGGTAAACCAACGTTCCGGATGCCTTGGCAATCAGACTCATACGGTAATCGATGGGCTTAATCAGATTCATGACAACTGAACCTTCCATTACATGATCGCTGATTTCATCACCGATACTTACCATGACCAAATTACTGGTCACATACGTCATAAACACATAAGTAATCATCTCGTTGCGTGTCAATCCGCCCAATACTTGCCCGGCGGAGCTTCCATAGATCGCCATCCACAGATAATAAGATATGAAAGAACTGAAGACACTGCATAAGATGAACAAATAGAAACTTCCCTTATAAGCCAGATTACGTTTTAACTCATTGGTCATAAAAGGTAAATATACATTCCATCTCTTCTTCATCATTTCCCTCCTATACACCATGATTGTAAATGGCTTTTACAATATCGGCCAGTTCTGTTTCCTGAATCTTGATATCCTTCACCTCTGTTTGTTTCATCATCTGTTCAATAACTTCTGATACGTGAAGCTGATTCTTCTGAAAAGTGACAGTAATGCTATTGCTTTCCTCATCAGCCTCAATATTGTATGCACTTTCTGCTACCCCCACTAATTCTGCCAAAGGAATCCTGGCAGCCTTTTTGGGATCTTTCACTTCCATTATCACCTTTCTTGTAGTTCCATACCGATCCTTTAAGTCCGAAAGAGAACCATCATAGATCAATTTTCCGCTGTCAATAATGATGATGCGGCTGCATAGCTCTTCGATATCTCCGATGTCGTGGGTAGTAAGTACCACTGTAGTCTCATACTGCTCATTAATTTCCCGGATTGCCTCCCGGATATTATCCTTTACCACAAGATCAAGTCCTATGGTCGGTTCATCCAGATAAAGAACCGGCGGATTATGTAAAAGTGCAGCTCCAAGATCGGCTCTCATACGCTGACCCAATGACAGATTACGAACCGGCTGGGTAAAGAATTCTTCCAAACTCAGAACGCGGTTTAAAAATGCCATACGCTCTTTATAATCCTCATCACTGACATTATAAATCTCCTTCAGAATCGTGAAAGATTCACTTAATGGAAGATCCCACCACAACTGTGTCCTCTGTCCGAAAACAACTCCGATATTCTGTGCATTCTTTTTACGATGTTTGCTCGGATCAACACCATTCACCTTGCAGACACCCCTGGTCGGAGTCAGGATACCTGTCATCATCTTTATCGTTGTGGATTTTCCCGCACCATTACTTCCGATATAGCCGACAATCTCCCCTTTTCGAATGTGAAATGATATATCATCGACCGCTCTCTTAGATATCTTCTCCCTGGAAAACAGCCCTTTTACTGCCCCTCTCAATCCAGGATACTTCTTTGCCGATACAAACTCCTTCGTAACATGATTTACTTCAATCATACTAAGCCTCCCTGCTTCTGCCATAACGCCATAATTCTGTCTTATGCAGTAAAATTATCACTCACGTTCCCTGTATTTCGCGTTATTTTATCCTGTTGAAATCGTTTTGTCAACAACACGAATTCTCTAAATATACCAATTTTCCAACAATTTTATCTTTTCACTTTCCATTTTCCTTCTCGTACACAACATCGTGTTGAAGTCCAGAGGAAAATTATTTTGATTTTAAAACTAATTGACTTTCAAACGAATATATGGTATGGTGTTCTACATATAGTATTAATTACTACATTTAAAAGAAATGTATACTACTTTTCACAAGGAGAATTATCATGAATGGAATTAAAATCGGAGAAAAAATCAGTAAATTCCCCCTTATTCAGGGAGGCATGGGTGTAGGCGTTTCTATGCACCAGCTTGCAGGGGCAGTTGCAAAGGAAGGCGGGATCGGCATCATTTCCACGGCAGATATCGGCTATCAGGAGCCGGACTTTGTAAAAAATCCCCATGCTGCCAATCTCAGAGCCATTGGTAAAGAGCTGGCTAAAGCACGTAAGATTGCACCAAATGGAATCCTTGGGTTTAATGTGATGGTAGCTTTATCCGATTACGATGATATCGTGGCCGAATGTGTTGCGCAACACGCAGACCTGATCATCTCCGGTGCCGGACTTCCCATGGATCTTCCAAAATTCGTCCTTGGAACAGAGACAAAAATTGCGCCTATCGTCTCTTCAGTTCGTGCCTTAAATCTTCTGGTCAAAAAATGGCGTACCAAATATCATTATCTTCCCGATATGATTGTCATTGAGGGGCCGAAAGCCGGCGGTCATCTTGGCTATAAAAAAGAAGATTTGGATGCTCCCGCCTGTTCCCTCGAACATACAACTCTGGAAATCTTGAATACCGTCAAACAATTGGAAGCAGAGTCCGGTAAAGAAATCCCCGTAATCGTAGCAGGCGGCATCTTTGACAGCAAAGATATCACCCATTTTATGAATCTGGGAGCTTCTGGTGTGCAGATGGCAACCCGTTTTACAGCAACCGAAGAATGTGATGCTTCTCTTGCTTACAAGATGGCCTATGTCAATGCCTCCGACTCCGACATTAAAATTATCAAAAGTCCTGTTGGAATGCCCGGACGCGCTCTGAACAATTCATTTATTCAAAGAACGATGCTTACCAGAGAACCAATCAGCCGTTGTTACAACTGTATCAAAACCTGCCACGTAAAAGACGCCCCCTACTGCATCACCAAAGCTTTGATTGATGCAGTAGAAGGCGACATAGAAAATGGTCTTATTTTCTGCGGAAGCAACGTAGGACGAATCCATGAGATTACCACCGTACACCAACTGATGCAGGAATTATTTACTATGAAAGTCCCGGACAGCGGCCATGAGGAGCGCATGCCTGCATGCGGCGAGTCATGGACATTGGA
>ENA-OZJV01000565-OZJV01000565.1-human-gut-metagenome-genome-assembly--contig:-NODE-565-length-18973-cov-15.714029_pt1 | contig 18973 bp, 10 predicted proteins | sample MGYA00244179_ERZ653756 | MGnify/ENA primary metagenome ERZ653756 (study PRJEB26926, sample SAMN06165332) | human gut metagenome | biome: ENVO:00009003; feature: ENVO:2100002; material: ENVO:00002003...
AGCACATACAGAGTTGAACGTGGTTATCGGACTATGTGTGGGACATGACAGTTTATTCTACAAGTACTCTAATGCCTATACTACAACTTTAGTGACCAAAGACCGTGTGACAGGACACAACCCTGCCGCCGCACTATATACCGCCAATTCTTATTACCGTAAAAAATTAATGCCGGAAGGCGAACAATCCAAATAAGAACCATGATACAGGAATTTCAAATAAGAGTCTTGCCTGAACAAGCAGCCAACGAACAGTCACTGAAACAGTTCATCGGACATGACAAGGGATTGGATATACGTACCATCCATGCCCTTCGCATCTTAAAAAGGAGCATAGACGCACGTCAACGCACCATCTATGTAAATTTGAAAGTACGCCTATATATTAATGAAATGCCACAAGATGAGGAGTTCACCCGTACTATATATAATAAGGTAGATGGGAAACCACAAGTCATTGTCGTGGGAGCAGGACCGGGCGGACTTTTTGCTGCCTTGCGATTAATAGAGTTAGGACTCCGGCCTGTCGTAGTGGAACGAGGTAAGAATGTACGCGATAGAAAAATAGATATCGCCCGTATCAGCCGTGAGCACAAAGTTGCCCCTGAAAGCAACTACAGTTTCGGAGAAGGAGGAGCAGGAGCCTACTCAGACGGCAAACTCTATACCCGAAGCAAAAAGCGAGGGAATGTGAACAAAATTCTGAATGTATTCTGCCAACATGGCGCCAATACCTCCATCCTGGCAGATGCCCATCCCCACATCGGTACAGACAAGTTGCCGCGTGTGATTGAAAATATGCGGAATACCATCATAGAATGTGGTGGTGAAGTGCATTTCGAAACACGAATGGATTCCCTTATTATAGAAAAAAACAAAATCACAGGTATAGAAACAAATACCGGAAAGACTTTCAAAGGACCTGTTATTCTGGCTACCGGACATTCCGCACGGGATGTGTATCAGTGGTTGTATGACAATGGTATAGAGATGGAAACCAAAGGAATTGCAGTAGGAGTACGTTTGGAACACCCGTCCATGCTGATTGACCAAATACAATATCATAATAAAAACGGACGTGGAAAGTATCTGCCTGCCGCTGAATATAGCTTTGTGACACAAGTAGAAGGACGTGGTGTCTATAGTTTTTGTATGTGTCCGGGAGGATTTGTTGTTCCTGCCGCAAGCGGTCCGCATCAGATTGTAGTAAACGGCATGAGTCCCAGCAACCGCGGCTCCAAATGGAGCAACTCCGGCATGGTGGTAGAAATCAGGCCGGAAGATCTGGCGGAAAATAATCTTTTTACAGAAGAATTAAAAACGAAAAGTGAAGAATTAAAAGCCACTAATAAAAATCATGGTCAATGGACTACCGACCATTGTCCATTAACCATGATGTATTTCCAAGAAGCATTGGAGGCCTCCTGCTGGCAGCAAGGCAATATGCGCCAAACCGCACCTTCACAACGAATGGTGGACTTCACCCGCAAAAAACTAAGCTATGATTTACCCGACAGTTCGTATAGTCCGGGATTAGTTTCCTCTCCCCTGCATTTTTGGATGCCTGCATTCATTACCGACCGTTTGAGCAAAGGTTTCCAACAATTCGGAAAGAGCAGCCATGGCTTCCTGACCAATGAAGCAGTGATGATTGGTGTAGAAACACGCACGTCGGCTCCGGTACGGATCCTGCGAGATAATGAGACACTGCAACATGTCACTGTCAATGGGTTATTTCCTTGTGGAGAAGGAGCAGGTTACGCCGGAGGAATTGTTTCAGCAGGTATCGATGGAGAAAAATGTGCTGAAGCAGCAGCCACTTATTTAGGAGTAAGGACAGATTGAACCTATCCGAAAATGATTTACAGCACATATGCGGGCGCATTCAAATGCGCCCCTACAAATAAATGATTGGTGATGTTGCCTAAAAGAAGATTTCTTTGTCTTTATGAATCTGTTTTTTATAAAAGATATGTATCTTTGCACCAAAGAAAACATCATGCATCATCCCGAAATAGCCATAGTAGACCCAAATACCCTCACTTGCCTAGGGTTAAAAAACATTTTGGAAGATATCATTCCAATGGCTACTATCCGTGTATTCCATTCCTTTGGTGAGCTGACGGATGACACACCGGACATGTATGCCCATTATTTTATCTCTGCCCAAATCTATTTTGAACATACTTCCTTCTTTTTACTTCGTAAACCAAAAACAATTGTATTAGCAGGAGGTGACAACCAGCCTCAATTATCCGGTGTTCCCAAGCTGAATATCTACCAAGATGAAGGTTCTTTGATAAAAGACATCCATCAATTGCGCCAATATGGACATCAGGCAAGAAAACAAGCAGCAGATAAAGCAATGCACATAGAAAAAACGGAACATGAATTGTCTGTCCGGGAAATAGAAGTATTGATACTTATCACCAAAGGACTTATCAACAAAGAGATAGCCGACAAACTTAATATCAGCCTGACCACCGTTATCTCCCACCGCAAGAACATTACTGAAAAACTGGGCATCAAGTCTGTTTCCGGTCTTACCGTTTATGCTGTGATGAATGGCTACATTGAAGCAGACAGAATATAAAATCCTCATTTATTAGGATTGCACACATATCAGGTTTACCGTTACTTTGCAGCCGGAATCATTCTCCATCATGGATTATACAGAGTGGAATATATAAATTTTCCGCCTGGTAGAAACTTGTAGCAACTCTGGTTATCCGTGATGTATCAAATAAAACCAAACAATAAATATGAGAAAAAACATTTTATTCATTACATCCTGCCTGCTGGCTGCAACAACTTTTGCTGAAGATATCAACACGCTGCCTAAGGACACTACAAAAGTCATTGATATAGAAGAGGTGGTAGTTATCGCTTCACCTAAAGAAACCGGAAAATTAAGGGAACTTCCTACAGCCGTATCTTTACTCTCCCAAAAAGATATGCAAGCAAACCAAATCACCACTTTAAAGAACGTGAGTTCACTGGTACCCAATTTCTTTATGCCCGACTATGGTTCAAGACTCACCTCAGCCATTTACATCCGGGGAATCGGATCGCGTATCAATACTCCTGCGGTAGGTTTGTATGTGGACAATATCCCTTACATTGACAAATCTGCATTTGATTTCAATTTTTATGATATAGAACGTATTGATATTCTTCGCGGTCCACAAGGAACCTTGTACGGACGCAATACCATGGGGGGACTAATCAAGGTACATACCCGCTCTCCATTCTCCTATCAGGGAACAGACGTAAAACTGAGTTATGGAACAAAAAGTAACTACCGCAGTGCTTCATTAACCCACTACCACCGTTGGAGTGACTGTTTCGCTTTCTCCGCCGGTGGTTATTATGAGGGATCAGACGGATTCTTCCGCAATTCGCTCAATGGGAAAAAAGTAGATAATATGGAAGCGGGAGGCGGACGAATACATGCTATCTGGCTGCCTTCAGAAAACTTAAAACTAGACTTCACCATAGGCTATGATTATAATGACGAAGGGGGATACCCTTATTACTATACAGGAGCTATAGACGGATACGACAAAGAGAATGAAAAATATAAAAACTACATAGGGAAGATTTCATACGATCAGGATTGTACTTATCGCCGTGGACTGTTCAATACCGGTTTGAATATTGAATACCAGGCGCAAAAGTTTATCTTAAGCGCTGTTACAGGATTCCAGAATTTAAACGACCGTATGTTTATGGACCAGGATTTCCTGCCTGTCAGCATTTATACCATTGAGCAGAAGCAGCGTCTGAATACCATCAGTGAAGAAATTACTTTTAAAAGCAAAAACAACAAGCGCTGGCAATGGGTTACAGGGGTTAGTGGTTTTTATCAATGGCTACATACCACCGGTCCGGTAAACTTCATGGAGGACGGAGTGACCGATATGATCGAAGGAAACATCAACAATACTTTCAAGAAAATTCATTTAGACGATCCCCGCCGTACCCCTGAAATGAGTCTGGACGTTTTGAACAACCGTATCCGCGTAAGTGGAAGTTTTGACACACCGGTATTCAGCACCGCACTGTACCACCAATCTACATTCAACGACCTGTTTGTGAAAGGCCTTTCAGTAACAGCAGGTTTGCGCTTGGAATATGAAAAAATGTCTATGAATTATTTCTCGGATAGTAATATTGATTTCGATTTCTTTCTTAAAATGGCAATGCCTCCCCTTAATATTCCATTCAGGAATTTGAATGCCGCACCGCTATTGGAAGGAAAAGAAAAAAACGACTATGTACAGCTACTTCCCAAGCTAGCTTTTAAATACGATTTCAGCCCTGCAAACAATATGTATGTAAGCATAACCAGAGGATATCGTTCCGGAGGTTATAACGTACAGATGTTTTCAGAACTGATACAAAATGACATGCAACAAAAAATGATTGAAGCCATACTAGACAAGGCACCAGAATCTATGGCAGGTATGATAGAAGGAATGATCAAGCAACACATGCCCAACTACGGAAAAGAATTGAACGTACAAGAAACAACTGTCTACAAGCCCGAGTACAGCTGGAATTACGAAGTGGGATCACATCTCAGTTTGTTCAACGGCAAACTGAAGACCGACCTTGCCGCATTCTACATGGATACCCACGACCAACAAATCGCCAAATTTGTCAATAGTGGCTTGGGACGAATGATGGTCAATGCCGGTAGTAGCGAAAGTTATGGAATAGAGGCCAGCTTTCTGGCATCCATCAACAAAAACCTGAATATGAATGTAAGTTATGGATATACTCATTCCACATTCAAAAAATATGACGGAGGTACTACATCATCAGAAGAGCAAATTGATTATAGCGGCAATTATGTACCATTTGTTCCCCGCCATACCATGAATGCAGGCGCAAATTATAGTTTCTTTTTCGATAAAAGCAATTGGATGCAAAGCCTGACTTTAGGCATGAGCTATACCGGAGCAGGAAAAATTTATTGGACTGAAAAAAACAATGTCTCACAAAGTTTTTACGGAACACTGAACGGGCGCATTTCTTTGCAGACAAAAGCTTTACAGATAGATGTATGGGGACGTAATTTAACCAACAAGGATTATACAACCTTCTATTTTGAAACCATGCATAGAGGATTCGAACAAAAAAGCAGGCCTTTACAACTGGGAGTGGATATACGTTATCACTTCTAACCATTCTTGCAAAAACAGAAAGGGGGGTTCATCACGAACTCCCTTTCTGTTTCCACATTTACCAAATCAAGTTTATTTTTTATTCTGTCACACCAAGAAAAGCAAGAACTTTATTATTGCTGTAAATGATACCCATAGCTTCTAGAACAAACCTATTTGTTTTAGTGTATGTACATAGAGAAAATGCTGTTTACAATAGAAAACTGCTTGAGCCTTTGTCAAAAGAAACAAACAATAAAATTATTCATTGACAGCGCCGCAATGAGGACACACTCCTTTATTCTTTATCTTCGCCCCACAATTTCCACAACTGAATTTATACCGGGAAGCATGCTTTATACGATTAAATGACCATACAGCATATACCAATAAACATGGATAACCCAAATAGTAATACGTAGTAAATGTAAAAAACAAATATAAAAAGATACAGCAGGACATCAATCCCAACAAATAAAAACATGCAGCTTCAATATGTGTCTGATGAAACAAATCATCCAAAGTAGCCAACCCCACAAGAATAATCCCCCAAATATTAAACATGAAAAGAGAAAGAATAAAAGGTAAGCTAAAAGGATTCAAAGAAGGATTATAATAAAACTGCTCCCAAGTTCCCGGAACAAAATGCTGAATACTGGCATAAAGCGTAGCTGCTGTAGCTACCAACCAAGAAAGAACTGTAGGAAAAACGCTATCAATATCATTCAACCAGATTAATTGCAGCTTCTGGCGACGAATAGCCCTATGAATATACCAAATACCGAAAAAGCCTAATATGACAAAGAAAGCGATGGTATGAGAATTACTGAAAAAATGAATAAACTGTGACACTGAATCCACAGGAACTACTTTCTCCAACAATTCCTTTTCATGTATCCATCCCATTGTTTCCTGGTCCCGTGCTACCTTTACCCATACAGAATCCACACTATCAGCAGCTTGTATCATAAACTCCGCTACCACCAGCCGTTCTCCTTTAAAAACAGGAAGCACATCAACCAATGGCAGTTGCTGTAACATAAGCGAATCTGAAGTAACCTCAAAATTACTGTTTAATGTATAATGCCGTTCTATCAAATAATTGACAGAATCCCTTTTCTTTTGCGGCATATCCCCACTCGGAGTAACAGGTGAAGGATATTGGCAAGCCATTAAAATAGCCAACACCAAAAACAGTAATCCGATGTACTTACTTTTCAGCATAGACTTTCATCTGACAATTCTTACAATCAAACTCTAAGCGGAAACGTCTGTTATCCGAGCTAACCAAATAATAAGGTTCCCTATAAGGAGAACGCACTTTATGCCAAGAGGGACACCATCCCATACTATAACGCAAACAATGCTTGCAAAACATCAATACCGCTTCTTCTGCCGGAGCCTTTTCATAAGCCGGAGCAATACGCTGCACGCCATGATTCCTATAGAAGGAAATAGCATCAGCATTCATCACATTTCCCAAATAAGTCAATTCATTCACAGGAAAAGCATGATGCGTTCGAGGCAACTTGTAAATTTCCTGCCGATAGTTAATACGGCGCACTTCCAGCAGTTTCTCTATTCCCTTACGGCGAAGTTCGGCAAGCATAGAAGCCGGAATAAACCAATTGTCCGACCAGTCAATCACTATATCTGACGCTTCAAATGGAGTATTTCCTAACTTTCCAAGTTGTGTACGCAAGTTATCTTCCTGCGGAGTACGGGCACGTTCCTTCTCCCTTTCCAGCACCACACTGACACTGTGATCATCTTCATCGGTCAGAGACAGAGTAAAGCCCCGATTATTTTCAGCCAATTTTAAAATGACAGCAATTTTCCTTTCAGCTGATTTACGCGACATCAACCTCTCAAATTCCTGATCAAAATTACGATAAAGTATCGTACGGGGCTTTATCCGAGGCATCTCTTGAGGAAATAACTTATTATTCTCCACCCGGTTTATGCGAAATCCCTGCAACTTACCAGTCTCATCCAAAAAACAGACGCCATCTCCATTATTAAAAGACTTGATTCCGGCTACGGTAAGATAATTACCACGAATTTCCTTCACTGTCCCCATCTCCTCCCCTAAAGACTTGGGAGTATCAAAAGAAAAAATATCCTTATTCCTGTCAAAAAGAAAATAATTAGTAAAACCACGACTGAAACTCTTATCCAATTGAGGTTTGAACTCTAATTTCACTTTTCCCGATGAAGCACGGATATACTCTTTACGACGTTTGAAAACAGTATCCAGCTTCTGGCGATAATAAGCTGTTACATTTTTAACGTAAGATACATCCTTCAAACGTCCCTCTATTTTCAGGGAAGAAGCTCCGGCATCCAGCAATTGCTCCAACTCTTCGCTCTGATTCAAATCTTTCAGAGACAATAAATGCTTATTCCTTACTATAGATTTACCGTCCGCATCTACCATATCAAAAGCAAGGCGACAGAACTGGGCACATTCTCCCCGATTGGCACTACGTCCGAAACAAGCCTGACTAACATAACATTGTCCACTATAGCTTACACACAAAGCACCATGTACAAATACCTCCAAAGGCACATCAGGACAAGCATGATGGATATTTCCTATTTCAACAAGAGAAAGTTCACGAGCCAATACCACCTGACGGAAACCTGCCTCAGCCAGGAATCTTACTTTTTGAGGAGTACGATTATCCATCTGTGTGCTGGCATGTAACGGTATAGGTGGCAGATTCAATTCCAACAATCCCATATCCTGCACGATCAAAGCATCCACTCCGGCACGGTATAAATCCCAAATCATTTTTTCCGTATCCTTCAGTTCCTCATCCTTCAGAATCGTATTCACCGTCACATAGATACGAACATTATACACATGAGCGTACCGCACCAACTCAGCGATATCCTCCAATGAATTCCCCGCAGCCGCACGTGCTCCGAAACGGGGAGCACCAATATAAATGGCATCAGCACCGTGATCAACAGCTGCAATACCGCACTCCAGATTTTTAGCAGGAGCTAATAATTCTATTTTTCGTTGTCTGATCATCGTATCTGATTTATATCAAACGGGGTTTCCTGATATACATAATAGTTCAACCAATTAGAAAACAACAAATTGGCATGTCCGCGCCAACGCACCACCGGGGCATTGTCCGGATTATCGTCCTTATAATAATTTACAGGCATTTCAATAGGCAACCCTTTCGCCAAATCACGCTTATATTCCGTATCAAGCGTATAAGGAGAATACTCCGAATGCCCGGTAATAAAGAATTCACGCCCATTACGAGCCATAGCCATATAAACCCCAGACTCATCAGACTCAGCTATTAAAGCCAACTCTTTTACTTTCAGAATATCCTCACGGTGTATTTCGGTATGACGGCTATGTGGTACAAAAAACTCATCATCAAAACCACGGAATATGGGCAATCCCTGTACATTGATATGATGACGGAAAATACCAAACATTTTTTGTTTCAGCGGATATTTGGGAACTCCATAGAAATGATAAAGCCCGGCTTGAGCCGCCCAACAAATATAAAGAGTTGAGGTAACATGAGTACGCGCCCAATCAAAAATAGTAGTAATCTCATCCCAATAATTCACATCCTCATACGGCATCTGCTCTACCGGAGCTCCCGTAATAATCATCCCGTCATATTTCTCGTCGCGCATCAAATCAAAGTCATGATAGAATGCTTTCATATGTTCTACCGGCGTATTTTTCGATGTATGGCTTTTCAACTTCATAAATGATATTTCCAACTGCAAGGGAGTGTTGGAAAGCAAACGTACCAAATCCGTTTCTGTCGTTATCTTCAACGGCATCAAATTCAATATCACGATTTTTAACGGACGAATATCCTGTGCACTGGCACGTGAATTGTCTATGACGAAGATATTTTCCTCCTTCAGCAATTCAATAGCAGGTAGTTTATCGGGTAAATTTAACGGCATTTTCTTATCTGTTAATTAGTTGTAAGTGCAAAATTAAAAAAATCCCGCCAATTCTCCTTATTAAACGATCTTTTGAACTAAATTATTTCCTTTCCCTGATCGTTTTCGATCAACAAACCTTGATTATTTTTAGATTTTCACTCATACCTTCACAACTTCTGTCTTGATTCCACTTTTTCCCTTCTTTCATATTATTTATTAACTCACCTTTTTCTTAGAAAAAAGAGGACGAACTTATATCCATAATCAAAAAAGATTAATTATCTTTGAGCGCAAAAATAAAAAATATTCTTATTATTAACATGAAATATAATTAAGTTTCAAGTGGTTGACTCAAGAAACAACCTATATTTTTAAATTTTAATCTTTAAATTCAAAAAGTATGAGAACCTTTAAATCATTGATGATAAGCTTATGTATGGGTACAACCCTATGCATGTGCTTACCACAAACCACGACAGCACAAACCGTAAGTTCAGGAGATTCCTGGACATGGGACAAAGGAACCATTGTGATTGATACTCCTGAACGTCCGACCGGCCAGAAAAGCGTATTAGGCTTAACCACCCCTAAAATGGAGGTAGTCCGCGTAGGATTTGTCGGATTGGGAATGCGAGGCCCCGGAGCCGTAGAGCGCTTCACTTATATTCCCGGTACACAAATTGTAGCCCTTTGTGATTATGAAGCATCCCGTGCAGAAAAATGTCAGGATATCCTAAAGAAAGCATCTATGCCGAAAGCTGCCATTTATTCCGGAGAAAAGGGATATGAAGAATTATGTAAACGTACAGACATAGATTTAGTTTATATCGCCGCAGACTGGTTGCATCATTTCCCGGTAGCAAAATGCGCATTGGAAAACGGTAAAAATGTAGCTATTGAAGTTCCCTCGGCCATTAACCTGCAAGAATGCTGGGACTTAATCAACCTGAGTGAAAAAACCCGCAAGCATTGCATGATTCTTGAGAACTGTTGCTATGACTGGTTTGAAATGAATACACTGAATATGGCACAACAAGGTGTATTTGGCGAAGTAATCCGTGCCCAAGGAGCCTACATTCACAATTTAAGCCCGTTCTGGGATCATTATTGGAAAAACGGCAAAGAAGACAAACTGGGATGGCGTTTGGATTATAACATGAAACACCGGGGTGATGTATATGCCACTCACGGCCTAGGTCCTGTAGCACAAGCATTGGATATCCATCGTGGTGACCGTATAACCACTTTAGTAGCTATGGACACCAAATCTGTTGTTGGTAAAGATTTAGTGGAGAAGAGAACCGGCGAAGAATGTAAAGAATTCCGTAACGGAGACCATACCACCACCCTGCTTCGCACAGCAAATGGAAAAGTTATTGAAATCCAACATAATGTAATGACTCCCCAACCTTACAACCGCCTGTACCAACTGACAGGAAGCAAAGGGTTTGCCAATAAATATCCCGTTGAAGGATATGCTTTGGATGCAGCACAACTGACCGCATCGGGTGTGCAACCCAAAGTAGACGATTTGAACTCTCACGGATTCTTACCTCAGGCAGAAATGGAAGCACTTGTTGAGAAATACCAGCATCCTATTTTAAAGAAATATGGTGAAATGGCAAAAGAAGTCGGCGGCCATGGCGGTATGGACTTCATCATGGACAGCCGTCTGGTATATTGCCTGCAAAACGGACTGCCTTTGGACATGGATGTATATGACCTGGCCGAATGGTGCTGTTTGGCCGAACTGGGAGCTATCTCTATGGATAACGGCTGTGCGGCAGTAGCCTTCCCGGACTTCACACGAGGTGAATGGAACGTGACCAAAGGTTACAAACATGCATACGCTTCACCCGAAGACGAAAACGCAAGCATGGAAAAAGCAAAGGCTTTCACCGCGAAACTGAAAGAGCAGGGAGCTAAAGAATGGGCGAAAGAAGCTAAGAAGAAAAAGAAATAAACAGGAATAAACAAGAAAAAATGTGCCGGAAGTCACTCTGTCATAAAAGGCAGCCCAATTCTTCAGGCACATTTTTTATGCCGTCCGAACAACAACCGTTTCCGGATTTTATCGAGAATCAAAAAAAGGATGTAACCGGCATTCTTATAATTTCCGGCCAAAGCACTTCGACAGTGTCAAATTCAATCCGACACGCCATTTTGTCAAAGAAGTATACAGAAAGGGTGAAAAGGAACTGGAACACGCAGACCCCACATACGGTTTCAAGACGTCTTCTTCCAAGCACACTCAGGAAGAGCGATTCGGCATGCTGATGGAATATCTAAGGGAATACACCTTCATCACCCGCCAGGAATACCCTGTTCTCTTATATCCTATGATAGATTTCATCGAAAGGAACCCTGCCCCGTTCTCCCCAAATCTACCGGAGCTCCCGTAATAATCATCCCGTCATATTTCTCGTCGCGCATCAAATCAAAGTCATGATAGAATGCTTTCATATGTTCTACCGGCGTATTTTTCGATGTATGGCTTTTCAACTTCATAAATGATATTTCCAACTGCAAGGGAGTGTTGGAAAGCAAACGTACCAAATCCGTTTCTGTCGTTATCTTCAACGGCATCAAATTCAATATCACGATTTTTAACGGACGAATATCCTGTGCACTGGCACGTGAATTGTCTATGACGAAGATATTTTCCTCCTTCAGCAATTCAATAGCAGGTAGTTTATCGGGTAAATTTAACGGCATTTTCTTATCTGTTAATTAGTTGTAAGTGCAAAATTAAAAAAATCCCGCCAATTCTCCTTATTAAACGATCTTTTGAACTAAATTATTTCCTTTCCCTGATCGTTTTCGATCAACAAACCTTGATTATTTTTAGATTTTCACTCATACCTTCACAACTTCTGTCTTGATTCCACTTTTTCCCTTCTTTCATATTATTTATTAACTCACCTTTTTCTTAGAAAAAAGAGGACGAACTTATATCCATAATCAAAAAAGATTAATTATCTTTGAGCGCAAAAATAAAAAATATTCTTATTATTAACATGAAATATAATTAAGTTTCAAGTGGTTGACTCAAGAAACAACCTATATTTTTAAATTTTAATCTTTAAATTCAAAAAGTATGAGAACCTTTAAATCATTGATGATAAGCTTATGTATGGGTACAACCCTATGCATGTGCTTACCACAAACCACGACAGCACAAACCGTAAGTTCAGGAGATTCCTGGACATGGGACAAAGGAACCATTGTGATTGATACTCCTGAACGTCCGACCGGCCAGAAAAGCGTATTAGGCTTAACCACCCCTAAAATGGAGGTAGTCCGCGTAGGATTTGTCGGATTGGGAATGCGAGGCCCCGGAGCCGTAGAGCGCTTCACTTATATTCCCGGTACACAAATTGTAGCCCTTTGTGATTATGAAGCATCCCGTGCAGAAAAATGTCAGGATATCCTAAAGAAAGCATCTATGCCGAAAGCTGCCATTTATTCCGGAGAAAAGGGATATGAAGAATTATGTAAACGTACAGACATAGATTTAGTTTATATCGCCGCAGACTGGTTGCATCATTTCCCGGTAGCAAAATGCGCATTGGAAAACGGTAAAAATGTAGCTATTGAAGTTCCCTCGGCCATTAACCTGCAAGAATGCTGGGACTTAATCAACCTGAGTGAAAAAACCCGCAAGCATTGCATGATTCTTGAGAACTGTTGCTATGACTGGTTTGAAATGAATACACTGAATATGGCACAACAAGGTGTATTTGGCGAAGTAATCCGTGCCCAAGGAGCCTACATTCACAATTTAAGCCCGTTCTGGGATCATTATTGGAAAAACGGCAAAGAAGACAAACTGGGATGGCGTTTGGATTATAACATGAAACACCGGGGTGATGTATATGCCACTCACGGCCTAGGTCCTGTAGCACAAGCATTGGATATCCATCGTGGTGACCGTATAACCACTTTAGTAGCTATGGACACCAAATCTGTTGTTGGTAAAGATTTAGTGGAGAAGAGAACCGGCGAAGAATGTAAAGAATTCCGTAACGGAGACCATACCACCACCCTGCTTCGCACAGCAAATGGAAAAGTTATTGAAATCCAACATAATGTAATGACTCCCCAACCTTACAACCGCCTGTACCAACTGACAGGAAGCAAAGGGTTTGCCAATAAATATCCCGTTGAAGGATATGCTTTGGATGCAGCACAACTGACCGCATCGGGTGTGCAACCCAAAGTAGACGATTTGAACTCTCACGGATTCTTACCTCAGGCAGAAATGGAAGCACTTGTTGAGAAATACCAGCATCCTATTTTAAAGAAATATGGTGAAATGGCAAAAGAAGTCGGCGGCCATGGCGGTATGGACTTCATCATGGACAGCCGTCTGGTATATTGCCTGCAAAACGGACTGCCTTTGGACATGGATGTATATGACCTGGCCGAATGGTGCTGTTTGGCCGAACTGGGAGCTATCTCTATGGATAACGGCTGTGCGGCAGTAGCCTTCCCGGACTTCACACGAGGTGAATGGAACGTGACCAAAGGTTACAAACATGCATACGCTTCACCCGAAGACGAAAACGCAAGCATGGAAAAAGCAAAGGCTTTCACCGCGAAACTGAAAGAGCAGGGAGCTAAAGAATGGGCGAAAGAAGCTAAGAAGAAAAAGAAATAAACAGGAATAAACAAGAAAAAATGTGCCGGAAGTCACTCTGTCATAAAAGGCAGCCCAATTCTTCAGGCACATTTTTTATGCCGTCCGAACAACAACCGTTTCCGGATTTTATCGAGAATCAAAAAAAGGATGTAACCGGCATTCTTATAATTTCCGGCCAAAGCACTTCGACAGTGTCAAATTCAATCCGACACGCCATTTTGTCAAAGAAGTATACAGAAAGGGTGAAAAGGAACTGGAACACGCAGACCCCACATACGGTTTCAAGACGTCTTCTTCCAAGCACACTCAGGAAGAGCGATTCGGCATGCTGATGGAATATCTAAGGGAATACACCTTCATCACCCGCCAGGAATACCCTGTTCTCTTATATCCTATGATAGATTTCATCGAAAGGAACCCTGCCCCGTTCTCCCCAAATGCCTTTGTTCCCATCCCGTATGCCGCAAGGTATAACCATATTGATGCCTGCCCCATGGGGCAGCTTCAATAGTTTCTTCATCCGCCTGCTGTCAAAACCTTCCAGCGGACAAGTGTCATAGCCTTCGTTTGCCATGGCAATCATAAAGGTTTGGGCAGCAAGGGCACAGGATTTATTTACCGTCACACGCATATCGCATTCCGAAACTTCCAGCATCATAGGGCGGAACAGGCTGATGGTTCTCGCCAATATCACCCTGAAAAGCCCTAGAAGCCCGAAAAACCTTGCATAAATGAAAGGCATCAGTTTACCATAATACAGCTTCCTGTCCCTAATACGTTTTTCCTGACGCTCTTTCGGACTATTGCGCCTGATATTTCCTTCTTCAAAGTCAAGCACAAATTTAGCACGCTTTTTATACAAATCCTGACGAGTAACAAAAACAACAATTTCCGAAGCCGTAGAAGCAGCCGACTGCCCTAAACAAGCTTCTGAAACTTTCGCCATCAGTCCGGGATTCGTTATTTGATAAAATTCCCACAATTGCATATTGGAACTATTGGGAGCCAGCGTAGCCAGTTCAAGACAATGTTTCACCTTTTCCGGGTCTATCGGTTTATTTTTATCATACCTCCGCACAGACCGGCGGAAGTTCAATACCTCTTCTAAATTCATTTCCTAATCAAATTAATAACTTTATTTCTTACTGAAACATTGCAGGATGACTTCTGCCATTTTCTTGGAACTGAACGGATTCTCTCCGGTGAACAGATTACCGTCAATAACGACTTTTGAAGTCATCGGAATCAATGCTTTCTCGTAGCGGGCACCTCTGTCTTTCAGTTCGGTTTCCAAATCGAAAGGCACGACCCTTTCCTTTCTTGCCAGAATTTCTTCAGCCCGGCTGAATCCTGTAAGCTTCTTATCTTTAACCAGATATTCGCCGGAAGCCAACGTCACATTCAACAATCCACAAACACCGTGACAAATGGCTGCCACCTTCTTTTCATTTTCATATTGCTTTTTTAAGATGGCTTGCAGGACAATATTATCCGGAAAATCATACATGGAACCATGTCCTCCCGCCAAATAAACGCAATCAAACTGAAATTCGGAGACTTCATCCAAACTTTTAGTATGCTGCAATACATTCTTAAATATGGAATCTTCCCAACAGGTTTTAGTTATCTCATCCATGAGTAAGGGATTCAAACTCTCCGGATCGATAGGAGTATCGCCTCCTTTGGGACTGGCAACGGTAATTTCTATTCCTTGCTTTTTGGCGCCGTGATAAATATGGGTGAGTTCGCTCAGCCATAATCCGGTTCTTAAATTCTTATTCACAAATTCGCCTTCTCCGGTTACTATTGCCAGTAATTTCAAGTTATCCATATTTATAGTTTTAGGGGTCATGCCTATATAACATAACCCCTATCCTATTGTATTCCAAACAGACAAATCATTAATATTATTTGGATTATTTCTTCATCCTTATAATAATCAAATGACAGATTTTACCGAGTCCTAACATTTTATAGGTTATTCTTGTAAATATTCGCCATCACCTTCTGGTATTGATTCTCAATCTGCATATACGCCTGAAGATTCTTATAAATACTTTCCGTTTCCACAAAATATTCAATCAATGAAATTTGTCCTTCGGTCAATGCCTGTTTCAATAAATCCAGCGAACGGTACATCAAAGGGACATCATACGCATTCATGGCATCCTTCAACTGCTGCATCTCATTGAAAAGAGACATCAGGGAAGCCTCGACCCGGTCTTTAGCACTTTCTTGCATAAGCTGAGCGCTGATAGCCTGTGCCTTGGCTATCTTTACCTTTTTACGATTCTGAAACAAAGGCAAGGAGCCCCCTACCACAAAACCATTCATCGAAACCGCATCATCCGTGTTACGGCGAAAGCCGGCTTCCAGCTTCGGCAACCATCCTTGGCGGTCTACCGAAACCTGCTTCTCGGCGGCACGGGCAGTAGCGGCGGCGGCCTGCAAGTCAAGGTCTGACGCCATCACTTCATCCCTCATAACATTGTAATCATTGATTTCCTGTATGGCAGGATACGTGGTTTCAGCAAACTCCAAAGGCATGTTACCGTTCATGGCAAGCAGAGACTGCAAGGCAGTGCGGTGAGCTGCGCTGTTTTGGGCAACTTCCGTCTGCACGTTCATACGCTCCATCTTGATTTTGTTGACTTCCAGTATATTCGCATCACCGGTAGTCAGACGTTTTTCATAAAGTGCCTGTAATTCATCTGCATTTTTCATACGGATATCCATCAATGTCTTTTCCTGATTCAACAGAATAAGGTCCAGACAGAGATTCTTCGCATTCAGCAGAATATCCCGGCGGGCAGCCTGTTGTTGCTTGTCCACCGCTTCGTTCTGCAAAGTAGCCTGCCGGTTGCGGGCAATATACTGAGTAGGAAAATCAAAACCTTGCGAAGCAACGAATTCCGTACCGTGACCACCTTCGGCACCATTACTGTAAAAAGAGCTGTAACTCACCGTAGGATCAGGCAAGTTGTTGTTTGTCCGGTTTTCCATCTTGGTCGCATCGGCGGCATGTTTCTGTGCCTTGAGCTCTTTATTGTTCTGCTCGATGCTTTTCAAAATGTGCTCAATACTCTGGGCCTGCATCAGCAAGGGAGAGCAGAGGGCTATTATAACTAAGATTCGTTTCATATTATTTCTATTATTTCTTCTTTCGGTTCATCAGTTCATAAACAATCGGAATAATGAAAGCGTTCAGGAAAGTCGATGTCAAAAGACCTCCAAGAATAACTTTCGCCATCGGGCTTTGTATTTCATTACCCGGCAAATCGCCACGGAATGCCAAAGGTATCAAAGCCAGCGCGGAAGACAACGCAGTCATCAGGATAGGGTTCAAACGGTCTAACGAACCGTGGAGAATGCTTTCTTTCAACTCCATACCTTCTTCGCGCAACATATTGTAATGACTTATCAACAACATACCATTACGGGTAGCAATGCCAAACAACGAGATAAAGCCGATAATAGCCGGAATGCTTATCTCACCCGTTGTTATCATCAATGCAAATACCCCACCAATCAACGCCAAAGGCAAATTCAACAAAATGACTCCACTTTGGGCTGCATTCTTAAACTGGGTATAAAGCAACAGGAAGATAACCACGATACTCATAAACGAAGTGAGCATCAGCGTACGGCTGGCCGCCTGCTCGCTTTCAAACTGACCGCCATATTCCACATGATATCCTTCGGGAAGCTTGATTTGCGCATCAATCCGTTCCTGTATATCATTCACCACGCTGCGCAAATCACGACCGCTGGTATTGGCCGAAATCACAATCTTACGCTTCACGTTCTCACGGCTGATGGTATTCGGTCCCATGGCAGAAACCACATCGGCTACATAGTTGACAGGGATTTTCTGACCGTCACCGGTATCAATCATCAGGTTGCGCACCTTCTCCATCTCATCACGCACCTCATCCTTGGTACGGACAATAAGATTAAACGCTTTGCCTTCTTCATATACCTGTGAAACGACTTCACCCGCCATGTTCACTGATACAAACTCGGCAAACTCCGGTAAAGAAATACCGAATTTGGCAAGCATCTCGCGTTTGGGAACAATCTTGAGCTGCGGACGTTCGATTTGTTGTTCCACATTCAAGTCGGCAATACCCTCCACACTGCTGATGGCATCCTTTATCTGATTACCGATGGCAAACATCTTGTTCAAATCATTACCAAACAGTTTGATGGCAATGTTGGCCTTGGTACCCGAAAGCATGGCATCGATACGGTGGCTGATAGGTTGGCCTATTTCGATATTCGCACCGGTAATGGTAGATAACTTGGCACGCACATCGGCTACCAGTTCCTGGCGGGAACGGTCTTTCAATTCAAACGGGGCCTCAATTTCACTCACGTTAACCCCTAATGCATGCTCATCCAGTTCGGCACGTCCCGTTTTACGGGCTACAGTCTGTATTTCGGGAATAGACATCAGCAACTCTTCTGCACGGTGTCCCATTTTATCCGATTCTGCCAAAGAAATTCCCGGCAATGAACTGATATTAATGGTGAACGAACCTTCATTGAAAGATGGCAGGAAACTGCGTCCTAATGTAAAAAACATAACCAATGCCACCGCAAACAGTCCACCCGTAAAACCCAATACTGCGGATTTATGATTCAAGGACCATAACAAGGCATTGCGGTAATGCTTTTTCATCCATACGGCCACAAATGCCTCTTTGGGCAATCCTTTGCCTTTATTATTACCTAACAGATAGCTGCACAGTACCGGAGTCAGTGTCAAAGCCACTACCGTAGAAGCAAACAACGCCACAATAAAGGCAATGCCCAACGGAACCAGCATACGCCCTTCCATTCCTGTCAGGAAAAACAAAGGAACAAAGCTGACTACAATAATCAAGGTAGAGTTCAAGATAGGCATACGCACTTCCTTCGAAGCATTGAACACGACTTCAATCACGCTCTTACGTTCCCCTTCGGGCAACAAGCGATTCTCACGCAAGTGCTTCCATACATTTTCCACATCCACAATGGCATCATCCACCAACGAACCAATGGCAATGGCCATACCACCCAAACTCATGGTATTGATGGTGAGTCCCATATAGTGAAGAGTCAATATAGAAACAATCAATGACAACGGAAGGGTTACCAATGAAATAACCGTGGTACGTACATTGGCAAGGAACAGGAAGAGAACAATCACCACAAAAACAGCACCTTCATACAACGAATCCTTCAC
>ENA-OZJV01000571-OZJV01000571.1-human-gut-metagenome-genome-assembly--contig:-NODE-571-length-18769-cov-22.655499_pt1 | contig 18769 bp, 16 predicted proteins | sample MGYA00244179_ERZ653756 | MGnify/ENA primary metagenome ERZ653756 (study PRJEB26926, sample SAMN06165332) | human gut metagenome | biome: ENVO:00009003; feature: ENVO:2100002; material: ENVO:00002003...
CTTTCCGTTGGTTTCGCTACGCTCAACCAACGGCTAAATTTGGATTATCCCCTGAACGGGGATAAAAGCCATCCGATTTCATTTGCAGGGATAAAAGCCATTCAATTTCCTTCGCCAGGGGATAAAAGCCATACAAATTCCTGAGCGGGGATAAAAGCCGCTCTATTCCGATTTCTTTCGCCAGGGGATAAATCCATACAAATTCCTTTGCGGGGATAAAAGCCGCTCTATTCCAATTTCTTTCGTCGTGGGATAAAGCCATGAGCGAATGGGGATTCCCGCAAGGGAATCTTCTGCGCTTAGCCGTGGGTTGAACGAAGTGATACCCACGGAAGGGTGCGCCCAATTTTATTGTTTCCCGGAAGGGAATCATCTCGGAGCACATTTGATGATTCCCTACGGGAAACATATTCTTTAACTCCGCTTTCCGTTGGTTTCGCTACGCTCAACCAACGGCTAAATTTGGATTATCCCCTGACCGGGGATAAAAGCCACTCGATTTCATTTGCAGGGATAAAAGCCATTCAATTTCCTTCGCCAGGGGATAAATCCATGAGCGAATGGGGATTCCCGCAGGGAATCTTCTGCATTTAGCCGTGGGTTGAACGAAGTGATACCCACGGAAGAGTGCGCCATTTCGGAGGTTTCCCGCAAGGGAATCATCTCGGAGCACATCTGATGATTCCCTACGGGAAACATATTCTTTAACTCCGCTTTCCGTTGGTTTCGCTACGCTCAACCAACGGCTAAATTTGGATTATCCCCTGACCGGGGATAAAAGCCACTCGATTTCATTTGCAGGGATAAAAGCCATTCAATTTCCTTCGCCAGGGGATAAATCCATGAGCGAATGGGGATTCCCGCAGGGAATCTTCTGCATTTAGCCGTGGGTTGAACGAAGTGATACCCACGGAAGAGTGCGCCATTTCGGAGGTTTCCCGCAAGGGAATCATCTCGGAGCACATCTGATGATTCCCTGCGGGAAACATATTATTTAATTCCGCTTTCCGTTGGTTTCGCTGCGCTCAACCAACGGCTAAATTTGGATTATCCCCTGAACGGGGATAAAAGCCATTCGATTTCCTTCGCCAAGGGATAAAAGCCATACAAATTCCTTTGCGGGGATAGAAGCCATGAGCGATTGGGGATTCCCGCAAGGGAATCATCTTTCATTTGGTTTGGCGATATAGAAAAGGAAAGTTGAGGCAGCGGAATCGGCTGCCTCAACTTAAAATGTGTGTGTGTTTAAAAATTTACGGTATATTTAAGTATTAAATATGATGTTTTTTTGCAAAAATACATACATTTTAATAAGAGAAAATACCCCCCCCCATTTTAACATTTGTTTAACATTTGAAATGATTTCGGGGGTGCATTTTAACTCTTTTTCGGGATTTTGTGTGGCGGGCGAACTTCCATCCAATGTCCTGACTTAAGGCGCAGGAAGCCATAAATCCCCGCAAGGGGATTCATATCGTTTACCGCGGGTAATGCCGGAGGCATACCCGTGGCTCAAACTCCTCTATACATAGACTCTACCCCGAAACGGGTTGCATAGCCGCTTGATTAGCATATATTTATGCAACCCGTTTCAGGGTTGCGTTGTTGTGGTGGTATCGCTTTCCACGGGTGCCCACTTCGGGGCTACCCGCGGTTAACTCTATCTTGCCCATTCCGGGCAAAATCCTTAAGTTAGTGACATTGAACTTCCAGGCGCCCCTACAGCTATGCGGTGATTCTCAAACATGTGCTCAAATAAATTTGGCATTACGCTCGCTTACTCGTATCGTTGGCTATGCTTTAGATACTTCCGCTCGGTAATGCTCAAATAAATTTGGCATTACGCTCGCTTACTCGTATCTTTGCGCAATAATTCAAGTGTATGGCCTATGACACCTAACATCGAAGAGCTAATAACTTTAAATTATGAGCTTGAAGGACTTCTCTATCTCGCCCTTCACAGGGGCGACGACACCCCGGAGAAGGTGTGGGAGATGATTTCGGAGAAAATCGACTCCCTGAAAGCCGGTATCGACATCAGGGAGAGTGAGCCCGCCCCCGTCGCGGAGGAAACCGGCGAAGAGCCTGCGGTAATGACCGAAATCATAGTTGAAAAAGAGGAACCGGTGATATTTGAGCAGGAGACTCCGGAAGAAGAAACAGGGGAAGAAGAATTGGTAGCTTTAGAAGAAACGGTGCCGGCTGAAGAGGTCACTTTGGCATCGGAGCCGGCAACAAGCGTGGAGCAACCTGCCCCTGCAGAGGAGCCGGTGACCGAAGCTGCTCCCGTCGCGGAACTGCGTCTTGACGAGAAACTCGCGCGACAGAACTCACGCGACCTGCGGAAAGCGTTTTCACTGAACGACCGATTCCGGTTTCGCCGCGAGCTTTTCGGAAATTCCGATGAAAGGATGAACGAGGCATTACATGCCGTAGAGTCGATGGCGACAATCGACGAAGCTCACAACTATTTCTACAACTCCCTCGGCCTTGACAAGACATCGACCGACGTGGCTGACTTCATCGCTGTAATCGAACATCATATCTCGGCAAAATGAGCGGCAAACTGTATATAGTGCCTACCCCTGTGGGCAATCTCGGCGACATGACCCCGAGAGCAATCGAGACCCTAAAGTCGAGCAACCTTATACTCTGCGAGGATACGCGCACAAGTGCAGTGCTTCTGCGCCATTTCGACATCAATGTGCCGACGGCAAGCCATCACAAGTTCAACGAGCACACGGCGACCGCCCCGGTAGTAGAGCGTCTTGAGGCGGGAGAAACGATATCGCTCATAAGCGACGCCGGCACCCCCGGCATCTCCGACCCGGGCTTCATGCTCGTAAGAGAGTGCCGGCGCCACGGCATAACCGTCGAGACCCTTCCCGGAGCCACGGCACTTATACCCGCACTCGTCAACTCCGGGCTGCCATGTGAACGATTCACCTTCGAAGGCTTCCTGCCACAGAAAAAAGGGAGGAACACACGCCTTGAAGAACTGTCACGCGAGCCGCGCACATTTATAATATATGAGTCGCCTCTCAGACTTGTAAAAACGCTCGAACAGCTTGCCCAATATTGCGGCGCCGACAGGGAGGCGTCAGTGTCGCGAGAGATTTCCAAACTTCATGACACTACAGTCACAGGCACACTCTCCGAACTCGCGGAACATTTTAAAGTGAACATTCCTAAGGGAGAAATCGTTATTATTGTAAGCGGTTACAAGGATTCGCAGGAACGTAAAGTACACCGAAACAAATACCGCGACAACGACAATACCGACTCAGAAATAAATTAGAACATAAATCATTCAAACATTATATTGGATATGAAAAAATTCGTTTCAATTATTGCTGCAGGACTGGTGTTTCTGACAGCATGTGATGGCGGGAAACTTAAGCAGGCAGAAAGCGAAAACGCCGTACTTGACGATTCACTGCGTGTCGCACTCGCCAATCAGGACAGCTTACTTGTGCTATTAAACGACATCACCGACGGTATGAACCAAATCAAGGATCTTGAAAAAATCCTGAGCAACACCAACGACCTTACCGCCGAATCACAGTCGCGCAAAGACCAGATCCGCAACGACATGATGGCAATCCAGCAGGCATTGAAGGAACGTCGCGAACGTCTTGCCGAACTTGAGAACAAACTGCAGAACTCGCAGAGCTACAACGCCACCCTGAAGAAGACTGTCGACAACCTCAAGGCAGAAATCGCCAACCAGGAGGCAACCATCTCCACCCTGCGCAACGACCTCGCATCGGCAAAGATACAGATCGCCGACCTCGGAACGAAAGTGGATTCACTTAATACGACCGTGGCAAACGTGACCGAAGAGAAGACCCGCGCACAGGAGGAGTCACAGGCTCTTACCAACGAGCTTAACACCTGCTACTACGCCATCGGCACCAAGAAGGAGCTGAAAGAGGCAAAAATCATCGAGACCGGCTTCCTCCGCAAGACCAAGCTGCTGCAGGCCGATTTCCAGCAGAGCTACTTCACCAAGGCTGACAAGCGTTCACTCACCGTGATCCCGACCCATTCAAAGAAGGCTAAGATCGTCACCAACATGCCTGCCGACTCTTACACACTTGAAAAGGAAAACGACCAGGTAGTGATAACCATCACCAATCCGGAGAAGTTCTGGAGCCTTTCCAACTATCTCGTAATCCAAGTCGACTAAACCCGACTACCGACAATATTGAAAACAGGTGTGCATCGGAAATTTCCGATGCACACCTGTTTTTACTAACATTTTATAACTACTGCCGTGAGGCACATTACAAAAAAACATCTTATCTTTGCACTATCATATATACCAACTAACTTTTTTTAAACCAATGCACTACCAACCAATCCTGTCATTTATCACGGCAATCTTTGCAATGATACTGACATCATGTGGCGATGAAAACAATCCCGCACCTTCCGAACAGGAGGCGTTTCTGACAATCAACGAGAATCTGCTCAACGACGGTATCAACTATACCGACGCCGCCGACACCAAAAGTTTTCTGGTAAAATCCAACCGTGAGCTTACCGTGACATCAAGTCAGCCCGAATGGTGTATCGCGACCATAGAGCCGATAAACAATTCCGAACAGGCGACCCTTACGGTCGAGGTCAAGAAAAACGAATCGACCGTGGAGCGCAAGGCAACCGTCACCGTGACGGCTGCCGACATCACCCGACAGATAAGCGTGACCCAGGCGGCAAAAGCCGAAGAGCAGCCCGAAGAGCCAATCAAGCCGGATACCCCGGAAGTACCGGTGAGCGAGGCTGTAAAGTTTGCTCAGAGCATGGGCATGGGCTGGAACCTCGGCAACCAGATGGACGCCTACAACAATAATGTCGCCTCAGAGACCGCATGGGGCAACGGCAAAGCCACCCAGGCACTATTTGACCGCCTCGCATCGGCAGGCATACAGACTGTGCGCATACCGGTCACCTGGCTCGGACATTTCGGCGAGGCACCCGACTACACAATCGACAGCGCATGGCTCAACCGCGTTGCCGAACTGGTGAATTACGCCGAAAAAGCAGGACTGAAGGCAATCATAAACATACACCATGACGGAGCCGACGGCAAACACTGGCTTGACATCAAGGGAGCAGCCAATGACCCGGCGATAAACGAGCGCGTGAAAGCACAGCTAAAGGCGATGTGGACACAGATTGCGTCTAAATTCAGCGACAAGGGCGAATTTCTTATCTTCGAAAGCCTCAACGAAATCCATGACGGTGGCTGGGGCTGGGGCGACAACCGCAAGGATGGCGGCAAGCAATACCGCACCCTCAACGACTGGAACCAGACATTTGTCGATGCAGTGCGCGCAACCGGCGGCAACAACTCCACGCGCTATCTCGCCGTGCCGAGCTACTGTACCAATCCCGACCTTGCCTTAACCGGCAGCTTCGTACTTCCCTCCGACCCGACACCCGGTCGCCTGATGGTATCGGTACACTACTATGCGCCCACCGAATTTTCACTTGAGGACAAATTCAGCGAATGGGGGCACACAGGAGCCGCAGGGAAGAAAGCCACATACGGCGATGAAGACGCAATAAAAGACACTTTCGGCAAACTCCGAGACCGATTTGTAAGCAAAGGCATCCCCGTATATATCGGCGAGACCGGATGTGTACACCGCAGCAGCGACCGCGCCGAGAAATTCCGCAAATATTACCTCGAATATGTTTGCAAAGCCGCCCGCGAATACGGAATGCCTGCAATATACTGGGACAACGGCAGCCGCGATGCAGGCAGAGAGTGTTCGGGACTGCTCGACCATGCCACCGGCAATTATCTCAACAACGGCAAGGAGATAATCGATCTCATGGTAAAAGCCGCCACCTCCGACGACCCGGCATACACGCTGTCGACTGTGTACAACTCGGCACCGTAAAACGTGTGCACAAACCATATTAAAGTCATCACGGATTACGCTGTAAAGACAAAAAATTAGTATCTTTGCAGCGTAATTCATTATTTTATATTCCGATGGGTATATTCAGTTTCTTTTCCAAGGAGAAAAAAGAGACTCTTGACAAAGGGTTGGAACGCACCAAGCAGGGTGTGTTCTCAAAATTGGCTCGTGCCGTCGCCGGCAAGTCGAAGATTGACGACGAGATACTCGACAATCTGGAGGAAGTATTCATCACCTCCGATGTAGGTGTGGAGACGACGCTGAAAATAATTGAGCGCATAGAAAAGCGTGTGGCTCGCGACAAATATGTCAATTCATCGGAACTCAACAATCTGCTCTGCGAGGAAATAACCGAGCTTCTTGCCGAAAACAACAATGAGTCGTCGCTTGACGACTTTACCGTGCCGGCATCCCACAAGCCCCACGTAATAATGGTAGTCGGGGTCAACGGTGTAGGCAAGACCACCACCATAGGCAAACTTGCCCATCAGTTTAAGAAAGCGGGCAACAAGGTAATGCTCGGAGCCGCCGATACATTCCGCGCAGCCGCCGTAGAGCAGCTCGACGTGTGGGGCGAACGCGCCGGTGTACCCGTCATCAAACAGAAATTAGGTGCCGACCCGGCATCAGTGGCGTTTGACACCCTCCAGTCGGCAAAGGCAAACGATATCGACGTTGTAATCATCGACACCGCGGGCCGTCTTCATAACAAGAAGGGTCTGATGGACGAGCTGACCAAAATCAAGAACGTGATGCAGAAGGTTGTGCCCGATGCACCTCATGAAGTGCTTCTGGTGCTTGACGGTTCCACGGGACAGAATGCTTTCGAGCAGGCGCGCCAGTTTGTCGCCGCCACGAAGGTCAACGAGCTTGCCATAACCAAGCTTGACGGCACGGCAAAAGGTGGCGTCGTGATAGGCATCAGCGACCAATTCAAGATTCCGGTCAAATATATCGGTCTTGGAGAAGGTATCGATGACCTCCAGGTATTCCATAAAAAAGAGTTTGTAGAGTCACTGTTCGGCGACAATAAGTAATCTACTCAACTTTCGCAAGCGAAAGTTGAAGGTTAAAAAGGTTATAAAGCCGATTGTAATCTGACGTTTTCTGCCAACATCGGTCATCTTAGGCTCTAAACCTTAAACCCTAAACATTTAAATGAGCTTGCGAAACTAAAAAACTATATTCACTATGGCTCGAAAAAAAGTCGATGTCATAACCTTAGGCTGCTCCAAAAATCTTGTCGACAGCGAGCGGCTGCTAAGTATGTTTGCAAGAAACGGGTTTGATGCCTGCCACGAGCCCGAACATTCACGCGGTGACATCACCGTGATAAACACCTGCGGATTTATCGGCGATGCCAAAGAGGAGTCTATCGACATGATACTCCGATATATCGACGCTAAAAACAAGGGTAAAATAAAATCCCTGTACGTGATGGGCTGCCTGTCGCAGCGTTACCTTGACGAGCTGAAGGCTGAAATGCCGGAAGTCGACGGGTGGTACGGCAAGTTTGACTGGCACGAACTTGTGACTATGCTGTCACGCCAAAATCCGGCGACATCGGAATATGACAGGGTGATAACCACCCCGCGTCATTATGCCTACATCAAAATCGCGGAGGGATGCAACCGTTTCTGCTCGTTCTGCGCCATACCCCTTATCACCGGCAGGTTCAAGTCACGCCCCATCGAGGAAATACTAAAAGAAGTCGCCGACCTCACCTCGCGCGGTGTAAAAGAGTTCAACATCATAGCCCAGGACCTGTCAAGCTACGGCACCGACCTTTACGGCGGTCACCGTCTCGCCGAGCTTATCGACCGCATTGCCGGGATACCCGGCGTGAAATGGATACGTCTGCACTACGCATATCCCGCCGACTTCCCGATGGATATACTCGACGTGATGGCGAAACATGACAATGTGTGCAAATATCTCGACATCGCCCTGCAGCATATCAGCGACAACGTGCTCACAAACATGCGCAGGCATATCAACGGCGAACAGACACGCGAGCTTCTTGCCGAAATACGTCGGCGTGTACCCGGCATACATATCCGCACAACCCTTATGACCGGTTTTCCAGGCGAAGGAGAGAAAGAGTTTGAGGAGCTGAAAGAATTTGTACGCGAACAACGCTTCGAGCGCATGGGCGCATTTGCCTACTGCGAGGAAGAAGACACATACGGTGCAAAGCATTTCAGCGACGACATACCCGATGAAGTGAAGCAGCAGCGTCTTTCTGAGATAATGGACATGCAGGCTGAGATAGCCGCCCGACTGAATGAAGCGAAGATTGGCACTACAGTACGCGTGATTGTCGACCGCGAGGAAGATGACTACTATGTGGGCAGGACCGAGTGGGATTCACCGGAAGTTGACCAGGAAGTGCTGATAAAAAAGAGCCGGAAGCTTGAAAAAGGGGAATTTTACGATGTGCGCATCGTCGACTCCCAGTTTTTCGATCTCATAGCGGAGATATGATGTTATCTACTGAGATTGCAGAGGCGGCACGATATTGCCTCGCCAACGGGATAAATTTCGCAGTGTACGCGATGCCGGGAAGCCCGGACGTGACTTTCATTGCCGACGACGGAACGCCTTGGAGCGGCGATGAAAGCGATATGAAAGGATTTTTCATTAACAGCTTCATGAACCGTTATCCCGTGCCGGTATTGATACGCCCGCAATGGGATTGCCGGAGCGTCATAGGTCAGAATGGTGAGATACCTGTGAAATCAACGTGGAAAGAAAAGTCTACGCCTCGCGAAAAATATCTGCGTGACATCAGGAATCTTACAGCGACATTGAAGCGTGACGGCGGCAAGACGGTCATATCACGCGTAATATGCAGGAGTGCGTCTGACATCGACTGGGTGAAGGTCGCCGACCGTTATTTCGCGGCATATCCCTCCACTTTCCGTTTCATGTATTATACCGGGCAGACCGGCGGCTGGCTCGGCGCGACACCTGAAACAATCCTGTCACGCGACACAGCGACATCGGTCATCACGACAATGTCGCTTGCCGGTACAAGAGTACGCAGCAACCTGCCGTGGGACAGCAAAAACATCGCGGAACACAATTTCGTGACCGACTATATCGTAAATCTATTCCGTGCGGAAGGAATTATCCCGGAAGTCCACGAAGCGGAAAATGTAGGCTATGGCGAAATCGAACATCTGTGTCACCGCATCACCGCCCGATATGACGGGGCGATACTTCCCCTGCTCCACCGGCTCAGTCCGACACCTGCGCTCGCCGGTGTGCCGTTGACCGCCGCGCTGGACAATATCGCCCGATACGAGAGTCATGACCGTGGATGCTACGGAGGTTATGTGGGAGTAAACGATGAGAGCGGTCTACACACCTTTGTCAACTTGCGCAGTGTAAGATTTGACAGGGATAATTACTGCGTGTATGCCGGCGGCGGTATCACGGCTGCATCATCACCTGAAAACGAGTGGGCGGAAACCGAGGCAAAGGTGGCCCGACTCATGTCAATAATTCAATCGGAAAGCCATGAGTGACGAGCCGAAGGGAAAACCGTTCCTGATACTTTTCATCGCGGTAATCATTGTGGCGGCAGTATCGCTGCTTCCGCTGTCAAGAATAAGCGGAGGCAAGCTCAACGACTTCAACCTTATCGGAGATATATTGCCGGGCAGCGACACCACGGTAGCCGTAGCCGACAATGACAACCTGCATATCGACAAGGAACTGATCGCTGCGATTGAAGAGCAGAAAGACAGCGCAAAAACCGTTGTCGCCCGACCTCAGGAGACGGCAGCAGCGCCGCAGGATTCCGTAGAGGAAGAAAAGCCGCTTCCGGAAGCGATAAACCCGCGGTCAGGCGACATCGTAAAGATGGAGGATTATTCGCCCGACGGCAACGGACTGGCACGCATCAAGGCGGCGCTTGCCGAGAGCGGCAACCGTCTCGCACGGATTGCCGTGATAGGCGACTCCTATATCGAAGGCGACATATTCACGCAGAATGTAAGGGAAAAACTTCAGGACCGCTATGGCGGCGGAGGTGTAGGATATGTCAACATGTATTCAGAATTTCCGGGTTTCAGACGGTCGGTAAGACAGTCGGGCAGCGGATGGACCGTCTTCAACGCCGGTTCTTCGGGAAAACGGAATGCCTACATGTCAATAACCGAGCAATATTCGGTAAAAAGTGCCGATGCCACTACAGCGACGGCAACCTACAAAGGGGTCAACAAATACCACAATCTAAGCTCATGGGGAGTGTCGCGTTTCGTGTTTGTCAGTCCGCAAAACACGGTCATACGCACAAAATGTACGGATGACGGATGGGAGACCCACGAAATAACAGGCTCACCGGAGGCTCAATGCATCGAGGTATCGGGAGCCGCTCCTTCATTCTCCGTGTCGCTCAACGACTCCTCGGTAGCGGCTATAGGAGTGTGGCTCGACGAGCACTGCGGTGTCTCGGTCGACTGCATGTCGTCGCGCGGCTTCTCCGGGGTGACATTGACTCGCGTCAATGAGAAATTGAGCGCGGAAATGCGTCGCTACATCGACTATGACCTTATTATCCTTGAATTCGGAATAAACGCCATGTCGGCATCACAGCGCGACTACTCGGCTTATTCGCGCCTGATGGTCAAAGTGATCAATCATATACGGCAATGCTACCCAAATGCCGACATAGTTATGATGGGAGTCGGTGACCGCGGACAAAAGACAGGCTCCGAAGTCAAGTCAATGGCAGTGACCGCAGCGATGGTCAACGCACAGCGCACGGCAGCGCGAACTGCAGGATGCGTGTTCTGGGATACCCGGGAGGCTATGGGTGGCGAGGGTGCCATAATAAAGTGGGCATCGGCACAGCCTCCGCTTGCCAACAAAGATTACGTGCATCTCTCACACGCAGGCGGCGCACGGCTTGCCGAAGAATTTGTAAAATCATTTGTAAATGCGATTGAAAATTAAAAATATAATAGCATCCATTCTTTGTATCGCGGCAATCCGCACTGCCACAGCACAAGAGGCAGCCGACACTACTGACTGCGCGGTAAGAGAAACGCCTCAGCTGGAGTTTTCCGACGAGGAACTTGATGTAATCCCTCCGTTTATCAAACAAAATGAGAACAGGATTGAACTTAACGGTGCCGACTGGAGCAATCTCCGCTACAAAGCGGCAAATACCGACTCCGCGACCCTGACAATAGTACATATCGGCGATTCCCACATCCAGGCTGATTTCTCTACCGGCAAAACCCGCGCCCTTATGCAAGCGGAATATGGTAACGCGGGAAGAGGGTTGATTGTGCCGTTGAAACTAGCAGGCACCAACGAGCCACGCGATTACATCATAAAAAGTACATCGAAATGGCATGGATCCAAACTTTTGAAGCAGAATGAAAATGCTGCACCGGGATTTACGGGAGTCGGGATATCACCGGTGTGTGACAGCACAAGTCTCACCATAGCCACACTGTCGCGCACAGGCAATGCCGACCCGTTTAACAGATTAAAGATATATCATAGCGGGACACTGCTCATCGACTCGGTAAGTTCACAGGATAGCCCGATAGCGTTCTCGACGACTTACACCGATTCGGTGACCACAGTGACATTGCCGCAACTGTTGACCGAGGTATCACTTGCTTTAACCACCGGCTGCGGCACTTCAATCAGCGGAATCGTCCTTTCCAACGGCAAAAGCAGCGGTGTGCTTTATCATGCCATCGGCAACAACGGCGCTACGTACCACTGCTACAATATGCTTCCCGCCGCCCGGAAAATGGGCGACATAAATCCCGACCTTATAATCGTAAGTCTCGGAGCCAATGAAGCATTCGGCAAGCAGACCGACGATGAGATATACCGCAGTATCGACACTTTTGTCACAAACATACGCCAATCATATCCGGCAAGCGACATATTGCTGACCACACCTATGGAGTGTCAGAAAAGCACTCGTGTGCGCAGAAAGGGGAAAAGGCGTTCCCGGCGAACCTACACGGTAAATGAACGAATACTTACCGTGCGCAATATCATCGCCCGATATGGTGATGAACACGGAATCCCGGTATATGACTGGTATGAGATAGCCGGAGGCACGGGGGCGTCACGTCAATGGGTCAATGAGGGGCTTATGGCGAAAGACCGCATACACCATTCTTATAAGGGATACCGTCTGCACGGCGCACTGTTTTACGACGCTTTAAAAAATTCACTCAGATGAAGCTGCCGACATTTGACATAGAAAATTTCCGTTCACTATTACCTGTGATTGACGCGGATAAGCTTAAGTCGTTGCTGCTCTACGACCCGGCAAGCCCGTTGCTGTTCAATACAGGGTTGTTTCTGCTGCTATTTCTTGCCTTTCTCCTTCTATACCGATTATTGAGAAGATGGCAGGGTGCAAAATTAGTGATGGTCATAGCGTTTTCGCTCTATTTCTATTACAAGTCAAGCGCGGAGTGCTGCTTTATATTGCTGGGAGTGTGTGTGTGTGACTATCTGCTCGGACGATGGCTCGGATGGACTAAAAACATGGTCGTGCGCAAGTGTATCGTGGCATTGAACGTCATCATCAATATCGGTATGCTTGTCTACTTCAAATACACGAATCTTATATTTTCCACGATTGCAGAGTTTGCCGACAAGCCTTTTGACGCGTTTGACATAATCCTGCCGGCGGGAATTTCGTTTTTCACATTCCGCTCGATAAGCTATATAGTCGACATCTACCGTGGTGACATACGACCGGCGACCAACTTTCTTCATTACACATTTTTTCTGACCTTCTTCCCGCCTCTCCTCGCGGGACCCGTCGTACGAGCCAAGGATATGCTGGGACAGATTGAGGCAAATCCCGTTGCCACACGGTCAATGACCGGCGCGGGACTGTTTCTGATAATTGCCGGACTGATAAAAAAAGTAATCGTAGCCGACTATATCAGCGGCAATTTTGTCGACCGGGTGTTTGACAACCCTCTTATGTATTCCGGCTTTGAGAACCTTATCGCCACCTATGGCTTCACGGTGCAGCTCTATTGCGACTTCTCCGGTTATTCCGACATGGCTATCGGCATAGCACTGTTGTTAGGCTATCAGTTCAAAGACAATTTCAACGCCCCGTTCAAGTCGCAGAATCCCTCGGAATGGTGGCGCCGCTGGCATATATCGCTCTCCACGTGGCTTCGCGACTACCTATACATCCCGATGGGAGGCAACCGCTGCTCAAAGACGCGCAACCACGCCAATCTGTTTAACACCATGCTTATAGGCGGCTTGTGGCACGGCGCATCGTGGATGTATATAATCTGGGGCGCATGGAACGGCTTCCTGCTTGTGGCACACAAGACGGCACGGCGCGTATTGCCGCGTGTCAAGGAAGAGAACCGGGGAAAATGGTGGCGGATTGCCGCCAATGTGTTTCTGACATTCAATCTCATGGCTTTCGGAATGATGTTTTTCCGTTCACGCTCGATGGAAAATGTCAGGGATATGCTAACCCAGATTTTCACCAATTTCCATCCTGAAATCGCCCCGCAATTTATCGAGGGCTATCTTCTTATAGTCATCATCATGGCGGCAGCCTATATACTCCATTTCATGCCTGACCGCTGGAGTAACGCCCTCCAACGCGGCTACATCGCTCTCCCACTCCTTCTGCAGGCAATAATCCTCGCTATAGTGCTCCTCGTCATCATTCAGGTACGGCAAAGCGACATCGTCCCCTTCATCTATCTGCAATACTAATCGCGCCGGTCCCGATCACTCAAGAACGACGGGATGAGAACCCGGCGGCGTCATCGCGAAGCGCTTTCGCATTTTTCCAGATCGGAGACAAATAGATCTATCATTTCCCGTGTGACATGTTGCATTACTACCACATGCGACAGATTCCCACCGAAGCGATCGTCAAAACTATTGGCGAGATTATACTTGACAACAATCTCGTCTGACGGGCGTCGGAAAAACACAGTATTGCTGTAAGTGTTGTTCCAGCAATCCCAGTCAATACGCCGGAGTTCCGACATGAGATATTTTGTATTGTCCATCATCCTCCGAGCCTGATCCGTCCAACCGTCGACTCCGATGGTCTTTGTCAGCCACCAGAATTTAAGCGGGTCAGTGCCGGAACGCGAGCAGCTAATCATCCGCATATTGGCATTCAAGTAGGGTACGTCAAAGGGATTCTGATTATCATAGATATTCCTGGTGGTAATAAACAGTCCGCAGGGGCTGTCAATGCCAAAAAACTTATGGCCGCTAATGGAAATCGATTCAAACTCCATCACTTTGCGGCTTACCAAATCGCGATATTCGGTAAATGGCAGGTATCCGCCGAAAAGAGCTGCATCGACATGCCGATAAACCGGTATTTCGGGATGACGGTCCAATACCTCCTGGAGAGCCTTCTGGTCATCAATCGCTCCTTTGAAGGTAGACCCCATGGCATAGATGATGAGCGCAGGGCGCGTGGGGTCGAGCGATTTTTCGAGTTCTTCAGGCACCATTTGACCCATGTCATTGCTCTTTACAAGCCTTACATCAAGATTCTGGACATCACAAAGGCGGTAGTTGCTGTAATGAGCCTCGTCGGAAACATAGACGACAGGCATTTTCCCGGTCATCCCCTTCAGATAGTTCACCCCGAAATATATGCCGTGGTTATTACCATCGGTTCCGCTCATTGTCACTATTCCCCAAAGATCGCTTGTGTCGAAGCCATAAAGAGGGGCAAAAAACTCTATTACATCGCGTTCAAATTTCGCCGATGACAGTGCACCACTCTTCTCAAAGGGGTCTCCGGCGTTGTTAATCAACACATTCCCCAGATTATTCGCCGTGTACCATTTATAAAATCCATCGAGGTTGCCGTCATAATTGCCGGGGTAACCCAGAGCATACGGTCTATCGGTCAGACACTGCTCAGTCCATTCGTCAAGTTCCTGAAACCCTGAAGAAACATTGGTCCGGGCTGACACTCCAACCCAGCACATCATGGCTATAAGAGAGAAGGTTATCGTTTTCATAATTATCAATAATTTGGATTCTAATGTACTTGCATGATGCAATCTTACACGCAAATATACAAAAAATCGGGAACTTGGGAAATTCTCGTAATAATGAATTCAAGTCAGTTCCGAAATCAGATGCCGTATGGCTGACCGGGGATGAATGAATATCATGCGCGGACCTACATACTTCATCACTTCACGTATGCGACTGCGCTTCTCCGGCGCATAACAATGTATCTCACACTTCCGACAACTTGTCTTATGCTCACCTTTCGGGCAATGGTCGAGCCGCTGATGCGCATAACTCAGCAATGCGCGGCAGTCATCGCACAGCTCCTGCCCGTCGGCATGATGATGGCGATGGCAATATATAGCAATCATCTGAGCGACCACCTGTTTCTCCAGCTCAATTTTGTCCATCGTCTACCGGAAGTCCGGCTTCACTCCATTCAATGATTCCACCTTTGAGATTTATCACCTTGTATCCGAGTTCGGTCAGAATCTTCGCTGCATCCAGCGAACGCTTGCCACTGCGGCAGTAGACGAGCACGACAGAGTCTTTCGACAGCGCTTTCTCAGCCTTCTGTCGGAAATCATCAGACTTTACATTGATATTTAAGGCTTCTGCGATATGTCCGTCGGCAAACTCCTCCGGTGTGCGGACGTCAACTAATTGTACGGAGCCGGCATTGATTTCTTTCTCAAATTCAGATGCTGAAACAGAAATGACTTTTTCGTTACTGTTGCAGCCTGCGGCATGCATGATACACATCGTCATTGCAATCAAAAATATTGTGCGCCTGGTTTTTCGCAACATGTCAGTAAAATTTTTCACTACACCAATGTTTTTAGCCGACTAAGTCAGCGTGAATGCAAAAATACTAAAAATCGAACAATTGCCATCAGAGCCAATGCGACAAATTGCGGGTTAAAGCAAACACACTAAAAAGACGTAGATTAATATTGTCGTAGATCTTCAAGTTTTATTGATAAATTTTGATGTGGCTCTATTATAGAAACTATATTCTCTCCGGGAAAAATAGTACCGATGACAACAATTGCTAAAATCGTACTTGATGCTGATGTAAAATAATGAGAGATATAGACCCTTGAGCAACCGGAGACATCAATCAAATTGTTAGGAATTGCTAAATCGGGATTTCGGGTTATACGACCGAAATAAAAATGACTAATTTTGTATTAAAGACTGTAATGTCAATACTAACAATCTGGAGGATATGTCAAAGACCACATTGAAGAAGCAATTGAAGGAGCTTACGCGCGAGCAGCTGATAGAGGTGATACTGGAACTGTATGACGCGCGCAAGGATGCCAGGGAATATCTGGAATATTACGTGAATCCCGATGAAAAGAAAATGCATGAGAAATACAAGGCTGTAATCACCAAGGAATTTTTCCCGCAGAAAGGAAGGGCGAAGGGACGCACGTCGGTTTGCAAGAAAGCAATCAAGGAATTCACGACCCTTCACCCGAGTCCAAGGTTAATAGCCGACCTCCGCCTGTGGCTCGTAGAGGCTATCTGCCGCCATGCCGTTTCGTCAAGAGGATGGATAAAAGAGTCGCAGGAAGGCACCGCCTTAACCATGTTTGCCGACACATTGAACTATCTTTTTGCCAATGACATCCTGGAGGAATACCGTCGTCGCATTGACGACCTGCTTGCCTTGACACAGCGGTTGCGCGGACCGCTCCACACTCTTAAAGACGCTTATGCAGAGTTTAACGACAGCATGAAGTGACATTTTCAAAGTCTTCCGGAATTGACTAAAAAGCCTCTGAATGTTAAAGGATTAAGTTAATTTGATAATATTAGCATTAATTTGTTATTTGATTTGCTTTTTTTAAGCGTTTTTAGGCTATAAAATCGCACAAACCGGCTTCCACAAATGGTTTTAGATTGTTATAAGTAATGAAAACAGTGATATTACCCGCTTTTTCACATCCCTCGTCCTCTTTATCGGGTAGTGATACCGGGCACTGAGGTTCTCATAAATAAATAGTTGAAACGTGAGAGATGGTATCGGACTTTTGACCGGTACCATCTTTCTTTTTATCCGGGAAGGGGAGATAAAATGGCTAAATTCTACCATAACCGCGATTAAAATAGCACAAATATTAAAATAATGTTAATAATGCGGCATTTTGTCACAAAATATTTTGGTATATTCCAAGAATGTCTTACCTTTGTAACGTGTTTTTCATGGTATTAGATTTAAGGTTAACTAAGATTGGTTGTCGGGATGACAATCAATTTTTTTATTATATACACCCAACAGAAACAGGCACGGCATTGTGCAATACCGTGAAACGCAATGACACAATTCAACGCGCAAGGCGTATCTGCATGGATATGAATAATCAGTTCATTCTTGGATTCTGAGGATGATAAAGCCATCCCCGGTAATCGCGTCCCATTTGTTTCACCTGACGATGCCAATAAGCGTCTTCAGAACCGGCAAGCAGATTCTCGGTATTAGAAACAGACGCAACAGCCCACACTTTTTTGCGCAATTCTTCGTCAAGCTGACCTGCACCCCATCCACTGTATCCAAGACAAAATCTGACATAGCCCTCCAAAGGCATGTCGGAGTTGACATAATCAATCAACATCTCAAAATCGCCGCCGACATAGAGCCCGTTAGCGATGAGACGCGAACCCGGTATGATGTCGCCAAGCCGATGGACCACATACATCCTGTCGCAAGACATTGGACCGCCACAATACACAGGGATGGCATCGGGACGAGAAACATTGCTTATAAGATCGGATAGATTGTAGTTGGTCTGTTTATTAAGGACAAGCCCCATGGAAGTCCCGGAGGGATTATACTCAATCAGAGATATAACGGCATGATTGAAATAACATTCCCTGAGAAACGGCTCTGCAATGAGCAGCGAACCCTGGTAAGCCTTGCGATCAGGCAGGTTGATATTAAAAAGAATACTTTCGAGTTTTTTCATAGGCACAATTTTCTCTCGCTCTAAGATACGAATAATTTTTGGATTCACAATATTATTTTCAAACAAATAACATTAATTATTCAAGGACGTCTATAATTGCCACAAGGTAATACGGTCACATTTGTGTCAGCAAAACAGTCTGGTCTAATGAGGATTAAGAAATAAGCGCAAAAATACTTGAAAAAAAGTTGCCAAAACATTTGGAGAATCGCGACAAACCTTATAACTTTGCACACGCAAACCGATAATAATTGCCTTGTGGTGTAATGGTAGCACGTCGGATTCTGGTTCCGCCTGTGAGGGTTCGAATCCTTCCAAGGCAACACAAAGAAAGAGTTGAATCATCAAGATTCGGCTCTTTCTTTTTATATCCGGCACGGAAGAGCTGCGCCACTTTTGGGCGAATGGTAACAAAGGGGCGCATGGCAATAAATCTATCACAACACTTTTTAACCTAGGTGTACCGAGATACCGCCCACCATGCGATTAATTTCGCGCCAAAGAATCGGCAGATCCCCACTAAACATCTAAATTAATTAATTATGGCATTCCTCATTATGATACTCTGCATATTTGCATGGTTAGGTCAGGCGCTCAAAGATGGCAGCGACATCGATTAACAACCGAAAGCGTAAAAAAAAGAAAAATCGCAACTAACATGAAGTTAACTGCGATTTTTCAAGGTGTCCGAGATGAGATTCGAACTCACACAGCCTTACGGCCACTACCCCCTCAAAGTAGCGTGTCTACCAATTCCACCACCCGGACGAAAGTTCAAACTAACTGAATTAGAGCGAAAAACGGGACTCGAACCCGCGACCCCAACCTTGGCAAGGTTGTGCTCTA
>ENA-OZJV01000583-OZJV01000583.1-human-gut-metagenome-genome-assembly--contig:-NODE-583-length-18587-cov-23.190859_pt1 | contig 18587 bp, 20 predicted proteins | sample MGYA00244179_ERZ653756 | MGnify/ENA primary metagenome ERZ653756 (study PRJEB26926, sample SAMN06165332) | human gut metagenome | biome: ENVO:00009003; feature: ENVO:2100002; material: ENVO:00002003...
TTGACCGATACCGTCTCGAAGCGGCGATATTCGTTGCCGGCGGGATATATAAGATTGCGCAGATGCTCATAATATGCCGTTGTGCCCGACACCCGCTGAGGCGCTGTTATCATCTGCCGGTTGTCATCCCTGCTATTCTGGGTGATGACAACTTTCAGGTCGGTGTAGATATTATGTATCGGCTCGCGGTCGACGTCAACCATAAAGTTCAGTTGCTGGTGACGGTCATTATAATCGATATCAGTGCGCGATGTCGCCTCACCGGCTATTTTCACGACATTCTCATTTACCGAGAACCGCGCCTGAAGCAATGTCTTGTCGGGATTATCTTCGCGGTAGACACGCAAGAGATAATTGCCGGAAACGGTGAAACGCATCTGCTCGTTAGGCAACACGATGCGATAATGCACGTAATTGACAGTCGTAGCGTCGGAATACTCGTAATCCTCGACATCTCCCTGATTAAACCCATCTAAAAACTCGCTTTCCACAAGTCCGGACGGACGCCACATGGCATCGCAGTGAACGAGCGAATAACGCAGATAGCTGCGCTCGCTTGCCAATTCATCAAAACTGATAACTATGCGGTCGTTGCTTCCTAATATCAATATAGGCTGCTGCATCTCATAGCCCTCGACCTTTACCTCCAAGGTACGGAAGGCGGGGTCAAAGATACCGCTTTGCGTATCATCGGAAAAAGCACTTATTACGCAAAAAAGGCATGAGAAAAACAGCAACAGTCTACTCTTCATCAATGTGACGGTGAAGTATGGTGATTGAATCCACGATATATTCCATGCAGGGCTTGCGGCGAGGCGTGTCGGCAAGGAGTTCGGCGCATACAATCGAGCCGTTCCGGACGCCAAACTCCGCGCAGCAGCTCTTTATAAACGAATACACCGGAATCTTGCTTTTTGGATTATTGTCATATATCAAATCTCCCGCGACAAGGGAGAGAGCCGATACAGTGCCGCACACGTTATGCTGCCCTCCGACTCCGCCTCCAAGACCACACGACACGGCAGCGGCTTTTTCCGGAGAAAGACCGTGTATGTCATCAAATACCATATATACACACTGAGAGCAGGTATGTCCCTCTTTTCGCAACTGTCGCGCACGTTCAATGCGCGATTCAAGTGTCACACTGTTTTTCATCGCCAGTCAATCGGTGTTTCGTTATGTTCTTTCAAGTAAGCGTTTGCACGGCTGAACGGTTTTGAGCCGAAAAAGCCACGATAAACGGAGAGAGGCGAAGGATGAGGCGAGGTAATCACGCAATGACGGCTACGGTCAATAAACGCCCCCTTCTTTATTGCATAGGACCCCCACAGAATAAACACAAGATGTTCGCGGTCATTATTCAGACGCATAATCACTTCATCGGTAAATGTCTCCCAACCTCTACCCTGATGGGAGCCTGCCTGATGTGCCTGCACGGTAAGAGTCGAGTTAAGTAACAACACACCCTGACGAGCCCACCGGGAAAGGTCGCCGTCAGTAGGACACGTGTCAAGTCCGAGGTCATCCTGCACCTCCTTGAATATATTTATCAGCGACGGAGGCAGCGGCACACCGGCACCTACCGAAAAGCACAGACCATTGGCTTGACCGGGACCATGATAAGGGTCCTGACCTAAAATCACCACTTTGACCTTATCGAAAGGACACTCGTCAAATGCAGCAAATATCTTAGCTGCAGGGGGATATACCGGATGAGTCCTGTCGCTATATTGCCGACGCACAAAATCGGTCAATGTCACGAAATAGGGCTTCTCCCATTCCGCAGCAAGCTCATCGCGCCAGGTAGCATCTATTTTTACATTCATTTATGATTGTTCCTATACTTACATTTGCAAAACTACAAAAAACTTTGTACTTTTGCACACGAATTATCCAGAAATGTGCCCGTAGTTCAATGGATAGAATTACGGATTCCGGTTCCGTCGATTGGGGTTCGACTCCCCACGGGCATACAGAGCGGCTTCCACGCCGCTTTTCTTATACCCCTACCCCACAGTCCATTACACACCAGAACGTCATATCAATGGCGCATTGCGCTCGCTTTTTTGTAAAAGCTAATATAAATCCTTGTTAGGCATCGGAGAAAGTCGTTTTTTCAGCAGACTAACATTCCACTCAATATACCCTTTGGAAATCATGAACTCAATAACTTCATCTATTTCGTGGTAATTAAGTTCAGGAAAAGCAACATTTATGTCTCTTTTTATTTCCTCTATTGTTACCCCCGCAGGATTTCTCATGATAGTTTCCATTATCTTATCTCTCACCTCTCCTCCTTTTGTCGGTTCAATAGAAGGATGATTTTGTTGTGATTCCATCGTTCTATAAATTAAATGTTAATTATAATATATCAGTATTCTCGTTGAAAAAACAGAATCGAACATGTCCATACGGAAATCTGTTTCAGCAATCTTCGTCTGGTCTGGGCCAGCCATAGAGGATTGCGTTCGGATTCGCGTTGTTATGCTCCAAAATTAATTTGTCATATAGACCTGGTTCGATTTGATAACCATTCCTTTTTATAAACGACTCATTTTCTGAAGGAATATCTGCGGTAGAACAAATACGCACATTTACTCTTTTTTGTTGCAGAATGCAGACATTTCTCTCTATCCGGTTTATCACAGCAGGTCTTAGATCCCGCATTTCATCATATCGACGATTGTCTTTGATTATAAAGATACTTTCCATGTTCAATCACTTTATTTATATGTTACAATAAGGAGCAGATTTCTACTCTCTGAAAAATCCAATTAAAATAATGAATAATCAGATTAATCTGCCTTTTGCAAATATATCAGGTTTATGGGAAATATTCAAAAATACATAGGTGATTTATCATATTATATCATATTTCCACCCGTCTAAGACGTACGGCAAAAAATATTTCATGACCTTTGAGTAAAGGTCATGTATTAAAGGCTAAAATCCAATCAGATGCAAATTTAGGTATGTAACTTTGGGATAAATGACAGAACTTATCCCATGGGCTTGCAAAGAGAAAACATATCGTTAGAACGGCTTTTTAATAATGAAGGGCAGATTCCCGGACTGCCAAGGAATCCCCGCCTTATCAATAAGAGGAGATTCAAGAAACTATGCCGTTCCATAAAGTCACTTCCGGAAATGACGGAAGCACGTGACCTCTTAGTATATCCCTACGGTGACGGTTACGTCGTCATCGGGGCAACATGCGCTTGAAGGCTTACCGTGAACTTGGATGGCGACAGGCACCATGCTGTATATTGCCGGAACACACGCCTGTCGACAAGCTCCGGGAAATCCTCATTCAGGACAACAACCCTTTCGGCGAAAACGACAGCCGTCTGCTCGCCGAGGAATGGGACAGCGTGGAACTGGAGGAATGGGGGTTTGACGTGTGGCAGGACAGCGAGGATGACAAAGCACCCACTACCCGGAAACAAAAAGATACAGACAAGGAGACAAAGCCCGTTGAATCCGATTTCTTTGCCATGATGCTTGGTGACAGAATATATGAGAGCAACAACGATTTCGACATTCCCACCCTGCGCATGGATGAGCAGCCGGTATCGGGATTGCTGTTGCCTTTCTCCGGATGGGGAGCCGACACACGCCTGAAAAAAGATGTGCAAACCTATCATTTCTATGTGGAGGATTACCGATTTGAGGCGATATGGAAAGACCCCACCGTGGTACTCAATAGCGGATGTGATGCCATTATAGAGCCTAACCTGTCATTGTTCGACACAACGCCCGTGGCTTACGGGTTGCAACAGATATACAAGAAGCGTTGGATTGCCCGCTACTTTCAAGAATGCGGCGTGAAAGTGTATGCCGACCTGAACGTGGCGCGCAAGTTTTACAAGTACAACCGCATGGGCATCCCTGACGGGTACAACGCCTTTGCCACGCCCGGATATGCCGACCGTCAGGAATACCTGAAGGCGGAGATACAGATTGCCCGTGAAATATCGGGGAAAGACACCCCCAACATGATAGTCTACGGTGGCGGCGAGAAGATAAAGGAGCTGTGCGTACAGAACAATGTGCTCTATGTGGAGCAGTTCATGGCAAACAGGGTTAAGAAAATCAAGAAAGGGGGCGATAATGGCTAAGACCTCAGGCGGAGTAAGGAGCGAACACATTCCGCAAAGGGAAACACGTGACTATTATCTGGAGAGCAAGCGGTTGCGTAACGAAACTCTAAGAAAAGCCGAAATACTGAAAAAGAATCCTCTATCTTTTTCTATTAACAATGGCATAAGCATGGATGTAGTAGTGACAAAATCCGACATAAAGACCATTGTCAGCAAGAACACTACAGACAACAAATTTAATGCCCTCAAAAACAAATTGGCACAAGATATAAAAGGATTCATCAAAAAAAGCAAATATGAGGGATGGAGGGCTGTCGTACCAGGCAAGCATCCTGAAACAGCGTTTTTTGCCTATTACAGCAGAAAGTTGGGAGGCAACGCGTATTTGTGCATGAGAAAAATAAAAGCTACTGGACAGTTCAAGCCTTACGCAATAATCAACGAACGCATGTTTAAAGCAGAATCCGGCAACCTACACAAAGAAAAGCCGCCCAAATGATTTGCTAAACCCGATGACGGTGCTACTCTTTCATTAAGACGGCTATATTTCATGTCAAAGGTATGAACTATAATTTAAGAAATCAAGCGAAAATAACAAAATTTATAAAAATGAAAGCTTATGACAGGAAAGAAAGCAATGCTGGACGACACTATCTTTATTCTGTTACAGACAGGTAATAAGAAGCCCGCAAAGCCGACCCGGACTATCTGCCGGAGTTTTGCGTGGATAAAGACACGCGCGGCAGTACGAGCGTGTTATCAGGGAGAGCAATGTCGTACAACATCATCAAACGGGGGCCACCCTTACTCCGACCCGTGCATCCTACAAATACAAAAGTACGAATAATATTTGAAACCAAATAAAAATCGGTTTAAAATCGGTTGAAATGGCAGGTAAAAAGGACATATACAAGTATGGGAAGAATACCCAGTTTCAAGCAAGAACCAATCGAGGAATAGCGGCAGGAAGCCAATGCTATATACTATTGCCAGGAAAATGTTCAATAAATAAAAATAGAGTAAATATTGACAATTTGTGTGAGGAAGAGATTTGATTTTGTTGGATTATTTTTATACCTTTACGGGGGTTAACCTTAATCTGTCCTCATCATGCGCGATTACATACTCATAGAAGACCTTGCCGCCGATGACCGTCCACGTGAAAAGGCGTTGCGCAACGGCATAAATTCACTGAGCAATGCCGAGCTAATAGCCATCATATTCGGCAACGGCATTAAAGGGAAGTCAGTGCTCACCATGAGTCAGGAATTGCTTGCGCGCAACAATAGCAGGCTCTCGGATATCGCCCGTAAAGGCATCCGCGAGATTGTAAAGGAAAATCCAGGAATAGGTCCGGCAAAAGCCATATCACTCGCAGCCGCAATCGAACTTGGTATGCGCTGTCAGGCAGAAACGCCTTCCGAGCGCGTCAGAATCACCGGCAGCCAGTCGGTCTACAACATGATGCGCTCCAAGCTACAGTTACTCAATCATGAAGAGTTCTGGATTGTTTTGCTCAGTCGTGCCAATCTTGTGATAGACACCATGCGGCTGAGCCAAGGAGGAAGTGCCGGTACGGTCGTAGACACAAAACTACTTTTCAAGAGAGTATTGGAGTATGGCGATGTAGTCGCGGGAATAATCTTAGTACATAATCACCCGTCGGGCACTTGCCACCCAAGCCGGGAAGATGACATGCTCACACAACGAATAAAAAACGGTGGCGAGCTACTTGACATAAAAGTGCTCGACCACCTTATAATAACCCCGTCGTCATACTACTCCTACAACGACGAAGGACGGATGACATGACAAATCAGACCGGTACAGCCGCCGGCTCTTTCCACAGTGAGCCGGCGACTTCGAGAAGAAGCCTTATCTTATCCCATTGCGACTGCCAGGTAAGCGCCAAAGCCTCGTCGCTGTGAAATCCGCACCGCGGACTTATGCCAAGCTCGTCGTAATCCACATATCTTGATGCCTCCGCTATGCTTTCGGCAAGCATCTGCGGACTTTCCATCTGAGGATAATGCGAGGCGAGAAGACCAAGCACCACTTCGGTACCGGCAGGTATATACCGTAACGGGACAAAGTTGTTGTCAAGAGTTATATCAAACTCGACAAGAAAACGGTCGACATGCAACCCGGCAAACAACGCCGGCGCAACAAACTCGTAATCACCGGCAGGACTCCATGCCGTATGGTGATTTCCGCGACAAATGTGGCAAGCCACAAACATATCACCCGGAAGCGCATCAATGACCCGGTTGTTAATATCAACAAGCCGACCTATGACAGCCGTGACATCCTCACCATCGACAATCAGACGGTCAAGAGAATCAGGATCACAAAATCTGCCCCAGCAGTTGTCATCAAACTGTATGTGGCGGCATCCAAGCTCATAAAAACGGTTCAATGTCATCACGTAGGCATCGACAATATCATGAATCAAATCATTGTCAGAGCCATAGTAATGCAATATATTGCCATTGTGGGACTTTAGGGTCATAAACAGCTGAGAAGGTGCGGGCACTGTCTGCTTCACCTTACTGTCACCGGCTATTCTGCTTACAAACTCAAAATGGCTGAAAAAAGGATGACGAGGATTGTAACGCACTCTCCCGGAGAGCAACGCGAGGTCGCACATCACCTCCTGCGGCTGATACAGGTGCCCCTCGGTGATTGTCACCTTTTCTATACCCTCAAGCCCGTAAAAGAAATCATTAGCCCAATGACTACGACGGTATTCCCCGTCAGTAATCACGGTAAGACCTGCAGCCTTCTGCTGCTGGACAAGCCCGGTGACACATTCATCCTCGATTATGCGCAGCTGTTGACTGTCAATATTTCCGGAAACATGCTGCGCTCTCGCTTCCTTCAATCGTTCAGGCAGTATAAAACTGCCAATTATCTCGGCGTGACTCAACGCCGAAGTAAAATTATGAAAAGTTTTTTTCATGACAAATTACCGTTTGTCAATTGAAAAATATTTTCGTATCGTGCATCTAACCCACGAGAATTACACGACCTTTAAGAAAAGGCAGGTCTTCTGACTTGTTCCGGAGTGGTGAATCCTTCCCAAACATCGATTCATTCAGTGGATATTTCTCACCATCCTGCGATAGAACATACAGCAGCGGGACTGTCCGGGATTCTCACCCGGTTCCCTATTAATGCCGTCAAGGCAACCTTTTCTGACTGCAAAATTATATAATCCGCAAGAAAGCCCCGTCAACTAATCGCAAAAATTAGTTAACAGGGCTTCCGTGATATAAAATTTGACGTTATGTCTTTTTATAAACAAGCCGCGGAATGGAGAATCTCGGAAAGCGACGGATGAGCATGGATAGTGGATGTAATCGCATCGACAGGAAGTGCCGATGACATGGCAAGTGCCGCTTCCTGAACCAGGTCGGCGGCATGTGCGCCACATACATGGCATCCAAGAATAAGACGGGTATCGGCATCTACTATAAGTTTCAGCAAACCGTCAGTCTCCCCCATCGCCTGCGCCTTTCCATTTGCACGGAAAAGTGATTTCGCGACCCTGTAATTCAACCCTGAATCCTTGCACCGCTCTTCGGTAATGCCGACCATCGCACATTCAGGAGAAGTGAATGCCACAGCAGGCACGACACCAAGATTGACATCAGCCCCCATGACCGTGGCACCTTGTGCCGACGCTACATGAGCAAGCATCATGCGGGCGTTTACATCGCCTATGGCATACACGCCGGGAACAGACGTGGCAAAGGTCTCATCGACAACTATCGCACCATGGTTAAGGGATATGCCTATTTGTTCAGCACCTTCGGGAATTACCGCGCGACGCCCGACAGCCATCAGCACTTCATCGACCTCAACGGAAGCCGGCTTTCCCTTTACAATGTATTCCACACGCTTTTCCGGTGTTATCTCCGTAACCTGAGCGCCGGTGATTATCTGCATGCCCTCACGACTAAGTGAGGTACGGAGACGTTTCGCTATATCGCGGTCAAAGTTTGGCAAAATCTCCTTGCAATACTCGATTACCGTCACGTCCACGCCGAAAGCCGACAGGATACAGGCAAATTCCATGCCTATCACACCGCCTCCTACTATCGCTATTGACGAAGGTAGCTTCTCCATCGCCAGCAATCTGTCGCTGTCTATCGCAAGAGCAGCACCGGGAATGTTGAGCGATGCAGGTCGGGAACCTGTGGCTATCACGATACGCGGTGCCGTATAAACCTCACCGTTTACCTCCACCGTATCAGACGCAGTAAAACGCGCTTCACCGGTCACTATTTCAGCATTGGATAGCATCAGCGCCACATTATCACGCAGAGCCGCAACAACGGCATCCTTACGTTCAGCCGCTTTCGCGTAGTCGAGACAAACCGAGCCGACGCTCACGCCAAATTCCGAAGTACCGTCAACCAGGCGCATTATCTCGGCTGAGCGGCACAAAGCCTTTGTAGGGATACATCCACGGTTAAGACACGTGCCACCGAGGCGGTCACGCTCTATCACCGTCACGGAAAGCCCCTGCTTCAAGGCACGGGAAGCAACTTCCATGCCTCCCGGACCGGAGCCTATGACTATAATATCACTCTTGTGCATTTTCCTTCAATTCTTTATACGTGACCACAGGATGCAGGGCAGCCGCAGTATCATCGGGGTGACGCACAGGCGTATTATGGGGCGCATCTTTAACCAACTCCGGAGTTTCTGCCGCCTCACGCGCTATCTTGTGCATGACAGATATAAAATCATCAAGCGTCTCCTTGCTTTCAGTCTCAGTAGGCTCTATCATGAGCGATTCGTGGAAAAGCAGAGGGAAATAGATTGTCGGGGCATGGTAGCCGTAATCGAGCAAGCGTTTTGCCACATTGAGCGTAGTGACACCTGTAGACTTATCGGCAAGACCGTCAAATACAAACTCATGCTTGCACACCACGTCGACGGGTAGCAGATAGTCGTCACGCAACGACTCTTTCACATAATTGGCATTAAGCGTGGCAAGAGGACCAACCATCTTCAGTCCATCCCTACCAAGCGACAGAATATAGCATAGAGCGCGCATCGCCACAGCAAAATTACCGAGTGTACCGGTAACCTGACCGAGTGACGCATCGGAATAAACGATGTCAAATGTACCGTCATCTTTCTTTACGACACGCGGATTGGGCAGCAGATGTTCAAGACCCTTGCGTACCCCGACCGGACCGGCACCGGGACCGCCCCCGCCATGTGGGGTTGAAAAGGTCTTATGCAGATTTATGTGCATGACATCGAATCCCATGTCGCCGGGTCGTGCCACCCCGACAAGCGGGTTTAGATTTGCCCCGTCATAATATAATAATGCTCCTGCATCATGCACCAGAGAAGCTATTTCCGGGATGTTGCGTTCAAATATTCCGAGGGTATTGGGATTGGTCATCATCACAGCCGCCACAGTGTCATCAAGCAGAGGGCGCAGGTCATCGACATCCACAGTGCCATCCTCGCGGCTTTTCACCTCCACCACTTTAAGTCCGGCGACAGCTGCACTGGCGGGGTTGGTGCCGTGAGCAGAATCAGGCACAATTACTTTTACACGCTTGTCATCACCCCGTTCTGCATGATAAGCGCGTATCACCATCAATCCCGTAAGCTCACCGTGTGCACCCGCGTATGGATTAAGCGTGAACTCGCTCATGCCGCCAATCTCGGCAAGCATCTGCTGAAGCGTATAATAAAGTTCAAGCGCACCTTGAACGGTTGATGCAGGCTGATAAGGATGAAGCGATGCAATCACAGTGTCGGAGGCAATTTCCTCGTTAATCTTGGGATTATACTTCATTGTGCATGACCCGAGAGGATAGAAGCCTGTATCCACACCAAAATTATTGGTGCTCATATTATTATAGTGGCGCACGACAGCCGGTTCGTCAACCTCAGGCAGCTCCGGAGCATCCCCACGAAGCAAAGCCTCCGGCAACTCATCGATAGACGCGGTACATCCGTTTGAGGGCAACCGATATCCCCCACGCCCTTTTCGTGAGAGTTCAAAAATCAGTTTGCCGTAGTATTCTCTATTCATAACAGTAATGACTTTCGTAATTAATTATCTGTGGTTTCGCCCGACAGCGATGAAACAATCTCAACATAACGGTCAAGGTCGGCGCGCGACTGCATCTCGGTAACGGCAATCAATATCTCATGGTCACCGAGTTTTACACCGGGGAGAATCCCTTCAGCCACTCCGGCAGCAATTATATCATCCACTTTGTCGACAGTGGTCATTACAAATTCATTGAGAAAACTTGTACCCGGATAGGTCAATCTCATCCTGCCCGTAGAGGCAAGCCGTTCGGCAAGATAGTGCGCTCCGGCATATCCTATCCGGTTTACCTCCTTAAGCCCCCCCGTACCGAGCAACGACAGATACACGCTTACAAAGAGAGCCATCAAACCCTGATTGGAACAGATGTTACTTGTGGCTTTTTCACGGCGTATATGTTGCTCACGTGCCTGTAGGGTGAGCACAAACACGCGCTGCCCGCGGTCATCGACAGTAGCTCCGACTATACGACCCGGCATCTTCCTCATGAGTGCCTTGGTTGCGCAAAGATAACCGAGATACGGACCTCCGAAATCAAGCGGCATTCCGAGCGACTGTGCATCACCCGCAGCAATATCGGCACCCCACTCTCCCGGCGACTTTATTACTCCAAGGGCGGAAGCGGGCGAGTTCATTACCAAAAGAGCCTTGGCGGAATGTACCGCATCGGCTACCCCCGAGAAATCCTCAAGTATGCCGAAACGATTTGGAGAAGCCACAATCACTCCCGCAACGTCGCCTTCGGCAAGCATTACGTCGAGATGTTCGCGCGAAGTTGCACCGTAACATTCCGGAATCAAGTCCAGCCTGACCCCGTGATAACGCGCATAGGTGGCGACAACAGCCTTCACCTGCGGAAGCACTGTGTCGGATATCAGCACACGATTGCGCTTACGTGAAGCAGCCACAGTCATGAGCATCGCCTCGGCTGTGGCGGTGGCACCGTCATACATCGAGGCATTTGACACATCAAGTCCCGTAAGCGACGCCATCATTGACTGGTATTCAAATATATATTGAAGCGTACCTTGCGATATTTCCGGCTGATAAGGCGTGTAGGCGGTAAGAAATTCCGACCGAGCCAACACCGACTTCACCACAGCCGGCGTATAGTGGTCATAATAACCGGCACCGGCAAAACAGGTCAAACGGCGATTATTGTCGGCGAGAGACCGGAAAAAATCACGCACCTCCTTCTCGCTCATTTCATCGGGGAGGTCGTAGTCACGCTTCAGGAGCAGTTGTTCCGGGACATCGGAATACAGCTCGTCAAGCGATTTCATGCCACACTTGTCAAGCATGGCAGTGATATCCTCAGTCGTATGAGGCAAATAACGATGTAGCATAATTCTACCCGAAATTATAAGATCTCACCTGAAGAATCAATGACATATTTCGGCGTATGCCGCCTCGTCAAGAAGGGCGTCAAGCTCGGCAGGATCGTCAATGCTTACCTTTATAATCCAATTAGCCATCGGATCCTTATTGATAAGTCCCGGCTCGTCGACGAGGGCGAAATTCACCTCCTCAACCTTACCGGTGACAGGGGAAATGAGATCGCTTGCCGCCTTTACACTCTCGATAGCGCCGAAATCCTCGCCGGCAGTTACATCATCGTCAACTTCTGGTAAATCGACATACACTACATTGCCAAGCTGTTTCTGTGCATAGTCGGTGATGCCGACAAAACCTGATGTGCCTTCTACTCTGATATATTCATGACTGGGGGAATAATAAATCTTGCTCATTGTAATATGTATTAATTTTTATAACTCTTTTTGTAAAATTTCTTCTTGACAACCTTTGCCGGAAAAGTCTTGCGACGTATGCGCACCTGAAGCGGGGTGTCAATCACCGAATATGCCGCCTCGACCAGGGCGAGCGCAATACTCTTGTCGACCGATATGGCATGGTAACCGGTGGTGACAACGCCTACAGGTTCACCGTCGGCATTCAGCACTTCGTAGCCATGACGCGGAATCGCACGGTCAAGCAGCTCAATGCCCACAAGTTTGCGTTTCACTCCATCCTGCTTGAGTGCCATCACCGCATCCTTGCCGATAAACTCGTCCTTGTCAAGCTTGACAAAAACACCGAGTCCCGCTTCAAGCGGTGATATGTCATCGCCAAGTTCATTGCCATAAAGGGGCAGCCCTACCTCAAAACGCAGGGTATCACGACATCCGAGTCCGCAAGGCTCCACTTTTCCGGATGAAAGAAGTTTATCCCATAACGTGTTTATCAAATCGGGCGATGCATATATCTCGAAACCGTCTTCCCCTGTATATCCGGTACGACTGACAATCACGCTCTCGCCGCTGATATCAAGTGTCTTGAATGTATAGAATGTGAGTTCGGCGCAATCCAGTCCCAATATACCGGTCATGACTTCTTCCGAAAGCGGGCCCTGCACCGCAAGTTCACCGAGACAGTCACTCATGTTGTCGACCATCACATCGTAACCTTCGGTACATGAGCGTATCCACGCCACATCTTTATCTATGTTGGAGGCATTGATGACAAGGAAAAAATCATCGTCATCTCTCTTATATACGAGAAGGTCGTCGACCACACCTCCTGCAGGATTGAGCATCATGCCGTAAAAGCATTTCCCCACAGGAGCATCAGTCACATCGTTGGTAAAAATATGATTGACAAATTTCTCGGCGTCGGCACCTGTCACCGACACTTCTCCCATGTGGGACACATCAAACACACCACATCCATGACGCACTGCGTTATGTTCCTCCACTATCCCTTTATACTGTATCGGCATCACAAATCCGCCGAAAGGACTCATCTGCGCCCCGAGAGCGACATGCTTGTCATAAAGGCAGGTCCTTTTTTCATTTTCCATTATTATCAGGTATTATAATATTTAAAAGTTGTTGTCGTTTTAAAGAAGCGATTACTTTAGAGGGGTCAATGCCGTCCAGAGCCTTTTCCACTGCCTCGCGGGTATATGTCACACCACGCAACGGCTCTATTATCTCCTTATCTATATCGCCCACCGGGAAATAATCGCCGGCAAGATTGAGATCAGTAATCCTGTCACCCTTCAATTCAATCTCCACCCAAAATTCACCCGTGCCTTCCACTCGCAATGAATGGCTGCGCGAGCATTGCGGATTCTTGCCATAAATCCATTTGTCAGTGAAATAAGGGCGCGACATTTCTTCAATTCTTGCAATATCCGCAGCGCCAAGGACTATTTCACCATCACACATCGAAGCCCGTACGTGATGCTTAAACTCGTCAAGCGACATATCTGTATGCTCACGTAACACTGTTATGTGGCTTTTAACCGAATCCACTCCTTTGGAACGGAGCTTAGCCCCTGAAGGAGAAATCGCTGCCGACATGTGGGCGATATCAGTATCGTATAGCATGGTACCATGCACGATACTTCGCCCGGGGATATGATAAAACGCATTGCCCGACACTTTTTTGCCATCTATCGTAACATCATTTCTGCCACTGCTTTTTGCGTCAATGCCTATTTCCCGGAGCAGCAGAGCCACTCTTTCAGTATAATCCGAGAAAGTAGTCACCACGTTATCACTTGAGACAATGTAACTGAACATAATATTGTCCATATCGGCATATACACATCCGCCTCCGCTCTTTCGGCGATAAAACGAGATGTTGTGATCACGGCAATAAGAGAGATTCACCTCATTGTCTATGAGTTGGTTCCTGCCAAATATTACAGTGGGCTTAACCTGCCACATGAAAAAAAGCTCATCAGGAAAGCGACGAGCCACATATTCCTCCATCGTGAGATAAAAAGGAAGAGGCCTCACGTCATTATCCGGCAAGGAAACGTATTTCATGGGCAAACGTGTTTTCTTGGTTAATTTTAACTTTTCCAAAGATAGGTAATGTTTTTGACATTTTCAATATCCGAAGCAAAATATATTCATATAAAACGAAAATCCGGATACGCTCTCGCGCCGCCGGATTTCAAACCTATGATTCACTTATTTGTTGTTGCTTCGTTATTTACAAATCAATATCACTTTTCCAGTCACCCTCCGGCAACCGGGAAAACTTATTCGGAATGTAATTCGGAATGTGTTTTATCGGCATCGGATAGGTTGACGCAAATATAGCTTCTGCATTTTAAAATTACAAACACAGAAGCTATATTTAATAAATTTTAACTAAATTTCTATTTAGTGCCGAGTTCTCTGATTGCCCCGGTCACAGGATTAAGCAGCAGATAGGCAGGGGCTTTCTTATCGGTAAACATCTTGGGATCAAGCCCGAATGTTATCCCATACTGTGCGGCATCAATGCTTCCTTCCCAGAATGTCTTGCCGTTATAATCAATCTCCAATGACGCAGTCCCGGGGATACAATAGGCTACACCACCCTTGGGAAACTCTTTCTCCTCCCCCTTGTCATTCAACGGCATTTTACCTCGGGAAGTGATGTCAAGCGTCAACATCACCGGATCACCGGAAAGGTCGGAAGCATCAACAATACCATCCAGAGCCGAAACTCGTGCGATAACATGATTCTTCACCTCGTCACCCGGCACGTATGTAAATGTGCGTACAGTCGTGGAATGTTGCTCAGTACCGACAAACATCGCGGTAAGCGCGGCTTCCTGTGCGGTAATCTGATCCATGACAAGCTGCATCGCCGTGCCATCCGGAGGCATCTGGTCAGCCTGACCTGTGATAAGGTCGTTGCGACTCTGACGCAACTCATATATACGTTGGGCGGCAAGTTCGGCGCGTTTTGCCGACGACTGGCTTTGCAACATTTCCTCGTTCACTACCTGACGTGCCGCAGAAGTCTCCAATGGCGTAGGAAGCGGTTTCACGGGTTCGGGAAGCACCGGTGACTCCGGCAACTCCACCTCTTCATAATTAATCGCGAGTGGAAGATTGTTCTCATCCATTATAAGAAACGGCGAGAAACCGCCCTTGAATTCCATCAGATAACGCTTGTCATCGTCAGCGACACCGCGCGCGTTGACAACTACCTGTTTAACTGACCATGATTCTGACGGTTCAGTCACAGGATTATCCACATTCAGGTATTTTTTGGCATATTTATAAAACTCACCGGGTTTCTTCACTACCCGTTCTGCCTCAATGGTAATATCAAGCACAGTTACAGGCAAAGAGTAGACCAGCCCGTAGTCGTTAGCTTTCGTAGCAGTGAATTTCTGGGTTGTCTGCGCAGTGACAGCCGAGGCAAAAGCCACAGAGCAAGCAAGCATCAATACAGTTTTTTTCATAATCGGCAATTTATCATTTGCTGTAGTTATTTCTATCTCATTATATCGCGCAACGCCATGCCTACGCAATCAGCGACATCTGATGCCAAAACACCATATTCGCCATGAATCTCAGCGGCAAGCGAACCTGCATATCCATGAATATACGCGCCAAGCGTGGCGGCGAGATCGGGCGAATATCCCTGGGCAAGCAACCCGGTAATAATACCCGTAAGCACGTCACCGCTTCCCGGAGTGGCAAGAGCCGGAGTTCCGCTTGCAGTGAAGAACAGGCGGTGGTCAGGGCGTACAATGGTCGTATAATGACCTTTGAGGAGTATTACAATATTATAAGTCTGAGCTTTCTGCATCGCAGTGACAATACGCGCTTCATGTGATAAATGTTCACCGAACAATCGGTCAAATTCCCCGGCATGAGGTGTAATCACCGACATCGGCGGTATCATGTCAAGTATCATAGGACGTTGCGCAATGCAGTTCAACCCATCGGCATCGATAAGCAACGGTTTTGTCGAATGGTTGACAAAAGTCTCAACAGCCCGGACAGTGAGGTCATGCGTTCCAAGGCCCGGGCCCAGAGCAATCGCATCATATTCATGACGCAGATTAATCTCCGTGATACCGCTGTCATTGTGGTCAACCTGCACCATAGCTTCGGGAACAGAGGTCTGCATGACGGTGAATCCGCATCGTGGCACGTGCACTGTCAACTTTCCTACACCGGCACGTAACGCGCCGCGAGCCGCAAGCTGTGCCGCACCGAGCATCCCGAAACTGCCCCCTACAATCATAGCCGAGCCATAATCGGCTTTTGAGGTGAACTCGCCGCGTGGATGTAACAATCTGCGTGCGTCATGCTTCTCAAGCAGGAAATATTGCGTGACGGTATTTTTAATTTCTGTCGAGCTCAGCCCTATGTCAAGCACCTTCCATTCGCCAAGGAACTCGGCGTTATCGGATATAAAGAAAGAAAGACGCGGGAACTGTACGGCAAGAGTGAGGTCGGCATGAATGATGTTGCGGCGCAAATTATCTTCATTCCATTCGGCGAAAAGCCCCGACGGCACATCAATCGATACAATCTTTGCCTTTGAATTATTGATATAATCGACAAGCGAACGGAATCCGCCGGTAAGCGCCTCTCTCAGCCCGGATCCAAAAAGTCCGTCAACGACAACAGCCCCGGGAGTTATCACCGGAGGAGTAAAATCACCTGTAACTTCAATAAAATTGACATCACCGAGGTCGAGAAGACGTTTACGCGCATAGGCACATCCATCACTCAACCGATTGAACACATTGAAAAGCAAGGTTTCAACAGTATAGCCACGTTCGACAAGCATACGCGCCACGACAAGCGCGTCGGCACCGTTGTTACCGTGACCGGCAAATACCCATACCTTTTTGTCGGGACGCCACCTTGCCGTAATCTCCGCCGTCATTGCAGCGGCAGCCCGTTCGATGAGTTCATTAGACGACACCCCCTCTTTCTCTATTGTATATTGCTCGATAGCTCTTATCTGGTCGTTAGTAAATATTTTCATCTCCGATAAAGAATATTTAAATGGTTCATGCGAAGCCAGCCACAAATTTACAAAAATATATGGCGAGAAATGGCAAAAAATACGTAAATTTGCGCAAACAAAAAGAACGATGGATAAAGTGACCTACAACGGCTTGACATTTGAGCCTTATATCACTCATGAAACTATACAGTGCCGTATCAACGAAATAGCGGCACAGATTACCAAGGATTATGCCGGAAAACGGCCTCTGTTTCTCTGTGTGCTGACAGGTGCGTTCCCGTTTGCCGCCGACCTCTTCCGGTCGATAGACATTGATGCCGAGATATCTTTCATCCGCCTTAAAAGCTATGAAGGGACATCGACATCAGGCAAAGTGAAAGAGGTCATGGGGCTTACTGAAGACCTCACCGGACGTGACATCATCATCGTGGAGGATATCATTGACACGGGTACCACCATCAAAAAGCTAACCGAAGATCTCCGGGCAAAGAATCCGGCGTCAATCAAGGTAGCCACCCTGTTGCTGAAGCCGGAGTCGCTGCAGCACAAGCTTGCGCCGGACTATGTGGGATTCACGATAGAACCGAAATTCATAATCGGATTCGGTCTCGACCTCGACGGACTTGCCCGCAATCTACGCGACATATATCAGCTGAAGCAGTAATAACCGAAACCGAACCTATGTTTTTCTCAACTAAAAATTGAGATTATCTATTCAATATATTTTTAATTCTTGTCATGTTTAATATTGTAATTTTCGGTGCCCCCGGGAGTGGAAAAGGCACCCAAAGTGAACGTCTGATTGACGAATACGGATTATATCACATTTCCACCGGGGAAGTACTCCGCGACCATATCGCCCGCGGCACCGACCTCGGCAAAGTCGCCGAAACCTATATCTCACAAGGGCAGCTCATACCCGACGACCTTATGGTTGATATACTCGCCCATGTACTCGACAACAACCCGGAAACTTCCAAAGGCGTTATTTTTGATGGATTTCCCCGCACTATCCCGCAGGCAAAGGCTTTGAAGAAAATGCTTGCCGACCGCAATTCCAAAGTACATGCCGTAGTAGGACTTGAAGTCGACGACAAAGAGCTTGTCGACCGTCTTATCAAGCGCGGACAGGAATCAGGTCGCAGCGATGACAACCTCGACACCATTAACCGCCGCCTCGAAGTGTATCACAACCAGACCTCACCACTGCGTGAATATTACCAAAGCGAAGGTAAATACCACGCAATCCCTGGCAGCGGCAAGGTAGACGAAATTTTTGACACAATCAAAAGCTCCTTGAAAAAGGTGCAGGAATAAAAATAAGATTCATCATGGAAGAAAGTCCGGTCAACGCTGCAATTTCAGGCATATATTCAGCCTTGTCACGCAACGAGCTCGTCGAAGCGTCAATGCTTGCGGAGGAAGTGCTGGGCGACATCTTCCGTCAATGGCAAAAGCACAAAGGCGACAACGAGGCGTGTGAACTCGTTGCCGCCACTTGTGCGTATGTCGCGGTCATGACGGCAATGCAACGCCATCAGGAGGCATACGCCGCCTGCATGACGGCATTTGCCTATACCGCGCCCTACAGAGTCGAACCCGCGGGACTCCTGTCACTATGCCTC
>ENA-OZJV01000626-OZJV01000626.1-human-gut-metagenome-genome-assembly--contig:-NODE-626-length-17640-cov-30.906227_pt1 | contig 17640 bp, 16 predicted proteins | sample MGYA00244179_ERZ653756 | MGnify/ENA primary metagenome ERZ653756 (study PRJEB26926, sample SAMN06165332) | human gut metagenome | biome: ENVO:00009003; feature: ENVO:2100002; material: ENVO:00002003...
TGATTATCAATGGTTTGGATGTTTTTCATTGGGGGGACCGGAACAATGGAACAATAGTTTCCCCAACTTTTTTAGGGGGGACTGTCGAGATTTTTGCCAAAACACAATGAAACAAGGGTTTTATCAGCTTTTTTAGGGGGCTTACCCTCTTTAAGAACACCAATATCGGAACACATGTTCCCTATCATTGTTTACTGCTGGTCCCTGCCACGGGGGCCAATATCCCCGGCTTGGGGGACACAAAAAACCCGGGCTCCCCTAAGCCCGGGACGGAGTAGTTTCCTAAAATTTCCAGCTAAAGCCGACCTCATACCCCGATCGGGTCAGCTCGAAGTCCCGCATATAGGATATATCTACTCCGAAATTCCTGTAATATATGCCTCCCCCAACCCCAACCTGCCCGAAGGAGTTAGCCGAAGCTCTCAGAAAGGGGGACCATTTCCGGGACCTCGTTTCTTTGATCTGTTCTCGGACGGGGGTATACTTGTACGTAAGATGCTGGAGAGTGTTGTATTGGACTGTAGCCTCCCAGTCAAATTGGCCAATTTTGGGATCTTTGAAGAATGTTCCAGCGTATTTCCTGGTCGTATTCCAGTCCAACATTGTCCTTTTTACGCTCTCCAGAGTATCCACCTCCTTTTTGTCCTCCCCAAAACCCCCTCCATTTGTGATTTCTGGGGGTGTTTGGGGAACCTTTTCCTCCTGGCCCTTATAGATATATATCAATTTGATTGGATTCCTAAAACCCTCCCATTTTGGAACCAAATCCGGGACTTTGACCTCCCCCTGAATTGGGGGTAAATCGACGTACTTTATAACGGTCTTCTCCTCGACTGTTTTACGCCCGATTATAAAGCCTATACCTACAAGAACTATTGTGCAGAGTACTCTCTTTAGTAAGTCCATATCGTGTCCTGCGGGAGGGTTTTAGAAGCATCTACGTGGATAAAATTCCCGTCGATGCCTATCCTCCGGATCCGCAATGCAATGGCTGCCCGGAGGATCTTCATCCGATTGGGGCCCGAGGCACACCGGATGTCCACTGCCAAACCTTCTGTGTGAGCACTGTTGCCGGACCGTCCTTTGGCCTTATCGTGTTCTTTGGAACGATAAGCGCAATTGAGGACGAGAGGGATGCCTGCCTTTTCACGGAGGTCGTCCAGTAGATCGAGAAAATCCTGGTCCATGTCTTCAATGGAGCAGGACGGGTTGCATCGCTCGAATTCTTCGGGCTTAAAATACTTACTTGTCTTCATGGCATTCAAAGTCTATTTGAGTTTTCTTGCTGACCGATCTCTCCATGTATGACCGGAGAGCTCTGAATATGGGGTGATTCGAAATGATTGCGGAGTTCTCCAGAAAGCTCCAAAACTCAGTCCCGACCACAAAAGCAGCGAAGAAGTTGGCAAGGCCGAGACCCCCCAAGTTCGGGAGGACACACACGTCAAGCATGTAGGCCATGCCGATACCGATAATGCTGAGTCCCAACTTCCAACACGTGTCCCACATTTTCTCGCTTTTGAACACATATTTTTGATGGGCTCGTTTGTGGCGCTTGTAGTCAGCAATATTTCCAGTTATGAAGTCGACGATAACGGCAATACAGACACAGAGGATAAGGACCTGGACCGGAGCTAAAAGCCCCCAAAGCCCTACAATGCTCCCGCATATCCATTTTCCCGCTCTCATGACTTCCTCCTTCATATCTGTTAAACTTATAACTTATTATGTCCTATAATCATTTTACGAGACGGGGACTCCTTGTATTCAGTACATGGAGTCAGTAACCGCAGAGCTTTAAGGTGATTTATAGCCTTCTCGAGGTAGGCTTCCCCGATGTTCCGTGCTTCGTTCGAGCTACGGACGATTATGTTGTCTTCTACTCGAGTGCTGAATTCGCTATCTTTGTACCTCACACCGAAGGCAGTGGGATTGATTGGATTGTTGACGATGAATCGGGAATACGCAATGTATGCAATGGCGATCTTGAGTCCTTCGCTTCGACCATCCCCGGAACAGCCACCATCATAATACCCGCCTTCCATGGCGGCAGTGTACTGATCTTTTGTAATGGTTACGTCCCCGTATTGGAAAGGACCGGGGCCGGAAAAGTCTGTCTCGTCGAGCCATCTGTAGAGGTTGGCTCCTATGGCATCCACCAATCTGAGGGTCTCAGTCTCACGGATATATGGCTCCAGTCTGGCTGGGTCGTTGATGTTCTCGGCTATCGGCCGAACATTCCGAAGGTCGTTAGAGTTGAGTATCATCGGGCATGAGTTTTATAATCTCCTCGTCATAAAGCCCATAAATGAGCTTGAGCATGTTTCTCTTCTGAACAGTGGAGAGCATCTGGTCCCGGATAATCTCCAGTACCTGAGTCATGTTGTCCTTGCCAATTCTGTCTGCTATAGACTCGCCGGCATTGTAAGTGAGAGACTGAATAGCGAAGTCGGGATTTTCCAAAGGAGCCCACCAGTACTCAAAGATCGATACGAAAGTCTCCTCCAGCTGCTGACGCTCCCGGACTGTAACAGAGTTGTAGTACTTGTAGGCATTGGTCATGAGATCAGCCCCAAAGTTAGCCCCCACGTCAACAGCTCGAAGAATGGGAGGCTGCTTGAAGGCTTGACCAATGTTCTCCGGGATGACTCTCTGCGTTACTTCGAATGCTTTGTCATAGTTCTCCCCGGAGAACCTTATGAACTGGGGCACTTCATCTTTTGACTTGCACTGGATGTACCACAATTGTGAAGTGTTCTCATCTCCTTGAAATTTGTTAAGTTCTTCTTGGGTCTCATTCACTTGAGACTCATCTTGAGTCTCGTCCTTGATGTCTACCAAGATCCCAGCTGACAAGAAGTTGGAGCATGCGTTTCTACCGGCTACATTGGCAAGTGCTTCCTCAGTTCTCATGTCCGTCATCTCAGCGATGAATATGGGGATTGGGTAAGAGGGGCTGCCTTCCGAGTCCCCAGAGAAGTAGAGGATCTGGCCATTGTAGTTGTCCCAGCCGCCAGCCTCTTCCACCTGGTTGAGAATGACCTCCGGATCCGGGTTGAAGAGGTGAAACCACTCAATGTCAGACGGTGACCACCGGGACCTCGTCTTGTCTCGGTGACCCCAATCCGGATGGTATGCCGTCCGGCCAATAAACCCATTGTCATCCGCCTTCTCCAGTCGGAGGGATTCGAATGGGATGTGGTGGATCGAGCTGACTCGGAAATTCATGTTATAGTTAACATGAATTGCAAATCCATGCCACACCGTAAAGTCTTTGCAAACCATGCGGAGGATCTTGTCAAGCTTCTCCCCTTCTTTGTTTACCCGTAATCTGTAAATGCCGGGATCTTTGAATCCGTGACCGTATACGAAGTCATTGTATATGCTCAAGCAGGCATTGCCGGTCTTTGAAGCCTGAACAATCTCGCTGACCGTCTGGGGAAAATCATTGGTATCTCCGTATGTCTGGATGCCATATTGCCTCCAGTCCCGGGATACGAACTGAGGAGCTGATTTGATCTGTGCAACTTTCATACTGGCGTAATTTTAATAGTAGGAGGGACGGGAAGCGACCCCGTCCTATTACCAGTCCTATTTGGACCCTCTTTTTTTGGCTCACTTCTTGGGAGTTTCCGAAACGGGATTGACTACACGATTGTAAGCCTCTTCGATCTCCCCGGCAGACATTTGCGAGTCTGCATAGGCTTCTTTGATGGCTTCCAGATCCATCCCGGCGTCGATGAACTCCTTCACCTCGGTGTCGATGTCGGCGGGCTTCTCCTCGGTCTTCTCCTCGGTCTTCTCCTCGGTCTTCTCCTCGGCGGATGCTGAGTCGAGAATGGCATGGATTGCCTCCATGGCTTTGAAGTACTCATCGAGCTTGGCGTTCAGCTCGATCTGTTTCTTGTTCAGCTCTTCGAGTTCGGCTTTGACAGAATCGATCTGCTTGCTCAGGACCTGAGCCTGACGCTTTTTGATTTCCACGTCCTTGTCCGGCATCTCCTTGCCATAACGAGACATGAATTTCTCCAGCCGGTCGTTCAGATCTTCGGGGACCCGGGTGAAGTACGAAAGAGCATCCTTGTTGAATGCGATGTGATACAAGCAAAGATCCTCCGTGATGTTCCTCGGGGTGAGGATCTTGCTGAACTCTTTGTTGATCGGGTCATGGAGCAGAGTACCTGCTCTGAGTTCGTAATCGGGGTGTGCTACATTTTCCATTTGTTGTTCTGTTATTCGTCTTAATGCTAAGTCGGCTTCGATCAGGCAGAAGCCGCATCGGGAAACTGACTTATTCAAAAAGTATCGAGAAAGTTCATCTACTTCTCGATGGAGAGCGGGATTTTTTTCCAATTCCAATGTATGGGCCCGATAGGCTTCGCCTTTCAGGGACCCATACTTGGATTGGTAAGCTCTCAGTCTTTCGAGCATGTCAGTCATGAGTGCTACGGTTTAGATCCTTTGGTCAGAAGCCCGTCTACCATGAGATCTGTGGTGGCTTCGTCCGTGTCGAAGAGGCTCATCGGGAGCGAACCTTCCTGAGCGATGGTGCCGTTGGCCAGAGTTACCTGGTATGCGACGCCGTCGGTCATATCGGTCGTAACCGCGATTTCGGTGAGCTCCAGACCCGAGTCCCAGCCATACACCTCGTACTTGGTGTCCCCGTTGTCGCCGGTATCGTTGTTCTCGACGATGGCGATGACGCGAGCATTGGTCAGGCCGTTTACGAACTTCTTGGCTGCTTCCGACTTCTTGAAGATTCGGACAACTACGTTGTGCTGGTGAGTCTTGAGGTACGTGCCAGCATTGATGGTGTCCGAGCCTACAGTTGCGTTGGGCAGCGAGTCGACTTCGTAACCAGTGGCACCGGTCTTAAGGATGAGCGAAGAGATAACGTTGTCAGTTACAACAGACTTCGACTTGTCGACGTCCGAGTAGCTGAGGAGAATCACCCTGGCGGTGGTGCCGGCGATTACCGGCTTATCACACACCTTGTTGGTGAATCCTGTTTTGATTTTAGAACAATCAAGTCCTGCCATTTTCTTAGATTTTTAAGGATTAGATACCTACCGAGAACAGATCCGGGTTAGTGAGCTTGGCATCCGCCCGACCCATGAGTTCTACGTAGACTACGCGGTCTTTGTATTCGTACCAGATCCGCATCTTCTCGAAGCTGTCGATTGCATCAACACCTATGCCGAGCACGCTCTTCGAGGTGAAGAGAATTCGATGGGGGTTGTTGAGCTTCGTGCCAGTGTCTTCCGACGTAGCGATGATCTTGTCCCAGATGGGCATTGCGATGACGGGGATGCCATTGAAGCTGAGAGCCTCCATGCCATTCAGCAGAGCCAAGCGAGCCGACTCGAGGCAGCAAGCGTCCATAAGAGACTGCTGATAGGCATCGTAGACCGACTGGGTAACGAGGATAAACTTGTCAGACTGCTGACGGAGCAGAAGCGGGGCACTGAATACGACCGACTGAATGTATTCCTTGGCCTTGGCCGGAGTAAGCTTCTGATCTGCGTAAGATGTCCCGGCATTTTCCGTAATTGTTGCTCCGTGCTGGGACGGATTGGCTGTAACCTGGGTGGTAATCTGTTTCCAGAAACCGTCGATGATGGTGAAGAATTTCAGGTCGAGACCATCCGTAATGATACCGCTGTCGGCAACGTTCTTGGCGCCTTTGTCGTTGAACCAGAACAGGCGGTACCAGAAATCCATAATGGAGCGCTCCAGAACCTCGATGACAATGTTCATGTAGTCCGTGTCCGTGAAGTCCGGAATGTCGACGCCGGTGCGGAGAGAGTAAATAGTTGCCGACTGTTGGAGGTCAGTGTAACACTGGGACAGGAGGATCTCCCAGATGCCGGGCTCCCATTTCAGATTGCGGGTGTTGATGCTCCACGGCTGAGGAGTCGGGTTACACCCGGTGTTGACCACGCCGACCATGCCGCCCTCGCCGATGTAACCCACCTCGGTGTTAGTGACGATGTCGGGGAAGACTGTGTGAATGGAGTTGATGTCAGGACCCTGAATGGTGTCCTCCATAATCATCTCCGAGATTGCCTGAATGACACGTCCACAAAAAGTGAACTTGTCCATGTCAAGAAATCCGCCTTTTTTAGCTGCCATAGTTCTTAAAGTTTTTGAGTTTGACTACTTGAGAATCTTTTTGGCAGCGTTGACCTTCTGGAGCTTTTCGCGAGCTTCGTTCTTGAGGTCAGCTGCCGAGGGATCGGCCTTCTTGCCCCCGGGCAGAACCGTCTTGCGGTTCTTCGGGCGGTAGTTGCTACCACGGAGGTTGCGGAGTTCGTTCTCCTGCTCCTCGATGAGGTTCGTTGCCTCGTCGAGCATCGCCTCCAGTGCTGCAACGCGGTCCTCGAGAGACTCGGTGTCCTCCATCTCGATGCTGGTGACGACGTTGTCCTCGACAGTAACCACCCGACCGTCTTCCAGAACGACAGTGCCCGACGTCTCGCCATTGGCGAGAGTTGCCTCTACACCTTCGGCCAGATTGTCCTCTTCACCTACGGTCTGGAGAACGACCTGACCCTCAGCATCCAAATAGTCAAAATTGGCGGGAGCGCCTTTCTTGCCCTTCCGGAATGCCTTGACCTTGCTCATGAATTTTTCATAAGCGCTTTTTTCGTTTTTTGCCATAGCATTAAAAATTTGGTTTGTGTTGTATGAATTGATTTTGGAAATGAATCCCAAGTCAAGAAGTGATTTGGCATCATGGATGCGTTCCTCATGCATGACATTGCGGAGCCGTTCCCGGTCCTGACCTGTTCTCTCGACATACACGTCAAGAATAGCCTCCTCCTCCAGAGCAAGCTCCTCGGCAATGCTACGAGCATCGTCGGAAGTGAGCCAATCCCCGACCGGCATGTATACCCGATGGATGAGTGCCCGGCAATTCCTGTTTGCCGACCGGTTCTCTGCCGGAGCTGCCAACAGGATGCACACTGCCATCGAGTGGCATCCCCCGACAATATTTGTATATATCGTCCTCCCGCTCATGCGAAGAAAATCGTAAATCTTGAAGCCCTCCTCAACAGAGCCCCCGTCACAGTCAATGTTGATGCACACCTCCTGTTCGTCGGGGTGTTCATCAAGTACCCGGCGGAAGGTCTCCACGGAACAGATCTCTGAGGTCCCACCCCAAAGCTCCATCATGACCCGATTCTCTTCGGAGTCAATTGCGCCTTTTAAGTTGATGAATATCATGTGCCAAATTATTTCAATACAAATATAATTATTCCTAATAGATATTGAAATACTATTTGTGCTGGACTATTTAAAAATTAGCCCGGTCTTGAATCTGCATGTAGTTAGCATCTTCCCTCCGAATATCTTCGATTGTAGCAATCACTCTCACCTGGCCAAATGCTTTTTGAATTGCCCTCTCCATGTCAAGCCGATTCATAGGTTCCGACGCCTCAGCGAATGATCGGATAGCATATCCCCCGTCCGATCCAACTTTAGTGAACGGTACTCCGCCACCGAGCTCGTTTATGGCTGACAGAAGAGGCAGGAACATGCGGCTCGACTTCTTGTTAATGATGGTCTCGCCTCCTTCCGCCTCAATGTGCACTCCTCCAGCGGCATGACTGGGTCCCTCAATGTATTTACCTCTTGCGGCTTTCGGCAGAGGAGCTGCCCAAAGAGCTGCCATCTGAACTGCTCCCAAAGCCGCAGCTGCTGCAATGAACGGGATAGCCAAAGGGAATCCCATTTTAGCCGATGCCATGATGGAGATGGCAGTATTGATGCCAATCTCGAAGGATCCCATTGCCCTCTCCCGGATAGCTTGTTCCCGTTCGATTTTGGCCAACTCCTTCTCCTTCTGTTTCTCCATCTTGACTTTCTTCTCGTTGTACTGGGCCTCCGTGATTTGGCCATTAGCGTACATGTTTGCCAATGCCTGCTCCTCCCGGCTGTATTGTTCTTCTACCTCCTGAGCCCGGCGCTCCCCGAGAGCACTGGCCAAATCGTTGAAAGCAGTGGCGAAGCTAGATGCTATTCCGGCATACTCCCGGAGCTTCTCGATCCGTTCTTCCCATAAAGCCTCCTCGTTCTCAGCCATCTCAAGTTGGATCTGAGCAATGGCGTCCTCGTTTCCTTGAGCTGCTGCCAACTCTGCCTCCAGATACCTTTTCCTGATCTCATACTTGGACTTGTGATTTAACTCGGCTTGAGCGAGCTCCTTGTCGAGGTCCATTTGCTGGAGACGAAGATTGTTGGCTCGGAGCTGGGCCTCCTGCTCATAGGTTTTCTCCCCGGCAGCTTTCCTGGCTTCGATTTGCTTCTGGAGCATCTCATTCTCGAGCTCCAGCTTCTCCCTTTCGTTGTCCGCTGCCTTCGAGAGGTCCTCGGCATACTGTTCGTTTAGAGTTTGGTTGAACCGGTCAAGTTGCTGTTTGGTAGCATCCTCGCGGATCTTTTTAATTTCATCCTGGAGGTTTTGTTGGATCTGTTTCTCGAGTTCGGCTCTGTTGACCAGGAACTGCTCATAAGCGGCATACTCTTTCTGGTATTCCTCCTCGCTCATCCCTCTCACGAACTTGGGAGACTGAATGTTGGCCAGCTCCTTCATGGCGTCCTGGTACTTCTGAGTAACCTGAGCAATCTGCATATCGACTGTGCCTCCGGAAGCTACAGCCAATATGTTTGCTCTCACCCCAGCAAGGTAGTCATTGAGCTGTTTGGCTTGGTTCTCGTAGAACTGCTTGTCAGACCGAGCCATGGCATTCAGAGCCGTCTGATACTCCTTATTAGTAATTTTGCCGTGAGCTTTCTGGAGAGCCAGACGTTCCCGGGCTCCATCCTGAGCTGCCTTGTAGAGTTTCCTTTCATACTCCATCCGGATGGCAATGTTCGTAGACTGGAATGTTGTTTGGAACCTGAGATCGTCTTCCCGGATCTTCTGCATGGCTTCCGAGTTCTTCAAAGCAACCTCCAGAGCCTTATCGGCAATGGCCTGCTGAGCCTCCCGGTTGGCTATTGCAGTCTCAAGAGCCAAGTTAGCAATTGCGGCTCCTTCATTCTCGATTGTCCGGAACAGTTCTTGGTATCGACCTTTCAAGTCGTCGAGTTCCTTTTTGGCCTCCTTGTATTTGTTCAAGCTTCCTGACCACGTGTTGAGCTCCTCCTCCTTGGCTGCAATCACCTTCTTCAAGGAGTCGAACTCATCCATTGCAGCCATCTGTCTTTGACGAGCTGCACTCTTCTCAATCTCGCGGAGCTTGTTGGCTGTTTTGAGCTGAGCTTCGGCGATCTGTTCCGACGTGGCATGATTGGCTTTGAGGTTCTCGATCTCCCGTTTGCCCCGGATCTCCTCGGCTTTGGACAGAGTGTCCCGCTTGGTCTCGATCTGATCCAGTACATACGTGGAGGCTTCGGCAGCTCGATTGTATGCCTCCATTGCCCGGGTTGCTCTCTCTTGAGCTTCCGTGTTACTGTTAAATGCGTTCATAAGAGCAACCACTCCAGCCGCCAATCCGCCCACTGCTGCTGCCACCAATACAACGGGGTTGGCAGCCAAAGCCGCGTTCCAAAGCCATGTGGCAGCTGCTGCTGCTTTGGTGAGGATGTTGCTAGCTCCTTGTACGGCATTTTTAGCAGCTATCGCTTTCGTCTCGGCGAGAGTCTGGTTGATGCCAACCAGCTGAACCAAGTTAGATGCAGCTCGATAAGTGGCTTCGGTCTTGGAGAGAGCTGCTTGGAGAGAAGACAAAGAGGAAAGAGCCGTGATGATGGTTATCATCTTCGTCATGGTAGCATTGAGCTCCTCGTTCTCGCTCCCCAGTACCTGAGTGGCTGTGGTCCAAAGGCCCCATACGGAAGTCAAAGCTGACGTGGCGCTGGTAACTGCCTGTATGGTTTCAGTTCCTTTACCAACGTTGGATATAGCTGTATTGACCAGGTCCTCAGCTCCTTTCAGTTCACCAGCTCGTTTAACCATCTCCTTGAACGTCTCAGAACTCGTATCCCCGGACTGAGCCATCTGGATGAGTGTCTGGGTAAGGTCGGAGAGTTCCTGCTTGAGGTTCTCCGTTGCCTTCTCGTAGTTACCAACTGATCGGCGATAGTCCCCGAGTGCCTCCTCCTGAGCTTTGAGCTCCTCGGTGGTTTCTGCAATGCGCTTGCCGAGCTCGGCTTTACGAGCCGCGTCCTCCATTGAGTTGCCCAGCTCTGCAAACTCGGCATTGTCCAAAGCCAGCTGGGTTCTAAGTTTTGCTAAACTTGCCTCCTGTTGGTTCTGGAGCTTAATGTTGTTCTGGATTTGCTTCTGGTACTTGTTCGCCTCGCTGTTGATTGCCTTGATCTGGTTGTCAAGCGCATAGTATTCTTGAGCATTCTCCTCAGTTACTTTGCCGAGAGCCTTCTGCTGGTCTCTCAACTCCTGGGACCGGAGTTTCAATTCGGCTAACGTCTTGAGGGCATCCTCAGCTGTTACACGGACGTTGTAAATTGTATTTTTCTGTTCTTCGGCCATATCACATTCGTATTAGGTCTACTTTGGATATCTTTCCAGCTTGGAAGTTGTTTATTTTCGAAACGTAGAACCAGAACCCATGCTCCTCCAGCCATATCGGGTTGAACAAGTCCAGACTTTGAATGTCGAGCGAGTCCAAAAGAATTTGGACCTGTAGGATCTTTGGTCTTTTGAGTATATTGTTGATGAGCTTGCCGTAGTACTTAGGAACGTAGTAATTCAACTTTTTGAAATACGCCGTGTATAGTCGTACCTGGGTAAGGGTGCGGCCTACCTTCACCTTGGGCCGCATAAAGTCAGACTTATCTATGTGGACGACCATCGGCTTACTTAGAACATTGTACTCCCAAGTCGTCTCGGTCATTTCCCCGTTCTCCATCCGACCTCTATTGACGGTCCAGATAGGGTAGTTAGCAAGTGTATGAGTCTCATTTGTAATGTCCGCATCATAGAGTTTTTGGTTGAGCCCTGCCAAGAACCCAATTTGGAACAGGAGTTTGGTGGGCTGGAGGTTGACGTCCGGGATGCTGAACTTGTACGAGTCAGTAACGTTGTTGTCCTTATTATCCTCTAACTTCATCTCGTTGGACTGGGCATAGCTGGACAATTGGAACGTAAGTTTGGTGTCCTTTCCTTTTATCAGCTTGTCAGACCAATTCTTCCCGGACGAACTTCGTCTGTTGTAAAACTCCTGAACAGAGTATGCTCTTGCTACCTTTGTGACGGGATTAACGTCGACGGTTAGACCAAACAGCTGGACAAATGCTTTGACTATGTCCCCCAAGCTTTTGAATCCAGTAGAGGCCAGGAGGTCATAGGTTAGTCCGGGTTGGGGCTTATCCCCTGGTGAAGTTTCAGGCACAGGAGGAGCAGTAATGCTGACCGGAAATCTCATGTCAAACGAATTGCTAGGGTTAGTGACTATGGCGAGAGTTCCAGACACCAGTATGTGCTCCCCTGCCTCCATCTGGATGTCGACCGAAGCGCTGCCAGAAGACCCCGATGACCAGGTCCTTGTCAACACTACAGCACTGGTTCCGTCGTTCTTGTAGTGGGTAACTCTGACTGTCACACTACTCTTTTGGATGGCAGAAATATTGGACCACGAGAATCTAAACGTGATGGTCGTGTCCCATAGAGTCATCCAGTTGAATGTTCCGGGTCCGGGGTCTATAGTCAAACGTCCGGCGACCGGGTCACTGAGAGTTACCCCGGGGGAGCCTTTCCATGTCACCCCGGTGGGGGTGCCAACCTTGGGACTCCGGATCCAGCCAATTCCGGATGCGTTCGGAGCCTTGGGGTTGTCTGCCAAAACGGGGTAAGTGCAAGGCAAAAACATTTCGGCTCGGTCGGCGAGGTCCACGTCGGTCTCGAGACTGTAGCCTGCTCGATCGAAGATCCATGTCACCAAGTCATACCAGTTGAGGTGGGGGTAGAACTTGTCCAACTCACTGACTTGCCTGATTGCCTCCATGGCGAAAGGGGGGAAGTTCGGGTTCTTTTGTAGAGTTGCATACAGCCAAAAGTACAGGACTTTAACCCCTTCGGGGCCAGAGAGGTATCGCTCAGTCTGTCCCATTGTGTCCGTGTACCACTTGAGGAGGAACATACCATCCCCAGGGTCCTTCGCGTCAGTGTTGTTTAGTGTGTCGAACAGGTCAACGGTTGCCCCGAGGATCTGGACCCCGATCGATGTATCTGATACGTCTACGATGTTCAATACTGCTCCAGCCGGGGATATGAGTGCTCCCTCATAGAATAGTTGGCAAGGAAACTTCATGTATGGCACACCCGAATCTGAGCCAACTACAAAACTGAATTGGAATGCTTGCTCGTTATGGGTCGTCCTGGGCAGACTGATCCGCTGGGAGTACGAGGCATTCCTGTCTTTCAGCTCCGCCAGATTGTTGATCTGGTAATTCATCGCAGGAGCATCCAGCGGGAGGTCCAGGGACCAGACCTTGCCGTCAATGCCTTTCATGAGTAGTTCGTAGTTCATATTACCACTGAGTTTGTTCGTCAATAAGCTGGAACTCGTAGCTAACAGTGTTCCTGGGAGTCTTGGTGTCCCAAGTTAAGTCCGTGTCATTTACTAGGACTCGTTGCCATACCCCGACTGAGTCGTTGAACCTTTGAACAAGAGGCGAGAGAGCAATTCCTTTGAGCAAGTTGAAGTCGTTCTCATCAAGCTGTTCTGCTCCTGCTTGGACTATGTTCTTAAACTCCGGAGCTAACTCGCCTCTCGTCTGTGAGGCATAGGGGCCTCTGGGATTCGCTAATACGTATTGGTCTCCCCGGTCAACCTCCTGCGTATACTTCTTGTGTTGCTCAAACATGTAAGTGTCCCATCCGCCTTTCTGGTTTATCCAGCGAATGTAGAATGGGTTGCAAGGTACCTCCGTATAGACGAATATGATGTTCCATGCTTGAGAAGAGTATCCTCCTCCAGAAGGTCTGAGTTTTATGTAGTCTGCTTCATCCTCAGATGCATCCGCATCCTCAAATTCGTACACAAGGGGGATGTTGAGTCGGGTAGAAATATCAAATTGTTTTTCGACATCTACATAAGAATTTTTAATCCGAACGTCGATCGATGTAGCGACATTTGATGACCCCAAAAACCCTCTCGGGAATAGGGTGACGAAGTACGGATACTCGGGGTATTTTTTTACATACAGATTCCTGTCGTTGTCAGGAACCCGGTCAGTCAGTACGAGTCCTAAGTATGACTCGGTGAAATTAGCGTTGTAGACTCGAGCCCTAACTCCCCGGGAGGCATATCGAACATTGAAATCTCGTTCGCCGATGCCTCTGTAAGCATATGCCGATATGAGACTGTAGTCAATGGCAAAGCCGATGGATTGGTTTATGTACGGAAATGTTTTAAATCTGTCGTCCCGGAATCCGGCTTTTGCCAAGAACCCGAGGTCGTATTTCTTCGACGTCCCGAATCCCGAGTCTCTGTAGATGTCGATGCTTTCAGTTAGTGAGTTCGCTGCTTTAACTGGACTGGGGCTATAGTCGACAAAGTTATTCCCGTAGGCCAAACTCATACCTGAGAGAGTAACCTTCACTCCAGCTGTTGCTCCTTCAATACCTGCAAAAATGACAAGGAAATCGCGGGGGGATCCTGTTGTAACAATGCGCGGTACCTGAACCTTCCACGTCATGTTGTCACCAATTGGGATATTTGTTTTAGCAATCACAGTGGTAAGATTACCCGAACTAGTTGCTTGGAACAAAGCAACGGTGAGTGAAGTGGCACCCACTCCAGTCCCGCGATAAACCCTAAAAGCATACCATTCCCCGGGTCCCACCTTTCTACGGAGAGGAAACCTCACAGAATAGTCGTTACTACTACCTCCACTGTTATCAAGTACTTCGACCGCCTCATTGTCTATAATGTTCAACGAGATCATATCGCCCTCGACAAAGTTCTGAGTCTTGATCTCAAGCCCAGGTGTTGAGTTGTCGGTCTCAACTGGTATTTGCGAATATGCTGAGTATAAAGAATCCTCAGCCGGTTGAGTGATAATTGCCATATCGCGTTATATTATATATCCGTGGTCCATATTGTTGTCAGGAGTGAATGCCTCTTCAATGAGGACCTCCATTGTCTTGTCCAAATGCTGAGCCAGGTACTCCTCGAAGTTATCAGCGGGAGTGTCGACCAAGTCAACGTAAATGTGATTGCGGTAAAGCTCTGAGCCTTCTCGTTTTATCTTCCATGCAGTGGCATTTCCGAATCGGACCAGGTCCTTGGGATCCGAGAATGTGATGCCTTTGAGCTTTGCCCACTCCATGATGATCTGTCCCAAATTGGCGGGGATCTTTCCAGGACCTCGTCCCCGGATTAGAGTGTAGAAGTAGTTTGGAGCTTCGATCGTTCCCCAAACTGTTTCCCCTTCTCGTCCCGTCTGGACTGTTATCTGAGCATAGGTTCTGCCGGAGGCTTCCTGCCCGGCGTCCTGTGATGCCCGGATGATCTCGTCCCTCATCTGGGTGAGACCCTCAGCCAATATCTGTTCCAGTCCTACCGCCATTTGTTTCTGGGTTTGCGAGCATTGGCTTTCTGCTGAGCCTTACGCTCCAGTTCCTTGTTCAGTCGCTCCCGGAAGAGGTGACTCTGCAAGTTGGTGAAAAGGAGGTTGTACACCTTCCCGTATTTCCATTCCAGAATCTCATCCGGGTCTTTCGAGTAGTCCTTGGCCAGTGCAGTGATGGTGGCCATCTCCCCAACCACCAAAGAGAATTGAGCAATGCCGGCTGCCTTTTCCTCGGCACTGGACTCGTACTTGAGCTCAGTCTGTTCTCGCTCGACCCAATATTTAATGCCCAGAAGAACCTCATACCAGTACTCGACAATTTCGGAGGTGTTCCTGAGACTCCATTTGACGCCGAGACATTGCATGCCTTCCTTCATCTTGTCAATGTCGGTCATCTCCTTGTCAGTGATGATCCGGCCAAGCTCTATGCGTTGGCCGAACGTCATCTGACCGCCTTGTATGTCGATTCGCTGTATCATTTTATGTAACAGTGTTTGAGACTCCAATACTGTTCGGGGATGTCATCGATATGTATTTTATGAACGACGAACCCAGAGCCGGGTTCCATGTCGGGATACGTCACACTCGACTTTTTCCACCCATCCTCTTCGGTCCATGGGTAATCTACTGCTAAGTTGCCATTCCCATCAACAGTAAGTTGTCCAATAAAATTGTTTGTTTGCGAGATGGCGAATGCCAATAGAGGCAAACCCGCTGCGTGCACCAAAGCTTGGTTCCGGTCTGGGGGATAGACCGGCATGGGCAAGTCCTGTCGGTCAAAGAATAGAGTGTGCCCCGACAAGACAAACCCGGGCTTTACCACTTCGAGGAGGGGGCGCCAGATCTTGTTCTTGTACAGTTCAATGCACCAGTCCTGTTTGAAGGTGAACTCCAGCCCAACGCTTACCTCATTGGCGTCAAACCTGGAAGACGGGTACAGCACCCGGACAGTGTTCATGATTTCCGGATATTGCTTGACCAGCTGAGAGGTCTTGAGCAAGTAGAGGAAAGGCCTGACCATCTGTTCCTCAATTTGATTCTTCAACTCCAGTCGTCCGATGGTGGGCGAGTTCTGGCTGAACTTCGTGTCGCCTTTGTAGGCATCGTTGGCCATCGGCTCAAACTTGCAGAAGTAGACCTGCATGATGGTACGCTGAGTTGGGTAGCCCCGGTACGGGGTATCGTAGTAGCCAGTGGTAGGTTCCTCAACATAGACGAAGTCGGACGAGGTCCGATTGCCGTCCGAGTCTGTAACAAACCTCTCCATCGTGTCCACTTTGACGTTCAGCATCCGAGCCTGGTCACACTCAAAGACGGCCAGAGGGTTGACCATCTTGACCATGTCGCGGATGAGGGTTATGATGTTCAGTATCATCGTTTTGTGGGGATTATTATTTTGGCGGACTTCATGCCAGTCGCCTTCGGCTTGATCTCGAATATCATTCGCATGATGAGCATGTCCAGGAAGTCCGGGGACCTTCCGAGGAGCTGCTTCATGGTGTCCTTGGAGATGAGCTCTCGCTTCTGCTCAGCGGAGTTCGTGTTCTTGGACTTGAGTACCGTCATCTCCTGCTTGATTTTCTCCTGAACTTCGGGAGAGCAGATGATGTGGATCTGGCGCTTGTTGATGAGCTCCGCCAGCTTGAATGCGCACTCCGACTTGATGTTGTTGTACGTCTTTGAGTCAATGGCGGATTGACCTCCATGAAACTCCCGGATGCCTTTCAGGTAGCTCTCCAAGTAGAACCCAAGCCCGTCAGCGTCAGAGACGATGCTGGACCGGGGGACTTTCAGACCGGTGGCCAATTTGGCGATCTTCTCCTCCATCTCCTTGCCTTCCGAGAAGCCTTTGGCGATGGGGATCCGACAGACCATGCCGTCCCAGGTTCCAACCACCCAACTGTCTCTACCTTTCCCGGCAAGGTCAGTGCTAATGAACCGATTGCCCGTCGGGAGTACGAACTCATTGCTGAACATGTCGCACACTGCATCATAGTCGACCAGCCAATTCGGGTCATCGTCATACTCCCAGTTGCCAAAGACCAGTCGCTCGATCTGCGACTGGGTCAGGTTCCGGAGAAGCCCCTCAATGTACGTGTCTGGGAGAGTCTTGTTGTCCTGGGGCAGAGCTTTGACGAACCGACGCCAAGGAGGCAGCTTGTTCTCCTTCCATGGCTTGTAGTAGTCCGTGTAGAGGAAATTGTTGGACGGGTTGCAGGTGATGAGGAGTTTGGGAGCCAGCTTGTAGACGTCATTCTTCCATCGACCGATGGAAGCCTGGAGGTTGGTCTTCGCCTCGCGGATAAACTCGCCACCCTCCTCAATCCATCCCCGAGTCATCTGCATGGAGCCGAACCTCTCGTACATGGGGTCACTGGGGTTGTACTTGGCATCGATGAGGTAGATGCGGCTTTTGTTGTACAACTCGAAGAAGTTGTATTGGCCATTAAAGTGGTAGTAGTTCTCCGTGATGCCCCAGTGGGTAAATACCTCGTAGATGGAGGGAATAGTGTACCGGACCAGGTCGGCGGCCGTCTTACGCGCAATAAAATAAAATGTCTCTGGGTAGGTGAGGGCATCGCCGGCTATCAAGGAACACCCGAGGTAGGATTTGCCAGCACCTTTCGTGCCGGCATACAGAATGTCAGTGACTGAGTCATCAAGCCATAGTCGAGCCACTTCCTTCTGCTTCTCGTTGCCTTTGGTGTCAAATTGAAGCCGGCGTCCCATTTTATTTTACCTCCATTCCTGTTATCTGTTCGAGAGTGATGCCTCCCGTCAGGTTGACATTTGTCTTGCGTCCTTGAAGCACCTGGATGAGGCTGGCAGCGTACTTGCCAACCAGGGCTCCCTCAATTTGCTGGGAATTGATGGCGTCCTCGATGGTGCCACCAATTGCAGCTGCTACCGGATCCCCCGTGAGTTCCCCGTACTCAACAGGATTGATCCCAGCGAACAGCCTGAATGACTCGATGGTCATCGGGCGGGAAATGTAGACGCTGCAGTCGTCGCCATTCTTATTCTTGTGAGCCTGGGAGAAATAGTTATCCTTCATGAATTTGCAATACTCAATGAATGCAAAATAAAGCTCCTCCG
>ENA-OZJV01000654-OZJV01000654.1-human-gut-metagenome-genome-assembly--contig:-NODE-654-length-17123-cov-5.081615_pt1 | contig 17123 bp, 25 predicted proteins | sample MGYA00244179_ERZ653756 | MGnify/ENA primary metagenome ERZ653756 (study PRJEB26926, sample SAMN06165332) | human gut metagenome | biome: ENVO:00009003; feature: ENVO:2100002; material: ENVO:00002003...
TATGAAACAGATTTTTTTAAAGAAATTGGTGATTAGGAACATTAAAGGGATAAGAGATCTTACCATTGATTTCACCGATCAGGAAACTGTAATATGTGGTGATAATGGAACTGGTAAGACTACAATCATGGATGCTTTCCTATGGCTTTTATTTGGCAAAGATAGCACCAACAGAGCAGATAGTAATTTCAACATTAAAACTCTGGATAAAGATGGTAAGCCTATTCTTAACCTGGAGCACGTGGTTATAGCTACACTACTGGTAAATGGCAATGAAATTATATTGCAACGTTCATATTTGGAAAAATGGGGAACTGGTGTTAATGCCGGGCAACTTAAAAACCACTACACGGATTTTTACCTGAATGGTGTAAAGCTGGGCACAAAAAAAGAGTACGATGCTGAGGTATCTGCTATTCTCCCTGAGGATGTTTTCCGTATGGTTACTAACCCGTTCTATTTCCCCTCTTTGCCAGCTGCTACTCAAAAGACTATGTTACTGGATATGGCTGGTAATGTATCGGATCAGGATGTAGCTGCTTTGAAACCTGAATACTTGGAACTGCTGAGCCAGATAACAGGTAGGAGCCTGGAGCAATTTAAGAAAGAAACATCCTCTAAAAAGAAAGCAATCCAGGATGAGCTAAAGGAACTCCCTGCTCGTATTGATACTGCTAATCAGATGATGCCTGAACCTGAGGACTGGGTAGCTTTGGATCAGGAGCTGGAGGAAAAGAAAGCTCGTTTGAAAGGGATTGATGAGCAAATATCTGATAAATCAAACTCTGTAAAGGCTGATTATGAAGCCAAAAGCAATATCCAGAAAAAGATAGGTGAAAAACGTTTAGAGCGTACCCGTAAGGAGTCCGAGATCAGAGAAAAGGTTAATAAAGCGAACGGTGAGGCACGCTCATCTATCAATGATCTGGTATATAAGATACAGAATTTACAGGGTGATATTCAGCGTAAAAAAGGGAGTCTTTCTACGATTGATACCCAGATAGGGAACCTGAATACAGAACTGGATACGCTTAGGGGTGAATATCGTATTGTCAATGCCGAACAGTTGGTGTACCCTGATGGTGCTTTTGTCTGCCCTACTTGCAAACGTACCCTGGATGCTGAGGATATTGAAACAAAACAGCGGGAAATGCTGGCTAATTTCAACCAGAATAAATCAAAGCGTTTACAGCAGAACCAGGCTACAGGTAGATCTAAGGCAGGAAGAATATCCGAACTGCAAAAAGATCGTGAGAATACTCTGGCTGAGATCAGCAAAATGGGGAGCGAACTGGATAATTTAGAAGCTCAAAAGAAGTACCAGGAGGAAAACCTACCTGCTGCTCAGGATGCCCAGAAACTTATAGAGGCAGATACTGACTGGATCCGTATGGGTAATGAGATAGCAGAACTGGAAAACCAGATGAACGTTGAAATTAAACCAGTGGATGTATCAGAACTCCAGGAGGGGAAACGTGTGCTTTCTGATGCTATTACCGATCTACAGAAACGACTGAATAAACGTGAGACTATTGAGCGTGCGGAGAAACTTATTCAGGAATTTGAAGATAAAAAGATCCAGAATAATGATGCTTTGGCTAACCTGGAAAGAACAGAGTTTATTATTACAGACTTTCAGAAAGCAAAGGATAATGAGCTGATGAAGCGTATTAACGGGCTATTCTCTCTGGTTTCTTTCTCCTTTGTTGATGAGCAGCTGAATGGTAACGAAAAGATTACTTGTGTTTGTACCGTGGATGGTGTTCCTTTCCCAGATCTGAATAATGCTACTAAGATTAACGCTGGATTGGATATTATCAATGCTATTTGCCAGGCAAAGGGTATATCTGCACCGATCTTTATTGATAACAGGGAAAGCGTAAACCAGCTCATTCCTACAGTGTCTCAGGTTATCAACCTCTCTGTAAGCACTCACTCTAAACTTATGATCCGCACATTCACGGATGGAATGATGGAACAATTTCACGAACTCTAATAAATTTCTATTATGACAACTCAATCAAGTACAGCAGTAGCAACAGCTCCTAAAAAGGTGGATGTGCTGAAAAATATGCTTAATGCTCCCTCTGTTATGGAGCAGTTTAATAATGCTCTGGCAAAGAGTGCGCCGACATTTGTAGCCTCTGTTATCGACCTCTATAATGGAGATACTAACCTGCAACAGTGTGAGCCTAAAGCGGTTGTTATGGAGGCTCTGAAAGCAGCCGTATTAAAATTACCTATCAATAAGGCACTGGGATACGCTTTCATCATTCCTTTTAACAACAGCGTGAAGGATGATAAAGGGAACTGGGTTAAAAAGATGGTTCCTACTTTCCAGATGGGATACAAAGGCTATATACAGCTGGCTATGAGGACTGGGCAGTATCGGACTATTAACGCTGATGTTGTCTATGAGGGTGAACTGAGAAAGGCTAATAAGCTCACTGGTGAGATCGCTTTTGATGGTGAAAAGAAATCGGATAAGGTGGTAGGCTATTTCTGCTATTTTGAACTGCTTAATGGCTTTTCTAAAACTCTCTACATGACAGTGGAGCAAATGGCTGAGCATGCTAAGCGTTACTCTAAAGGGCTTAAAAAAGAGACTACAGTAGAAAGCCTCCTTAACCTATCAAATTTGCCAGTAGCTCCAGATAGTAAAACTGTAGGATGGATGGGTAATTTCCACGGAATGGCAGTTAAAACAGTGATCCGTAATTTACTGGGTAAATATGGCTATTTGTCGGTTGAAATGCAACAGGCTATAGTAAATGATACTGAGGGTGATACAGCGGAAAACCGTGATTATCTGGTGCATGAGAATGGAAATGCTCAGGTGTTTGATGCAACAGATGTTCAATATGAGGATGTTTCTACTGGCACGGCTACGCCTCAGGCTGCACCAGTTGATGATCCTGGATATTAGTAAGCTATGAAGAAAGCAGATATAAAGCCTGGTGATCGCTTTGGCAGACTTGTAATCATACAAGAAGCTCCCAAACATGGGAATTTCAGATACTTTGAGTGTAGATGCGATTGTGGTAATGTAAAAACTATTGCTATGGGTGCTCTGAGAAAAGGGATTACTAAAAGTTGTGGTTGCTTTATGAATGAGGCAAAACGAGCATCTAAACCGTGTAAGTGGAAAGAAAATCATTCCTATGTTGGTACCAGATTATATAAAATCTGGGGTGGAATGAAAAAACGCTGTTTCAATCCAAAGGATCACGCCTATAAATGGTATGGTGGACGGGGTATTACAGTTTGTGATGAGTGGAAAACCAGATTTATCTGCTTTCGTGAATGGGCTTTGAGTAATGGATATTCGGATACGCTTACCATTGATAGAATAGATGTGAATGGCAATTATGAGCCTAATAACTGTAGGTGGGTTACAATTCAGGAACAGCAAAAAAACAGGAGAAAATGATACTGAAAGTTTTAGGATCAAGTAGTTCAGGTAACTGTTATCTTCTGGATAATGGCAAAGAGTGCCTTATTATTGAGGCAGGGATAACTTTTATAAAAGTTAAAAAGGCATTAGACTTCAATATTAAGAAAGTTGTAGGATGTATAGTTACCCATGCTCATAATGATCACGCAAAGTATATTAAAAGTATGGCAGATTGTGGCTTTTACGTTTTGGCACTCCCTGAGGTATTGGAAGCAAAAGGAGTAAGTGGATCCAGGGTTAAGGCTTTGGAACTGGGTAAAGGTTACAAGTTTGGAAATTTTAAAGTAGCTCCATTCTCTGCCTGCCATGATGTACCATGTGTAGGATACCTGATAGATCACCCAGAAACAGGTAGGATCATGTTCCTTACAGACAGCTGTATGTGTGAGTATGTTTTTCCAGGGCTTAATCATGTGATGATAGAGTGTAATTACTCTGATCGCAAACTGATAGAGAGTATCAATGCTGGGCGTACTCTACCCTCTCAAAGAAACCGCCTACTAACCTCTCACATGGAAATGGAAACCTGCAAAGAGATCCTGATGGCAAATGATCTTTCCAATGTGAGTAACATACTCCTGTTACACCTCTCAGAAAATAATGGTGATGAGCCTGTTTTCATATCTGAGATACAGCGGGTTACTGGTAAGGTGGTATATGTAGCAAAACCAGGTTTAACAATTCAAATAGATAAACTATGATACAGGGATTTTCAGAACAAACCAAACCACTCACTCCATACGAGAATGATGTGATCCTCCCTTTGATTATTCAGGGGTTGCATTCCAAAGTTGGTAAGGAGAAAGCTATTACAAACCAGCATATATGTTCGGCTCTTAAAAGCCAGGGGTATAAGTTGGATAATGCCAGGCTGAGAAAGATTATTAACCATATCCGTGTGAATAACATGGTTATTGGCTTAGTAGCTACCAGTGATGGGTATTATATCGCTGAGAGCAAAAAGGAGCTGGAGGTTTATCTGGAAAGCCTGAAAGGTAGAGAGAACGCTATTCGTGCTGTAAGGCAAAGCCTGGAGAAACAAATAGGGATGTATGAGTAAGAAAGTTCAAATAGAGAAAAAGAACGGGCTGTTTAACCTCAAACAACTGTATGATCTGTTTTCCCAATCCCTGGATGGAGTTTATCAGGTTGTGGTGAAAAAGGTTAGAAAACCCCGCTCTAACGATCAAAACGGCTGGCTCTGGGGATGTATCTACCCGATGCTTTTAGAGGCTCTGCTGGATGCTGGCTGGGAGTTCGTAACCGTGGAGCAGGTACATGAGTTCTTTAAATCTCAAATGACAGCGGATCAGGTTGTAAATAAGCACACTGGAGAAATCATAACCTTTCCTGGATCTACTGCAACAATGGATACACTTACTTTCTCTACCTATTGTGAAAAACTTAGAGAGTATGCACTGGAGTATCTGAATTTGGAAATACCAGATCCAGATCCAAACTGGAGGAAAGCCGATGAAACTAATACCTAACCAGTTGGTATCTGAGCTTATAAGGCTGGTACCAGTTTTAATAGAAAATATTCCACCAGGTAAAAGTACCAGAGTGGATAACGCAATAAGATTAACAAAAAAGATTATTAACAGATTAAAAACATTGCAAGATGAGAAAGATCGAAATTGAAAAACCAAAGTTGGAGGCTGCTTTTGCTGTAGCCTGTGGAAACACAAGAACTGTTTTACTCGCTTTATTTGGTGAGGATGCGGTGAAACCTGAAAAGCCTGATTATTCAGACTATCGTAACATTAAAACCTATGAGGATGCTTGTGCTGCTCTGGGTGTGGATCCTATCAATGAAACGGACGAAAGCCTGAATGATTTGATTACAAGGGGAATTATTGCACCTCGACACATAGCACTGATGAAGCTGGAAACGATCAGCCGTGCTTTGTGGGGTAAGGACTTTGAACCGATACCAGATGCTGAGGGCAGCAAGATTTACTATTTCCCCTGGTTTTATCTCTATACTCAGTCTGAAATAGATAATATGGATGATGAGGAAAGGGGTGCCCTCTTGTCTGCTACTGCGTATAATGGTGCGGTTGCGGGTTTCGGTTATCTGCATACGACTTATCGCTCCTCGTACTCGAATGCGACCTATGGGTTCCGCCTGTGCCAGGAAACGGGAGAGAAAGCGGTGTATTTTGGTAAGCAGTTCATAAAACTGTGGGCTGAATATCTGGGGTATAAATTCACTGTAGGGGATCACCTCAAATAATGGCAGCTATGACAACAGTATTCTATCTTTTAGTGGCTGTATGCCTATTCGTTGAAATCCTACGGCTATTAGCTGTTAAGAAAGTGGATCAGGGAGTTAAAAAGTACAAGGGAGTTAAGGATCCGAAAGATTACAGTCCACTCTATACGGCTTATGTTAGTTTTGGCTTTTTCTACTTCTTCTTTTGCCTTGTGGGGTTAATGAGTTCGCAATGGATCGGGTTTGTTGCTCTCCTGCTTCTGGGTTTTGTGCCCAAAAAATGGATCACCTGGAGAGTGATAGATGGTATTCTGAGTATAGCGATCCTGGTTTTTATCCTCTTGAATAAATTCCAGTTTCACATAAATTTTAATCATTTACTAATCAATTATTTATCGGAATGAAAGATATTATGTTAGCGGAACTCCCTGTAGAACAGAGGGCGCAAATTCTGAAAGATAGCTGTGATAAGATCGAAGAAAGGAGCTATCTCAGCAAATACGATCAGGAAGAAACCAATTTGTTACGCGCTGAACTTGCCAATGTTTCTATTCAATTAGGGACAATACAGGAGGAACTGGATGGAATTAAATCGGACTATAAAGGGAAGCTAAAGCCTTTACAGGAACGAATTGATAAGATCCTGTATAACCTAAAAAATGGTGGTGAATACGTAAGAGGTGAGTGCTACAAGTTCATAGACCAAGAGGAGGAAAGAGTAGGATGGTACACTCCAGACGGTTATTTGTTGGAAGAAAGACCAATAACCCAGGAAGAAAGACAGAGAACTGTTCAAATGGAAATCAGAAGAACAGGTACAGATAATTAATTATTAACAATTTAAACATTTTAGAAAAATGGAAGATCAAGAAAGAGGTTTAACCGTGAATATCGGTGAGTACAAAGGTGAAAAACCTATCATTATTGAGTACAGAGAGGGTAGAGCATCACAACCAGTTCAGCCATTGGAAACAAAGCCACCAGAAAAAATTAATATTACTGGGACTATCTCTACTCCTTTTGACTGGCTTAGCAAGCGTATCAGTGAGGTTAATCAGAAAACCGCTAATGTGGTTGTGGATCGTGAGGATATGTCTATTACCCTTACTGTAAATGAAAATGACTACTATAAAAAGGGCATTATCAAAGGAACTGTAGAGTACGGTGAGGTCTTTGAAAAGTTCGGTATCAATGATGCAGAAAAGGGTTGGATTCCTGCTAAGCTGGGGCAGTTCTTGCGTCTCAATCGTGGTGTGTTTGAGGACAAAGAGAAATGTATGGTGCTCGTTTCCGTTCTCAAAAACTTCATAGCTAACGCTAAAGCTGAGATTCAAAAGCAAAATGATCCGTCTGGTTCTATAGCTGAGGTTTACCGTTGCCAGGTAGAAAGTAATTTGCCTAAGAGCTTCACGGTGAATATTGCCATCTTCAAAGGAACTGCAAAAACTCCTATTGAAGTAGAGTTCGATCACCATCTTTCAAATGGGGATGTTATTCTACAGCTTGTTTCTCCTGGAGCTAACGAACTGACAGAAAGTTACAGAGACAAGTGTCTGGATGAGGTTCTGGATAAGATCCGTAAGATCGCTCCTGATATTGCAATTCTGGAAGTTTAATTAAACATGGGGGAATGGATACCCCCAGGTATCCTTTCCCTCTAAATATTCTCAATATGGCAAAAGATAAAATACCAATGCCCTTTTATACCCGTGATTGGCTTAGCTGCGCTGAGGTTAAGGTTATGCCTCCTGATGTGAGAGGGCTGTGGTTTGATATGATCTGCTATATGTGGGAAAGCGTGGAGCGTGGTGTAATGGTGAAGCCTAACCACCAGCCCTATACGAAAGATGAGATAGCGGGAATGATCGGAAAAGATTGCTCTGGATCTTATGACTGGCTGGAAACTCTGATAGATAACGGAGTATGTGCTATAAGAGAGGACGGTGCTGTGTATAGTAGGCGAATGGTTAAGGATGAGGAAATTAGGGAGAAAAGGCGAATGGCTGGTAAAAAAGGTGGTGATGTTACCAAAGCAAAGGTATTCCAGCCTAAGCAGGAAACTGTAGACGGATCCCCAGATGAAGTAGCTGCACCACCTCCACCGCTAACACCAGAACAGCAGGAAAAGGCTGAAAAAGCCAAAAAATACAAGTATGCGGATTACGTTACCCTTACGAGGGATGAGTATGCTAAGTTATGCTCTGAGCACTCTGAGGAGGGAGCAAAGAGGATGATAGAAATACTCAATAACTACAAGGGTTCCAAAGGGAAAAAGTATAAATCTGATTACCTGGCAATTCTTAACTGGGTTGTAGGTAGATATAATGAGGAGATTCAAAAAAATGGACGACAATTTGCGCAAACAGCTCCAGCTGGTACTGAATCGACAACTGGAGAGGGCTACAGAGACACGCTTTAGGATTACCAACTATGATGAGAAAACCATTGTTGAGATGCTAATGATGTTTTATCAACAGGAAGTAGTAAAGAGACGTGTACAGTTTATCAACGATTCTATAACACAGCAAAAGATTGAAAAGGCAGCCAAATGGCTTACTGGAAATTACAAAGTAGGGTTACTGCTTTATGGTACCGTTGGATCTGGCAAATCAACCCTGGGGCGTGCTATTTGCAATATGATTGGAGTACTTTATCAGAGTGCTTTTGCATCTGAGAGAAAGGGTGTATATCGTGTATCAGCGTTGGATCTGGCTAAAAATGTTGGGGATGATCCTGCATACTTCAATAAGTTGAAAAACGTGGATATGCTTTTTGTCGATGATATTGGAACTGAACCATCCAGTGTAAAAAGCTGGGGAAATGAGTTTTCTCCCGTTACAGAGCTTATATATGCCAGGTATGATAGACAGCTATTCACTTTGGCAACATCCAACCTTAAAGAGAGTGATTTTTCAGAAAGATATGGTGAGCGTATAGCAGACCGTTTGGATGAAATGTTTGAGCGGATCCACTACAGCAATAAGAGTTATCGAAAGTAATTAACTAAGTAAATGTGTGTTCAATAAACACTTTTGAGATGAAAACAAAAATCAAAAAAGCCCCTATTACCCTATCCAGGGTGTTCCCTGCTACTCATAGCAAGGCTGGGCAACCGACTAACTTCCAGGAAAAGGTTTTAAATAAAGTCTATATGAGACCTGGAACTCATAAAAGGCACACAATCAGGGCAAACTATGATTGGTGGAAATCAAAAGAGGAAAAGATCAATAAGGGTGAGATGTACTTATCCCTGAGATCCTGGAGTGCTAAACCGTATAACTCCCCTCAGGTGGAGTGGTTAAAGATGCCAAAGATAGGACTGCAAAAAATAACCATGACATACGGATCCGATGATGCTTATCCTCAGGTTTGGATTGATGGAAAGCAGGTACCTATCCAGGAAGTGGCAAAGGGAGACGGTCTGAGTGTTGAGGACTTTGTAGAATGGTTCTTTGGATCCAGTAAATCCAATGTTTTTGAGGGCGTAATTATTCACTTTACTAATTTTAAGTATTGATATGAAACAGAGAGTTGCTAAGAAAATTATGAAAAATGTTCGCTTATACCCTGGCATGCACTGGGTATATGGTTCAGGTCGAATTATGAAAGCGTGTAGTATTTGTATCAGATGCCATGCTCGTGTAAATAAGAATATTAAGAATTGGAATATTCTCTGTGATAAAGATCCGCTACTCGCACTTAAAGTACTAAAAAGTAAACAATAACACTATGGAAACTAATGCAACAAAAAGAACGGACATCTTTCTGATTGATCCCCGTAATATCGTGGTGATGAATGATTTTAATGTTCGTAGAGATTTCGATCTGGACGAATTGAAAGAACAAATCAGGGCAAAAGGGGTGCTTAATCCTCTTACTGTTATCCCATTCAAGGATAACGGAACTGAAAAGTACAAACTGGTAGATGGAGAAAGGCGTTACCGTGCTACAATGCTGGCAATTGGTGAGGGTGCTGATATTCCCTTTATAAAAGCCCTCAAAGCTCCAAAGGATGCCTCTCTGGAGGAATTATACATTGAGCAGATGATGAGAAATGAGGGGAAACGTTTCTCTGAGTATGAAAGTGGAATCATGTTCAAGCGGTTTAAAGATGAGTTTGGGTATAGCCAGGTGCAGATAGCTGAAAAGTTCAAAAAATCACCTGCTTTCGTGAGCAAATGTTTATCCCTTATGAGCTTACCCCAGGAGATCCGTGATAGGATTGAAAACAACCTTATTTCAAGCAAAGCAGCCCGTGATCTGGCAGCCAGTTACGAAGATGAGAGCCAACAGGTAAAAGCCGTAAAGGAAGCCGTTGAGAGTGCCCAGGTACAAGGAAAGAGTACTGTTACCAATAAAGAGATAAACGCCAAGCAGAAAGAAGAGAAAGAGGCAAAAACGATCTCTGAGGCTCTGAGGAAAGTATGGGCTTATATGGATGGAGGTGTGATGATTAACGTTGATGAGCTGGCTAAGCTCCTGGATAAAACTGGAAGCCTATCACAAGCGATGAGACAGTACAAAAAAACAGTTAAGTGATATGGGAGTACTACCAAGAAAGTTGAAAAAAGACATTATCAAAGTCTCTGGGCGTGATAATTATTACACTATAGCCAGTGTATTGAGAGAGTATAAAAAGTGTGGAATCAAAATAAAAGTAAGCAAAAAATGAAAGTATTATTCTTTGACCTGGAAACTACAGGCACTTTAGTAAATAAACACGGGATCCACCAGCTGAGCGGATCTGTAGTGATTGATGGTGAGACAAAAGAATCTTTTGATCTCAGAGTACAACCAAACCCGAAGGCGGAGATTACCCAGGAGGCTCTGGATGTGGCTGGAGTAACAAAGGAGCATATCCTGGCTTATCCCCCTATGGGTGAGATCTACAGGAAATTTACAGCCATGCTGGATAAGTATGTGAGTAAGTACGACAAAAAAGATAAGTTTTTCCTGGCTGGATATAATAATGCCAGCTTTGATAATCAGTTTCTCCGTGCCTGGTTCCTCCAGAATAATGATAAGTACTTTGGATCCTACTTCTGGAGCAATTCCATTGATATAATGGTTATGGCTACTCCTTACCTGGCTCCCAAACGTGCCGAAATGGAGAATTTTAAGCAGGGAGCCGTTGCTAAAACCCTGGGGATCCAGGTTGATGATTCCAAACTACATGATGCTCTTTATGATATTGAGATCTGTAGAGCTATTTATGATGTTGTATGTAAAAAATATTAAGGCATGAATACTGATGTTATGTTTTCCAGTGCAAACGAAGTGTGGGCAACTCCACAAGATTTTTATGATAAACTAAACAATGAGTTTAATTTCAATTTAGATCCTTGTGCATTGCCTGATAATGCAAAATGCGATAAATATTTCACTCCTGAAGATGATGGGCTTTCGCAGGATTGGTCTGGTTCTGTAACCTTTTGTAATCCTCCTTATGGTAGAAAACTGTATGACTGGGTAAAGAAATGCTATGAAGAAAGTAAGAAGCCTAATACAAAGGTGGTAATGCTTATTCCTGCACGCACTGATACAAGATACTTCCATGAATTTATTTATCACAAAGCAAAGGAAATAAGATTTGTGAAAGGGAGGTTAAAGTTTGGTGGTTCTAAGAACTCTGCACCTTTCCCGTCAATGGTAGTAATTTTTTAACGTTTTAAATATTGATAATTATGCAAGAAAGAAAGATGAACGCTGCTATAATAGATGAGGCAGCAAGCAAGCCATTGGATAATATTAGGAGTGATAAAGGTATATTCCAAGCGAATAAAGACGGAAACGAGGGTGTATATTTCCCTGAATATTGGAGAAAAAAGAAGCTAAATCCCTCGTTTGTGGATGAATTGAAAAAGACTGCAAACAGTGAGACGTATGCTCAGGATGAGCACGGAGAGTATAGGCTGGGAAAATTCCTACATAGTTGTGTTATTGTGGTGGTAGGGGTGGTAGATAATCTCTGGACTCTGGAGATACATAGTGAAAACCCTATCGGCTTACCAATGATCCAGGAAATACGGTACAAATATCTGCCTGATAACCTGATGATGGCTATGCTTTTCTTACCCAGAAAGGAGCGTACCAGTGCTAAGACTGTTGTACTGTATCAGATTCCTGGCGATTTAAAGGATGCTGGAATAGAGGAGGCTGAGGGATGATCTATGTAGGAATTGATACAGGAGTGGAAACTGGGTTTTCCGAGTGGGATAATCGGGAAAGAAAGCTGCTTACTGTATGTTCGTTAAAGATTCATGAGGCTATGGATCGTGTAAAAGAGTTGGCTGAGTTACACGGGAAAAAGCTGGTGGTTCGTGTTGAGGATCCCAGACAACGAACCTGGTTTGGGACTGAGCGTATGACACGTGAGGAAGAACGTAAAAAGCTCCAGGGTGTAGGATCCGTGAAAAGGGATGCTACGATATGGGAAGATTTCCTCACCGATTTAGGCGTACAGTTTGAAATGGTTGCTCCAAAGCGAAATGTAACAAAGCTCCCTCAGGAAACTTTCAAAACTTATACAGGCTGGAAAAAACGAACTAACGAGCATGGACGTGATGCTGCGATGTTGGTTTTTGGCTTCTAAATCAAATTTTTATAGCTAAAAGTGTGTATCAGCTACACACTTTTAGTATATTTGCATTATTAACCAAGTAAATGAGAAAGGTATGGTTACAACTGTAGTTTATATTATTTCGGTGCTGGTGATTGTATTTGTCATTTTGCGCCACATACATAAGTTATATCCTAAGGATCCGATCAAGAAAGAGCAGAAAGTGAATATCTACCAAGATGGTATTTACAACCGTACAGCAACGGTTACAGGGCTTTCCCGTGATCGTTTGGTGATATACGATGCTTTACCTCTGCCAGTGCATTACAGAGGCAAATTCTACTCTATAGGTTATACCAGTGACGGGTTTACTCTATTGTTCCTGGGTAGGAAAAGGCTCTATTTTCTGGCACGAATGGCAGAGTTGATCCGAAAGATCGTACATACTCCTGAGTACCTGGATAACACTCCAGATGAAGATGAGAAAACCGAAACTAAACCAGGAGAGGAGGTAGAGGATGAACTGTGATGATATTGTTTTCCGTAAAATATCGGATCTGACTCTTTTAGAAAATAATCCCAGAAAGATTAGTAAAAAAGATCTGGATAGGTTGGTAGATTCAATCCGTTTAAACGGTTTTTGGCTTCACCGACCTTTGCCATTATCAGATCGTACTGGCAAATTGGTAGTGTTGGGAGGACACCAGCGTATTAAAGCAGCCAAAAAGCTAAAGCTGACAGAGGTTCCCACCATTCTTTACCATGACTTAACAGAGGAGCAGGAGGCTGATATAGTCCTCAGGGATAATATAAATAATGGGGAGTGGGATCCAGTCCTTTTAAATGAGGACTGGAAAGATAAAGTAGATTTCTCATTTATTGGTCTGGCTATTCCTGATTTTGGAGAGGATGATGGTAAGTCTAAAAAGAAAGCGAAAGCTGAGGATCCAGAGGATGATGATATAACTGGTGAAGATGATGAGGATCCTGTGGATGATAAAGAGGACTTTTACAGATCCATGCTCACGGACTGCCTTTATGAGAGTAATAATGAGTTTGATATTCCTAACCTGCTTTTGGATAAACAGGCTGGAAAACTCCAGCTGCCATTTGCTCCCTGGGGAGCTGACAGCCGATTGAGAAAGGATGTAGCCACATATCATTTCTATGTGGATGATTACCGCTTTGAGGCTATTTTCAAAGATCCTATTAAGGTGCTTACCAGCGGAGTAAAAGCCCTGGTAGAGCCTAACCTATCAGTATATGATACAACCCCTATAGCCTACGGACTGCAACAGATCTATAAGAAACGCTGGATAAGTCGTTATTTCCAGGAGTGCGGTATTCTGGTGTATGTTGATCTCAATGTATCCGTAAAATTCAAGGAATACAATAAGATGGGGATCCCGAAAGGTTATAATGCCTTTTTCACCCGTGGGTATGCTGACAGGGTAGAATATTTAAAGATAGAGCTGGAGGTAGCCAGGGAGATCTCAGGTTTGCAAACGCCTAATTTGCTGGTTTATGGTGGAGGCGATGAGATCAGGAAATTCTGTATTGAGAATAGCCTGGTTTACATAGAGCAATTCATTAACGATAAAAAAGGTAAAAATGGCAAAAACAAGCGGAAGCAATAGTAAACCTCCTCAGAATGGAGGTTTGCCTGAAAATGACTCTAACTATAAGGGTAAAATCGGAAAACCTGAGTCTTTGGCTTCGATCAAAAACCCTAAGGTGTACAAAGCTGTTAAAGAAAGTATCTCACGCTTTCACTCAGTCCTGGGTGTAAGGCAAAAGGATATAAAGATAGCTACTCTGGATGCTGGAACTGGAGGGGTGCATATTTCCCAGGCAGGTAAATCTAAGCAGGTTATCCTGAATAAGCAGGTATTCAACGGAAAGAACACCACTACCCAGAGTGTAGCAGCGTGGGCTGAAAGTGGATACAAAAGTGGGCACCTGACTAAGACTAACAAACCAGTGGCTCACATTATCACGCATGAGCTGGCACACGCTACCTGGAACTCAAATTTATCCTCTCCCAATGCTAAGGCAGCTGGTAAGAGTGTAAATTCACTCTATAAGAAGTGGAGAGCTGATAAAGGAAAGTCTGGATATGGCAAATACGCTTCTACGAATGTGAGCGAGTTTTGGGCTGAGGTTTGTACTAAGGCTGTTCATGGTAAATCGGATAAGTACACCAGTGCAGCCAAAGGGATTATCAAAAAGTATAAATTATAATGAGTATTGACGCATAAAACATACAGTTATGGATAAAATAGCATTGAATGATAAGCAAAAGGATGTTATCCAAAAGTATAAGGATGGCAGATATAGCCCTTTTTTCTCTGGCGAAGATGAGCAGGCAGCTATGAACGAAGTTATAGACATGGCTAATGATCTGATGGATGAGCTGGAGGCTTACGATGAAGCGGGTGAGGATCTTATAGCGTGGTTCTGGGATAAGTACCAGGAGCAGGAAAAGCAATAATAATCTGAGCGAGGGATCAGGTAGGTTTTCCTATCTGATTTTCTTTGCTTTTAAAGTGTGTGTCACCTACACACTAAACAACGAAAAAACAACGGATGGCACTCTTTGAAAAAGGAAATAAACAAGGTAACAGGTTCACCAGTGATAACCAGCCTAAGAAAAATGGCAGGAAGCCCTCACTATATAAACAGCTCAGAGAACTCACTGGCAAAAAGGTGGGGTTTGAGCTGGGCAAAGAGGACTATTATGAGGTGATCCGTTTCCTCATGGAGCGTACACCTGGTGAACTACAGAAGATCCTGGATAATGCAAAGGATATTGAAAATGGCACTACTCCGATCTGGGTACTGAATATTGTTTCCGCTATAAATTCTGATATACGCTATGGGAGAACTTATACCATTGATATGATCTTTGATAGGATCTTTGGTAAATCCACCCAGCCGATAGAGGGAGATATAAATACAAACCTATCAGGATCTCTTTCTCCTGATCTCTCCGCTTTGACTACTGAGGAACTATTAGAGTATAACAAGCTGCTGGAAAAGATCAATGGCAAAAAATAAAAACATACAGATACCTATGGCTCTTTCGGTCAAAATAGAACTGTTCAAACGGGGCTGTTTTGACTTCATTACGGTAAAGGACGGTAAGAAGCATGAGAAGCAGGAAAAGGCTCTCCAGATCCTTACTGATACCGAACACGTGGAGCTGCTGTATGGTGGAGCTGCTGGTGGTGCTAAGTCCTGGACTGGTGCTGCCTGGCTTCTTTTTATGTGCCTATGCTATCCAAGATCCAAATGGTTTATCGGACGTGCTGAGTTAAAGCGTATCACCCAGTCTACTCTTATCACCTTTTACAAGGTGTGTAACCAGTATGGTGTTGATGATACCCTGTATAAGTATAATGGGCAATATAACTACATTGAGTTTTATAACGGCTCACGTATTGACTTGCTGGATCTCCAATATAAACCAAGTGATCCTCTATATGAGCGTTACGGATCCACTGAGTACACTGGTGGATGGATCGAGGAGGGAGGTGAGGTAAACTTTGGAGCCTATGATACCCTAAAAACCCGTATTGGTAGACATTTGAACGCAGAGCTGGGGCTGAGGCGTAAGCTCTTTATCACTTGTAACCCTAAAAAGAACTGGATGTATGAGACATTCTACAAACCAGCTAAAAGGGGTGATCTTGCTGATTATATGTATTACCTGGCTTGTTTGGTTCAGGAAAACCCGTTTATAGATCCTGACTATATAGAGGGATTGAGAACCACAAAGGATAAGGTAAAAAAAGAGCGTTTGCTAAAAGGTAACTGGGAGTATGATGATAATCCAAATGCGCTTTGCTCTCACGATGCTATCACCGCTATTTTTGGCAATCTCCTGGCTCTTGTTACTGATACTTTCTACCTGACAGCAGATATAGCCCGTTTTGGCTCTGACTATGCCCGTATTGGCGTATGGAAAGGGTATAAGCTGGTAGATCTGAAATGTTTCCCTATCAGTAAAACTACAGAGATCCAAACGTGTATAACCCATTTCCAGAAGAAATACAGGATACCTAAATGGCGGTGTATAGCTGATGAGGATGGTGTAGGCGGTGGTGTAGTGGATAATTGCGATATACAAGGGTTTACTAATAACAGCAGGGCTTTCAATGATGAGAACTACCAGAACTTACAAACTCAGTGCGCCTATAAGCTGGCTGAGCACATTAACGCCTCTGAGTTGGGCGTGGATCCTGATCTGGTTAGCCCGGCTGATATGGAGCAGATCACTCTGGAACTGGAGCAGCTACAGACCTGGAAAGTTGATGATGAGGGTAAGTTAAAGATAAAGCCTAAGGAAGAAATAAAGCAGGATATAGGATGCTCTCCAGACTGGAGGGATATGTTCCTGATGAGGTGCTGGTTTGACTATAACGAGTATGATATACCCGATGATATAGAAAATAGATTGAGTGGTTTAATGAGCTAAAATTTAGAGATATGGGATTATTTAACGTAGTAACAAATGAGGTAAAAGCTGCTGTAGGCTATCAGCAGGATTTCGCCCAGCTTCTGGCTTCAAAGGATGTAACCAGGGCTATTAACTTTATGTACGATCATTCTATAGCTGCTACCCAGAATTTGCTGGAGTACAATGTAGAGAGTCACAAGATTATGAAACGCCAGGATAAGCCGATTTATGATAAAAAAGGCAATTTCCTGAGGTTTCAAAAACGCTGGAAAATTCCAATTCCCTACCAGGTGTTTATAAATGAGATCGCTTTGGTTTTCCTCTATGGCAGACCTGTAAAGTGGTTGCAAGAAACAGAGGGAACGGATGAGGCATTTGAGAACTACAGGAACTTTCTAAAAGCTGTCTCTTATACACATCTCCGAGCCCACGAGAC
>ENA-OZJV01000655-OZJV01000655.1-human-gut-metagenome-genome-assembly--contig:-NODE-655-length-17064-cov-5.685990_pt1 | contig 17064 bp, 8 predicted proteins | sample MGYA00244179_ERZ653756 | MGnify/ENA primary metagenome ERZ653756 (study PRJEB26926, sample SAMN06165332) | human gut metagenome | biome: ENVO:00009003; feature: ENVO:2100002; material: ENVO:00002003...
TGTTGCCCTGCGTCCTGTAGCTGCCTTCCCCGTAGTTGACCGTGCGGTTGAGCTTCGCGTCGTTCCACCCTCCCGTCAGGATCAATGTGTGCGCCCAGCGCTTGCTCTGGTAGCGGCCGAAGAGGTTGGCGTAGTAGCTGTCCAGGTGGCCGTCCGCAGAGTCCGCCGCGCTGGCCGTCAGGTCGCCGTAGTTGGCCGTGAAGGCCGCTCCCATGGTGAAGTGGTCGCTGAGGTCCACGTCCATGCCCACGGTGCCGCCCCAGGTGGTGAGCTGGTAGCCGCTTTCATCCCCGCGGGTGTCGAGTTTGGCGTAGGAGCCCGTGCCTTCCATCCACATGTGGAAGTAGGGGAGGTCTTCGTTGACGTAGGCGGGGTTGACGCCCATGAGGGTGGTGCGGTTCCTGATCCATCCCATCTGGTCGCGCAGGGCGTCCTTCTGGGCCGTTCCCAGCGCGTTGACCGTGCTGCCCGCTACGGCTGCCATCACCCGCTTCGCTTCCGAGGGGTTGGAAGACGTCAGGGCTCCTACGGCGTCATCCACCTTCTTGAGGATGGAGTCTGCGGCCAGGTCCCCGGGCAGGTTCCAGAGAAGTTCCGCACCGGCCCTGGAATTGACCGTATCCGCAAGACGGGCGTATTTATTGTCCTTGGATGCCGTAGCCACCAGAACGAGGTTGCCGTTTTCCATCACCAGGTACGCATCGTTTTCAAATTTCTTGAAGGCGGAGGAGGAGGGATCCAGCAGGATAGCCAGCCTGTCGCTTCCACCCAGGTCGATGGTTCCATCAGCATGCATGAGCGTGTAGCTGCCGTCCGCGCCCAGCGTCAGTTCATTCTTGCCGGTAGAGCTGAGGGTTATTTCCGCTCCCTGGCTGATGCTGATATTCCCGGTCACGCTGATGATGGGTCCGGCGTAGTCCGTGTTGAAGGTGAGGTTCGTGCTGGACCCGTCGCCCAGCGTCAGGCTGCTGAGGGTAAGAGCCGTATTGGCTCTCGGGTCTTCTACCGTGCCGCCCATCTTGATATTGAGGCGTCCCGTGTTGTTGATGGCCCAGTTGCTGCCGGCGGCGGTGATGACGTTTTCAAGCGTCTGCCCCGCATTGCCGGAGATGTTGAGCTGCCCACGGCCTTCCAGCGTGCCGCTGAAGACGGAACCGCTGCCCGAATTGCCGGTATTGACGGCCAGAGCGCCGCCATTGCTCTTCAAGGTTCCCTGGCCGCTGATTCCGGCAACGGTGTTGCCGGTGGTTGAACCAAGGTCAAGCGTTCCCGTGGAATCGCCGTTCTTTACCAGGTCCAGCAGTACGCCGCCCTGGAGGGAAGCCGTTCCGGAAAGGGCAAGCGTATCATGAAGGGCAAGCGTGCCGCTGCCCTGGATGGTGCTGGCGGAAAGGCTGCTGGCATCGTTAATGGTGAGGGTGGCTCCGCTGCCGATGTTCAGGTCCGCGCCTTCGCCGCTGTCCGTCAGGTCTCCCATGACGGTATTACGGTTGACATCCAGAACCACGCCTTCCGCCGTGCCTGCCAGCACCACATGGTTGAAGCTGCTGCCATCACCGTTCAGGGTGAGCGTGCCGCCTTCCATGCGGAGGGTGTCCGTCACAAAGGAGCCGTTGACCGTGAGCTTGCCCGCGTTCTGCTTGATGAAGGTGACCCCGTTTTCCCCAACGATGCTGCCGCCCATGATGGAGTCCGCCCCGGCATAATCGTCCGGTGCGGGCAGCCCCGTTTCCAGGCGTTCGTTGTTGAGGATGACAACGGCGTTGCCTCCGTCCGCATTGGTGTTTTCCACCTTCAGCGTGCTTCCCGTTGCGCCCAGCAGGTTGTTGATGACCGCGCCGTCGCCGTCGGTATCTCCGGGAGCTCCCGCCAACTGGACGGTGAGCGTCTTGTCCTGGGCGATCACCACGCCGGCGTACATGCCCAGCGTGCCGTAGTTCGTAACCGTATCGGGATCGGAGGAGGCGGTGCCGTCCACCATGTAAAGGCCGCTGACCTGTCCGCTGAGGACCAGGCTGCCGCCGTCAGTGCCCGTGACGCGGATGCCGTAGTTGGAAAGGATCTTGCTGAACTGGATGTCGCCCAGATTGGCGCATTCCAGCGTTCCGGTCGTGAGCGTCAGCCAGCTTTCCACCCCGGCGTCCTTGTGGGCGACGAGGGTGTTCACAATGGCGTCAATATCCAGATTGACCGTGGCGGAATCATTGATGACAAGCTTGCCGTCTCCCTGGTCAATGATGGCCGTACCGGCCGCTCCCTGGTTGACGTTGTCCGCGCCCAGGGTAAGGTTCAGCGTTTCCGTAGCTCCCGCACCCACCGTAATGTCTCCGGAGACGTTGGTGAGCTTGCCTCCGGCAGCCAGGGTGATGCCTTTCAGCATGTCGCCATTGGTGCCCCCCAGGTTGATGGCGGCGGCGGAGTCCACCACGATGCCCGCGGTGGCGCCTTCTCCCCGCGTCATGGCGGAGGTCAGTGATCCGTTAACGATTTTCAGCGTTCCCGCTCCGTTCAGCACGGTGCCGGCCCACTGGCCGGCCTTGTCCGCCGTGCCAAGCTGGACCACGGCGTCGGCATTCGTGATGCCGAGGGCTCCCGTAGCGGTATTGGCCTGATCCAGGATCAGGGTGCCCGTGCCTGCATGCGTCAGGTTGGAGTTGCCCTGCACCAGCGCATTCAGCACCAGTTCCGCGTTATTGTAATTGACGTTGTATTGTGCGGCCAGCCCGGCGTCCGCAGACCCCGTGTTGCCCGCCAGGATGGCGCCGTCTCCAAAGATGGCATTCCCCGCACCCGTGACGCTCGCGCCGCCGTTGCCGAAGTTCCAGACCTGGCGGCTGTTGTTGGCGGAGGTTTCATCGGTGGACAGGGTTCCCGTGAAGTCCTTGAGGGAGCCCGTGAGGATATTGGTCATCCGCACGTTCGTGGACATGCCCCATGCGCCTGAACCGGAAAGATTACCGGAGAAGGTGTACGTGGCGCCGGAAGAACCGTTCTGCACCGTGCCGTGGGTTGCGCCGATTTCAAAGTTGGCCGCCGTCGTGCCCGCGGAGAAATGGAAGCCCTTGCCGTCGATGAAAATGGTGCCGCCTCCCAGCGTATTCCCCGCGCCGAAAGCCGCCCAGTTGGCATTGGTACTCATATTTTCCCCGTTTCCGAGCAGTTCCAGACGGCCGGTGAAATTGGTATTGCCCGTATTGGAGATGTTGACCTGTCCCGCGGCATCCGCCGTCCCAATGGTGATGGTGCCCGCGCCGTTAAGCTGGGCGTGCAGGTTGACGGTTCCGCCGGAGAGGGCCAGAGAGGCGCCTTCACTTACGCGGACGATGGTGGCGTTATTGGGGTTCACGCCGATGGTCGCTCCGCCCGTGAAGGCAAGCGTTCCCTCTTCCACGGTGAGGTGGGCCAGGGTATTCCCGGAGTATCCCAGCGCCAGCGTGCCGTCCCCCGTCTTGGTCAGCGTGGTGCCCGCGCCCATGACGTCAGCCGTCAGTCCGGCCCAGGAGACAGTGTCCCCTGCCCCGATTACGGAAACGTTCAGGGCGCCTCCGTCTCCAACCTTGACGCGGCTGGAAACGTCATATCCCGTCACGTCCCTACCGGCGGCGGAGTCCGCATAAGCCAGCGTACCGCCGTTAAAGGTAATGTCACCCGCCGTACCCAGCGCGTCGTCCGCTCCGATGGTAAGAGTGCCTCCGTTGAGCACTGTGCCACCGGTGTAGGTATTCGCCAGGTTCAGGGTGACGTTGGCCGTGCCGTTCACGGTGAGCGTAGTGGGGGCAACGGAGTCCGCAATATAACCCGCGTTGTCCGGATCACTGACCAGCGTGTAAGTACCGCTGTTGAAGACGACGCTCTTGGGAGTCACGGTACCGGAGACCTTCACTTCACCCGCTTCCGCAGCGGAGAAATAGATTTCCTGGTCGTTCAGCGTGTCCACGCCCGTCAGCTTGGTGGTCCAGCCGTCAATGCTGGTGTTGATCCACTTGCGGTCCGTTCCGCCGTCCCAGACAAAACCGTTGTCTCCGCTGACGTCCACGACTTTCAGCACGAGCTGGTTGTTTTCCACCACGACGGAGTATTCAAAGCCTTCCCGGGTGATGTCCGGCGTCCAGGTGAAGGAATCCGTGGTCAGGCTGCCCGCCGCAGCCCACTGGGCCAGGACGTAGTCGGATGCTTCCAGTTCACCATAGTTGTTGATGGTCAGCGTGCAGTTGGCATCCGTCAGAGCCAGGGCCCCTGCCTGGATATTGATGATCGGGCCGTTTGCCACGACTCCAGTCATGTCAAAGGTCAGCGTAGCGCCGCTGTTCAGCGTCAGGGCGGAGGCCGTGGTCATTTTGGCGCCCGCGCCCATGGAGATGCTGCCCAGGGTCATGGCGTTCGCATTCGTGAATGCCAGCGTGCCGGCCTGGACGTTCGTCAAGCCCGTGTAGGTATTCTGTCCGGAGAGGGTCAGCGTGCCGGAACCGACTTTCGTCAAACCGCCGGCGCCGGAAAGGACGCCCCCGAGGGTGATGTTGGTGGAAGACTGGTCATTGTATGATTTGGTTCCCGCATCGTATTGGCGGGTATCAACCGTCACGTTGCCGGCAAGATTCATGTTATAGGCGGAGGACCAGCCTTCCGCCGCCGTCGTTCCCAGGGTCCCGGAATTCATGTTCAGGACAATCGTATTGGTATTGCCGGACGCAGTCATGCCTCCCGCTCCGAGAAGCAGGGAACCGCCATTCAGATTAATGGTGGCGCCCTTGGCGGCGGCTCCGGCCCAATTCTGCCCCAGATCCAGCGTCTGAGCCAGGACCATGCCGCCTTGTTCAATGTTCATGACCCCCTTCCCGTCACGGGAAATCCGCAGGGTGCCGGTAATGTTCATGAAAGCATCCTTCTTGACAGTGAGCGTCGTCGTCCCGTTGTATTCATTACGGCCGATGAAACTTCCAGCCGTCAGGGAAGCGCCGGAATCCAGCGTCCAGGAAGCAGCCGCATTCGCACCCGCCATCAAAGTATAGCTTCCCGTTATATTGACATCACCCTGTAAAACCGTTGTGCCGGCAGCAGATATCAGAGAACCGGCGCCGGTGATCGTGTTTCCGTAAGTTCCGGCGGAAAGCGTCAGGGTAGTTCCCGCGCCCACATCATATTTGACGCCAGTCAGCGCGGCCGTCGTCGTGCCGGAGGCATTCCCGCTCAGCTTCAGCGTACCCGTGGAATTGGCATTCAGGCGCGTGCCCAAGCCGTTCCACGTGCCCGTGGTCAGCTCCAGAATGGAATTGCCCTGGAGGAGAACCGTGCTTGTGCCCAGCGCGCCGGCATTGCCGACGACGAGCTTGCTGCCGTTATACAATACGGTGTTTCCGCTATAGGAGTTGGCATTGTTGATGGTCAGGGAAGCTCCGTCCAGCAGATTCAGCGTCGTATCCCCGGTAATGGAGCCGTCACCAGCAAAAATGAAATCCGTGCCGGAAACATTAATTTTACCCGGAGCAACATTCCCGACGATCGTTACAGTCTTGTTCACGTCCGCACCATCGGAGAAGTACACGGTCTGTCCATCGGCGTAAGCCGTGGGAGTGCCGTCAAGGTCCCAGGCGGTATTGGAGGTGTCCGTGTTCCAGTTGCCGCTCTTCCATCTCAGCAAGCCGTCCTTGTCGGACAGGGAGACGTACAGCGTATCATCGCTGACGGTGAATGTAGCCTTGTAAAGTTCAGCCGCGGAGCCGCCGAGCGTGAACATGGACGTATCCGTCATGCCCGTTCCGTGCAGGAGGGCATATTCCGTATTGGCGGTGACGGAGGAAAGGCCTATCTGGAGAGCCGTAGCGCCGGTGCCCGCCACTGAATTGACGGTTAATGCCGCGGTATCCGTACTCAGGGCTCCAAAGCTCAGGGAGCCTCCGTTCAGGGTCAGAGCAGCCGCCAAAGTAGCGGTGCCCCCGTCAAGATTGATGGTTCCCAGCGTAGAGCCGGCATCCAGGGAATAACCGTCTGCGGAAGTCACGGCTACGGTCAGGCCGCCGTTGATAAGAAGGGTCCCCTGCCCGATGACGCTGGAGTCCTTCACGGTCAGCGCGCCTTCCCTCAATTCCACCGTGCCGGTGAAACCAGGAACGGCGGCGGTTTCACCTTCCGCGGGAACCGGCACCTTGGCAGCTCCATTGAGCACCAGGGTGCCGGCGCCGATCTTCGTGAGCTTGCCGCTGCCGGTCAGGCCGGTATTAAAGGTAATGGTTCTTCCGGTTGTCTTGTCCCCGGCGTCCAGGGTATCCACATAACTTCCGTTGGAAGCCGCCAGCGTGATATAGGAGGGAGTGAACTCGTTATTGTAGGTCACGGACCAGTTGGCCGTGGCTCCCAGCGTTCCCATGCCGAGCGTAATTTCACTGCCGCTGGCAAAGTTAACGATGTTGCCGCCAAAGTTGACGCGGGCCGTTCCGGCCGTTGCGCTTCCCAACTGGAATCTCCCGCGGAATACTCCATTGCCATTGGCCCAGAAGTCCAGGCCGCCCAGGTTGGCCGTGCCGCTGGAAGCAAGGAAGGTCCCCGTTCCGCTGTACCCGAGGTTCAGCGCAGCGGAGCCGGTAAGAAGCCCCCCGTTAAGAGTAAGGGTGCTGCCGTTGTCCACGATAAAGCTGCGGCCGGTTCCGTGGTCGCTGTTGGTGCCCGTGACATTCAACTCGGCGCCGGTGTTGATGGAAAGGGTCCCGTTCTTGAGGAGCCGCACGTTCGTAGCGTTGACGACGGAACCGGAGTTGACCTGAATGGAACTGCTCGCCCAGTTGCTCGACATGCTGAGGGTTCCGATGGTGGCCTGCGAATTGGTGAGGGTGAAGCCCCCGATGCAGTAATTGACGGCCAAGCCGCCCAGGTTAACCGTATTGTTCAGGAAGGTTACACGGGGACCGTAACCGCCGGAAGCCTGGTCCAGCTGCATGGTTCCTGCATAGTCAACGTTGCCGGAGATATTCAGGTTGAGGTTTTCACTGCGGCGGAAGGTGATTGAACTATCCTGGGTGACGCCCGCTCCTCCTACGATGTCGGAGGCGATCGTGACCGTATCCGCGGCATTGTGGTTCATCAGGACGTACATGCCGCCTTCAACGACGATGCGGTCCGAAGGACGAATCGTTCCCGCTCCGGGGCGAATGATGAAATTGGCGCCGTTGCCGATATGCAGGGTTGCTCCGTTGAGCGTGTCCGCCGCAGGCTGGCTGGCCGTATTGGCGGCGTAATTGCCATATACGGTGATGTCCTTCAGCGTGGATCCAGGAGAAAGGGTGACGCTCCCGTCCGTATTGCCGAGCCAGACGGAAAGGGAGGAGTTCGTCCCGCCCATGACGGTGGAGGAGAAGGACTCCATGAGATGCGTGGCGTCTCCCAGCGTCAGGGAAGCGTTGTTCCCCAGCGTGAAGGTATTGCCCGTGCCGAAGGTGATGGAAGAAGCGATCGCTGCGGTCTTCCCTTCGGAAACGAGGAGGCCCGCATTATTGCCGAGCGTGAAGGTTCCCCCCGTAATGGCGGCGTCCCCAAGCGTAAGCGTCGCCTGGCTGCCGAGGGAAAGGGCTTCCGCCTGAAGGGAATCCCCGGCTCCCATGTTCAAGGTGTAGTTCGTCCCGTCCTGGAACGTTACGGTACCGGCGATAATGTTGCCGGTCAACGCAATGGTTTTAACCCCTTCCGCAGCCGTGAAAATAACGGAGTCATTGTTCAGGAAGGAAGTATCCGTCTTGCCTCCATCTCCACTCTTGTACCAGCCCGTTCCAGTGTTGCTCCAGGTACCGGTAGTGGAATTCCAGACAAGCGTTTCCATATTGTAGCCTGTTCCCTGATACTGCACGGACATGCCGGAACCGTTGGAGACAAGCACGAAATTGCCGGCTCCCAGCTGGTCGGCGGAATCGACTCTCGTCAATGCCTCATAGGTGTCCTCCCCGGTTTGCTTCCAAATAAGAAGGGAATCCAGGGAAGCCCCCAGATCAGCCCCGGTGGACATGAAATAGCGGGTCAGCAGGGCATCGTCCACCAGCTCGCGGTTGGTAACCGTCAGCGCTTCCATGGCGCCCGCAACCACTACCTCTACATTCCACGTCCGGTCATTCTTGGTCACTGTAGTGGTATTTGACAGGTTGATCATCCCGTCAAGCCCGATGTGCCAGTAGTGGCTGCCGGAACCGGTACCGTTGTCAAAGTTGAGATTGCCTCCCGGAGTGGTCAGGTTCAGCGTGCCGTCCACATAAATATTAGCGTGCCCCTCTGCCTCCATGCTCTTGATCTGGTTGCTGAAGGTGGTGGAAAGAGTGGATCCGGCGCCTACGTAAACACTGCCGCCCCATTGTCCCAGGCTAACGGACACATTGCTGTTCCCCGTCACGGAGATGCCGCCGCCATCCGAAGTGTTGGGAGGAGTGCCCGTAACCGTAACGTCTACATCATTAAAAATCAAATGCGGGCCCTTATTCTCCTGGCGGGAGGGGCGGCGTCCCCTTCCCAGTTGCCCGCCGTATCTACGGCATCGCCTCCCCCTGCCCCCGTCCACGTAAAATCAGGACCGCCAAACGCGGGAGCCTGCCAGAAATCCGCCGATGTGGCGGCATGGGAGTAAGAGTAAAAACCGGAGAAGGAAACCAGGGATGCAAGAAGGGCGGAACGCAAAGAAGGGGGGAGATGAAGTCTCATATTGTATCAATGATATTATGACCAGTAATACCCGGATTTATAATCCGTTGGCAAGCCTATTTTCGTTAATGACTCTTCTTAAGCAAATCATGAAGGGGAATAAAACAGGCTTCTTTAAACTATCTCTCCATCCATTTCAAAAATTATTAATGCAATACTTTTAATACAAGCAAGATATGGAAGTTTAAAGAAGAAGAAGGATTATAAATTCCCAGATTGACCGTTCACCCTCCTGATGAAGGCGGTACCTGCAAAAACAAAAAGGCCGTCCCCTCACGGGAACGGCCCTGGCTTGGAAATCTTACCTTATTGCTGCTGGGCGCCGCTCTGCTTGAGCATCTCCTGGAGCTGTTCCGGGGAAATGCTCATGGGACCGCCCTGGGGAGCCGGGGCTTCCGAAATGCCGTCCAGTTCCAGATCAAAGATGAGCGGGGAATTGGGCTCGATCGGAGCGCCGGGGGTGTTTTCACCGTAGGCCAGCTCGGAAGGGATGTACACGATCCACTTGGAGCCGACGGGCATGGTGGTCAGCGCCTCGGCAAAGCCGGGGATGACCTGGAGGGGAAGTTCCACGGATTTGCCCTTGGTGTCGTCAAACACGGTGCCGTCCAGCAGCGTGCCCTTGTACTTCACCTTGAACATGGGGTTCTTGAACTTCTTCTCGTCAAATTTTTCTTCGCCGCCCTTGTTCACCACCTTGTACTGGAGGCCGGATTTCGTGGTGGTCACGCCTGCCTTCTTGCCGTTTTCCTCCATGAACTTCTTGCTGGCTTCCAGATTGGACTTGGCCTTGGCGGAGATGCGTTCGTCAATCTGCTTCTGGAACGCGTCCAGGGCGGGTTTCAGCTGTTCCTGGTCCTTGGCGGGCTTGCGGACCATGCCGTCCTTGATGCCCTGAAGGAAGGATTCCTGGTCCAGGTCGTCAAAGGTAAGGGTGGGAATGGAGCCGAGCTGCTGTCCGCTCTGGAAACCCAGAAAATAGCCCAGGTCCTTTTTCATCTGTTCGGGAGACACAGTAATTTCTTTCTCTTGTTTGGGTTGGTCGGCCGCCGGAGCTTCGGCAGCCTTTTCTTGCGCGCCCGCCACACCCGCCAGAAGGGCGGAAACGGCAAACAGGGCGATGGAAGGGTTCATCTTCATGGTTGTTTTTTATCCTTTGTTTGAAAAGAGGACTCCTTTTTAACGGATTCCGTTCACAGAACAAGACAAGAGAATCAGTCATCCTGTCATCCGTTCCTCCAGGAGCGGCGGAACGTCCTCCGGTCAAAAGACGCAGCGGGTTATGCGAGCGTTTCCAGAACGCGGGCGATCATGGCGGGATAAAGGGCATGCTCCTGCACCTGAATGCGGGCGTGCAGGCTTTCCGGCGTATCCCCCGGCAGCACGGGCACGCGCGCCTGCCCCAGGATGGGGCCCGTGTCCATGCCGTCATCCACGTAGTGAACGGTGCAGCCGCTTTCCGCCGCACCGGCCTTCACGGCCTGCTCCCAGGCATGAAGGCCGGGGAAGGAAGGAAGGAGGGAAGGATGAATGTTCAGAATGCGGGAAGGGAATTCCTTCAGCAACGGATGCTTCACCAGGCGCATGAATCCGGCCAGGCAAACGCAGTCCACGCCGTATTCCTTCAGGCGCGCGGCGACGGCGGCCTGGGACGCCTCCGGGAATTTGGTTTTAAATCCCCCGCAGTCGATCACCTCCGCCGGGATGCCCCAGGAACGGGCGCGTTCCAGAATGTAGGCGTCCGGATTGTCAGACATCACCACGGCAATTTCCGCCCGGAGGGAGCCGGACCGGATGGCGTCATAAATGGACTGGCAGTTGGAACCGGAACCGGAACCGAGTATTCCTAATTTGGGCAACTTGGACATCCGGGGGATGAAACCACAGTTTTTTGCCCGTGGCAAGTCTCCGGCTTGACAAAAAGGCCCCGGTATTCGCCTAATAAAGGCATGAGAGACACCCGTTTTCAGGCCCTGGCGGCCCAGCTTGCAGGGTATTCCACCACCCTGCGTCCCGGAGACCGGGTTTTGCTGGAATTAACGGATATTCCGGAGGAAATGGGAATAGCCCTTATCCGGGAGGTGCGCGCCGCAGGCGCAATGCCCTTCCTTCGCCTGAACCAGTCCCGGCTGAACCGGGAAATGCTCTCCGGAGCCACGGAGGAGCAATACGGCATCATCGGCCGCCACCGCCTGGCGGAAATGGAGGAGATGGACGCCTATATAGAAATACGCGGCGGCGGGAACGCCTTTGAGCTGTCCGCCGTTCCCCAGAAGAATATGGCCGTTGCCATGAAGGCCCTGAACCCCGTCTCCCAGAGGCGCATCCGCCACACGCGCTGGTGCGGGCTGCGCTGGCCGTCAGAGGGAATGGCCCAGCAGGCCGCCATGAGCACGGAAGAGTTTGAGGATTTCTATTTCCGCACCTGCCTGATGGATTACGGCGCCCTGCGCCCCGCCATGCAGAAGCTGGCCGCCATGATGGAGGCGGCGGAACACGTGCGCATCACCGGACCGGGAACGGACATTTCCTTTTCCATCAAGGGGCTGCCCGCCATCCCGTGCGCGGGGGAATGCAACCTGCCGGACGGGGAGGTGTTCACCGCACCCGTCATTGACAGCGCCAACGGCCGCATTTCCTTCAACACCCCGAGCCTGTTCCAGGGTATTCCCTTTGACAACATCAGCCTGACGCTGGAAAACGGCCTGGTGGTGCATGCGGAGGCGGGGGACAAGACCGCGGAGCTCAACTCCATTCTGGATACGGACCCCGGCGCGCGGCGGCTGGGGGAATTCGCCTTTGGCGTCAATCCGGCCATCACCCGCCCCATGCGCAACATCCTGTTTGACGAGAAAATCTCCGGCTCCTTCCACCTGACGCCGGGACAGGCCTACCACGTGGCGGACAACGGCAACCAGTCCCGCATCCACTGGGACATGGTATGCATCCAGACGGCAGCAGCCGGCGGAGGCGATATTTACCTGGACGGCGTCCTGGTGCGCCGCAACGGCTTGTTCACCATGCCGGAACTGGCTATTCTCAATCCCGCCCAATCATGACTACGGACTCCACCCCCTCCAAAAAACGCTCCCTGCTCCGCAAACTCCTGTACGCAGCCGCGGCAGTCATTCTGCTGGGTTCCCTGCTGGCCTCCTACATGAACTGGGAGGCCAACCATCTGGAATTCAGTGAAAACACCGCTCCAGCGGGCTGCGTTCCGGGACTTTCCGGACTGCGCATCCTGGTGCTGTCAGACGTCCACACCAATCTTCCCCTGCTGGAAAAAGCGGCGGCCATGGCGGAACAGGCCAGGCCGGACATGATCGTGTTCCTGGGAGACCTGTACACGGATTTTCTGCGGGCCACCCACGCAGGAGACTACATCACGCAGATGAAACGGCTCTCTTCCATCGCCCCGGCCTACGCGTGCCTGGGCAACCATGACATGGCCCTGGTGGACAACGTGGAGCGCATCCTGAAGGAAGGCGGTTTCACCCTGCTGAGGAATTCCGCAGCCTTCGTCACCATCCCCAGGCTGGGGAACGCGGAGTTCAAGCTGGTGGGACTGGGAGACCTGCGCGAGGGGGACTTCTTTCCGGACCGGTGCATGAGTCCGCGGGAATTGGGGGAAGAATCCGTGATGCCCACCATCGTCCTGAGCCACAACCCCAAGGGGAGGGAATTGCTGGGCGGCTATCACTGGAACCTGATGCTCTCCGGCCATACGCACGGCGGCCAGATCAAACTGCCCTTCTTTTCCACCCCCCTGCTGACGTCAGAGGGGGAAACGATGTACTCCGGCTTCCATCCTTATGAAGACAAGCAGGTCTTCGTCACCCGCGGCATAGGCTACATAGGGCCGGGACGCTTCAACTGCCCGCCGGAAATCAACCTCATCACCATTCCGTAGCCCCTTTTCCCGACCGCCATGGTTCTCTCTCTGCTGGCTTCCGGAGGCCCCAACGCCGCGCCTCCCTTCTTCACCCTGCTCACCGTCGTCTTCATGGGCATCATTGCGATTGCCCTCATTCTGGCCCATTTCCGGCAGTCCCTGCTGGCGGGCTACTTCATCTGCGGGGTGATTCTGGCCAACTGCGGCATCCTGGACCACATCCCCAATTCCGACGTCAGCATCCAGGCCCTTTCCGAGGTGGGCATCATCCTGCTCATGTTCACGCTGGGCCTGGAATTTTCCATTGACGAGCTCAAGCACCTGCGGAAAACGGCCCTGGTCGGCGGCGGCATTCAGATGTTCATCTGCACCGCCGCCTTCGGCCTGGGGCTCCATTACGCCACGGGCATGGATATGAGCCATTCCCTGACAGTCGGGGCCATCATGGGCCTTTCCTCCACGGCGGTGGCGCTGAAATCCTTCCAGGAATTCGGCCTGAGCGGCACCTCCGGGGCAAAAATGGCGGTAGGCATCGCCCTGTTCCAGGACATTGCCGCCATCATGCTGGTAGCGATCATGCCGCAGATCTTCGCCGCCACGCCCGACTCCTGGGAAACCGCTCTCAACATCGGCATGGCCGTCCTGCGGGGGCTCGTCTTCCTGGGGGCCGCATGGCTGATCGGCCACTACCTGCTCCCGCGCATCATGCTGGCCGTGGCCCGGACCAAGAGCCGGGAGCTCTTCACCCTGATGGTCTTCGCCATCTGTTCCGGCATCGCCATGCTCGCCAGCCTGCTGGGCCTGAGCATTGCGCTGGGGGCCTTCACCGCCGGGCTTTTCGTCAGCAGCTCCTACTACAGCCACCGCGTCCTCAGTGAAGTGCTCCCCTTCAAGGACCTTTTCCTGACCATCTTCTTCGTTTCCGCCGGGCTGCTGATTGACATTGACGACCTGTGGGAGCACATCGGCCATGTGGCGACCTTCGCCGCCTTTGTCCTCGCGATCAAATTCGTGGCCTGCATCGTGGCCGCAAGCTTCCTGAAAATCCCCGGTCGCATGGGCATCATGGCCTCCACCGCGCTGACCAACGTGGGGGAATTCTCCCTGGTGCTCATTCCCTTCATGCAGGAAATCACCCCCATTCCGGCGCTGGTGACCACCAATGTGTACGCCATTGCAGCCGTCTCCATGGGCATGACGCCCCTGCTGATGAAGGCGGCGCGGAAGCTCACCCCCCTGCTGGTGCGCATTCCGGGCCTGAAGACAAAAAGGGAACGCCTCAGCGTGGAAACCATGATCACGCGCGTGGAGGGAATCAAGAACCACGCCATCATCTGCGGCTACGGTCCCGTAGGCAGGAGGCTGCATGAAAGCCTGTCCCAGTACGGCATCCCCTGCATCATCATCGACCTGAACGCGGACACCGTCAAGACCCTGCTCAATGACGGCCATCTGGCCTTCCTGGGGGACATCCAGCACCAGATCACCATGGACCTGGCGGGAATCCGCACCGCACGGCTGATCGCCTTCACGTTCCCGGACCCCGCCCCGGCCCTGTCCACCTACATGCAGATCAAGGGCGCCAACGCGAACATCACGGTGATAGCCCGCGCCAAATTCCGTTCGGAAGTGGCTTCCCTGCATCATGCGGGCATCGCCAACGTCATCCATGATGAAATGGAAACGGGCGCCGCCGCGGTGCGCCTGGCAAAGCTGAGCTTTGATATTATTGAACCCGCAGACGCGCCCACGCTGTCCCATTAAACAATGACGAATCTTCCGGACGCCCACACCCACCCCGCTCCTGCCGCACCCGGCACGGCGCCGCGCTTCATCTGCGGCACCTCCCCGGCGGACTGGGAGCAGGTGGCCCTTCTGGCGGAACGGGATAAAAACGTCACGCCTTTCTTCGGCATTCATCCCTGGCGCCTGAACCCGGCTGCATGGAAGGAGGAAATGCGCCTGCTGGAATCCTTCCTGAAAAAATTCCCCCGTGCGGGCATTGGGGAAACGGGGCTGGACAAGTGCCGCCGCGGCATTCCGGGGCTGCCCCTACAGCGGGAAGCGCTGAAACAGCACCTGGAGCTGGCCGCGCGCCTGAACCGCCCCGCCGCCCTGCACTGCTGCCGCGCGTGGGGCACGCTGGCAGGAATGCTGAAGGAATATCCCCGGCTGAAAGCCGTGCTGCACGGCTGGACGGGTGCCCTGAACCCCGGCGCGCAGCTCCCTTCCGGCAACTGGCTTCTCTCCGTGGGGCCTCGTGAAATGGATCGCCCGGGCCTCCTTTCCTCCATCCCGCTCCATCGGCTGGCGCTGGAATCGGACGAACACCCGGAGGCCTTGCCGGAGCTTTACCGGAACGCCGCGCAAGCCCTCTCCATGAAAGAGGAAGAACTGGCCGCCCTGGTTGCGGACAATATGGAGAGAATCTCCGCCCGCTAGCCGCCGGAAGGCGCAACGCCCTGCCGGAACGCGGGTGGCAGGAAACAGCGGCTTTTTTCCTTGGCAGGCTCCTGCCGCCGGCTATCATGCGGGCATGGGCCTTTTTCAGGATCAAACCAGTTCTCTGTCGGAAATCAAGCGGCTTGCCGCCCTCGTCATGGATCCCTCGCGCAGGGATGAAATCGGTCCGGACCAGTGGCCCCTGGCCATGATCGCCTATGGGCTGGTCACCTGCAATGAAATGGGCAGGGAAGAAGAAGGCGTCACCATTTACAACATCTTCCAGTCCTGCTGCGCACCGGACGCGCGGCGCAAATGCGCGCTGCAACTGGCCACCTTCATCCGCCAGCGCAAGGGGGACGGATGGCGGGCCCTCCTGCCCTTCTCCATGACGGATGAGGCCCCGGACATCCGCCGTCAGGCCTCCTTCCTGATTTACACGCTGGCCTCCCCCAAACCGGAGGAACGCTTTCCCGGAATCGCCGGGCTGGCAGACATCATCTGTGCGAATCCGCTACCCGGCCAAGCGAGCATGGCCCCAGCGCTGGACGCCCTGATGAGCCTGGGCGACATGCGGTTTGCCCCTTATCTGGCCTCCATCTCCAAAAAACTTCCTTCCGAACGCCTCGCGGACCTGCTGGCCGGAACGGAAGCCATTCCCACGGACCTGGGCTGCGGATGGCTGCTGGATGTTCTGGACGAACGTCCGGAGCTTTCCTCCGCCATTGCAGCGGTACTGGCCGGAATGCCGTCCAGGGCCGGAGAAGTCCTGGATGTGGTGGTGCCCATCCCCTCCTGGCAATTCACCAACTCCGCCGTTCAGCCGCTCCATTCCTGGAGCATTCCCGAATACCGGCTGCGCATGAGGGAACGGCTTTCCAGGCGCCTTGGACCGGAAGAACAGGAAGCCGTTGACCGGGCATGGAGCTGATTCTCCGCGCCCTGCGGACCAAGGCCCACTTCGTTTATAAATTAAAAGAGCCGTTCCACGGAAATGAGGAACGGCTCTTTTAATGTTCAGAAAAACCAAGCTCAGGCACGTTTGCGGCGCACCAGGAGCGCCGTCAGCCCGAGAAGCCCCAGCGTAGCGGTGGCCGGTTCCGGGATGGACAAGGGCATGCCGTGCGTATCCAGGTAGGCAAAATCGTTTCCGTTCAACACGCTGTCGTACACAGCCAGGTTATCGACGAAAAGGCCGTTGGCCCCAGGATTGTGATCCCCGCTCCCCTTGATGCTGGTAACCTTGGAATCACCGGAAAGACTCGTCGTGACCGTTTTGACAAGCTCGCCATCGTGGTAAACCTGCATCTCATTTCCCTTGAACGTCAGTCCAAGGTAGTTCCATGTATCATCAGAAGCAGCAAACAACTCGGTTCCGTCCGGAATTCCGATATTCCCCCCGTTGTAAATCACCCATTTATTGGCGGCCGTCATCTCCACCCTGATCGTCGTGCCCGCTATCGTCATGGAAAAAGCATCCTTCCAGTCAGCACTGGAAGAACTGTAATACATGTGGATGCCCACGCTGAAACCGGTGGCAAAATTCAGGCCGTCAATGCCATTGGTGCTGGTGATGTTGAACGTTCCACCGTTGGGACAGTGGGAATAACCGCCGTCCGTCATGGGTGTAATACTATTACTCCAATTGATGTACCCGGTCGTTTTTGAAATGGCAGTGGAACCGCTTCCCAGATTGATGAAATTCTGATTGCTCCCAAGCTGGTTGAAATCCAGTCCGTACAACAGGGAAGAAGCCTGTACGCCGGAAATGAGGCATAAGGCTGCCGCCACTGCCGTTCCCTTGAAAGTTAAATGGCCATGGGGATTGAACATGCGTCCACTGAAACGGATAACAAATCCGGTATTTGAAAAAAACAAGCAGTAAATGATGAAATAAATTGAAATAGAACAAGGAACCGCCTGTTCTTTTTCTTAAAGAAGCGTTTTTAAGGAAGGCCGCCGCTCTATTAAAAGAGAAATATAAATCTTTACTTATCAAAAATACACGCTTGACACCGGATTTGTTATCCGTTGGCAAATCATTCCCCATCATACTC
>ENA-OZJV01000688-OZJV01000688.1-human-gut-metagenome-genome-assembly--contig:-NODE-688-length-16287-cov-27.125554_pt1 | contig 16287 bp, 9 predicted proteins | sample MGYA00244179_ERZ653756 | MGnify/ENA primary metagenome ERZ653756 (study PRJEB26926, sample SAMN06165332) | human gut metagenome | biome: ENVO:00009003; feature: ENVO:2100002; material: ENVO:00002003...
GGCAAGCATGATGGATGTTTCTGTTACTCAGGTCATCGCCACTTGTATGAGCATTGGCATGATGGTATCCATCAACCAGCGTCTGGATGCCGAGACCATCAACCTGGTGGCTGAGGAATTCGGCTTCAAGACAGAATATGTAAGTGCAGAAGTGGCGCAGGCTATCGTAGAGGAAGAGGATGATGAGGAAGATTTGGAACCTCGCGCTCCGATTGTAACGGTGATGGGTCACGTAGACCACGGTAAGACTTCATTGCTCGACTATATCCGTAAGGCGAATGTGATTGCCGGTGAAGCGGGTGGTATCACACAGCACATTGGTGCCTACCACGTGTCGCTGGACGACGGACGTAAGATTACATTCCTCGATACTCCGGGCCACGAGGCGTTTACCGCCATGCGTGCCCGTGGTGCCAAAGCTACGGATATTGCCATCATCATTGTGGCTGCTGACGACAACGTGATGCCGCAGACAAAGGAAGCCATCAACCATGCCATGGCTGCGGGTGTTCCTATTGTATTTGCAATCAATAAGATTGATAAACCGACTGCCAATCCCGACAAGATTAAGGAAGAGCTGGCTGCCATGAACTTCTTGGTGGAAGAGTGGGGCGGTAAGTATCAGTCGCAAGATATCTCTGCCAAAAAGGGTATCGGTGTACCCGAGTTGATGGAGAAAGTGCTGCTCGAAGCAGAAATGCTGGAGCTGAAAGCAAACCCGAACCGCCGTGCTACCGGTTCCATTATCGAGTCCTCATTGGATAAGGGTCGTGGCTATGTGGCTACGGTACTCGTTTCCAACGGTACCTTGAAAATGGGCGACATCGTGCTGGCGGGTACCAGCTACGGTAAGGTGAAGGCTATGTTCAATGAGCGTAACCAACGCATGCAGGAGGCTGGTCCTTCTACACCTGCCCTGATATTGGGCTTGAACGGTGCACCTGCTGCTGGCGACACGTTCCACGTAATCGAAACGGAGCAGGAAGCACGCGAGATTGCCAACAAACGCGAACAGTTGCAGCGTGAACAAGGTTTGCGTACGCAGAAGATGCTGACGCTCGACGAAGTGGGCCGCCGTCTGGCGCTGGGTGACTTCCATGAGCTGAACGTGATTGTGAAGGGTGACGTGGACGGTTCTGTGGAAGCGTTGAGCGACTCTTTAATCAAGCTGTCTACGGAGCAGGTGCAGGTAAACGTAATCCACAAGGGTGTCGGTCAGATTTCCGAATCGGATGTCTCGCTGGCTGCCGCTTCGGATGCGATTATCGTCGGTTTCCAGGTACGTCCTTCGGGTGCTGCCGCCAAGATGGCAGAGCAGGAGGGTGTGGATATCCGCAAGTACTCCGTCATCTACGATGCCATCGAAGAGGTGAAGGCTGCCATGGAAGGTATGCTGGCACCGACATTGAAGGAGCAGATAACGGCAACCATCGAGGTGCGCGAAGTGTTCAACATCACGAAGGTGGGACTGGTGGCAGGTGCCATGGTCAAGACCGGAAAGGTGAAACGCAGCGACAAGGCCCGCTTGATACGCGACGGTATCGTAATCTTTACGGGTGCCATCAATGCCCTGAAGCGCTTCAAGGACGACGTGAAGGAGGTAGGTACCAATTTCGAGTGCGGTATCAGCCTGACAAACTGCAACGACATCAAGGTGGGCGATATTATCGAATCTTACGAAGAAATAGAAGTGAAGCAAACATTATAATTGAATAATGTGCAAATATGCTAATGTGCCAATTGGCTGCGCGTACAGAAAATGCCGCAGGGCAATTGGCACATTTTGCATATTAGTTATTTGCTCATTGACCCATTAGCATATTGGCACATTAGCATATTGTCACATTGGTACATTAATTTTATGGCAATTATAGATATCATCATATTGGCTGCTTTCGGCTTGGGCGCAATCATCGGCTTCATGAAAGGTTTTGTGAAGCAATTGGCCTCTCTGCTGGGGCTGATTGCCGGTCTGCTGGCGGCAAAGGCTTTGTATGCCTCGTTGGCAGTGAAGCTGTGCCCCACGTTGACAGACTCTATGACAGTGGCGCAAGTACTGGCATTTGTCTTCATCTGGCTGGCTGTTCCTTTGCTCTTCTCCCTGGGGGCTTCTCTGCTGACCCGGGCAATGGAGGCCGTCTCACTGGGCTGGCTCAATCATTGGTTGGGGGCTGGTCTAGGGGCTTTGAAGTACCTCCTGCTGACGAGCCTGCTGATTGGTGTCATCGAATTTATAGACGGAGACAATACGCTGATTAGCAAAACAAAAAAGAAAGAATCAGTGTTATATTATCCTATGGAAGAGTTTGCCGGGATATTCTTTCCCGCGGCAAAGGCGGTTACGGAGCAGATTGTAAACGGAGACTTTGACTGATACCGTGAACCGTGATTTTGTAATTCATAATTTGTAATTATAGAAGTGATGCAACAAGAAGAACCCAATAAATATGTAAAGGAACTCACTCAGGAGAAGTATAAGTACGGTTTCACGACCGACGTGCATACAGACATCATTGAGCGCGGGCTGAATGAAGATGTAGTGCGGCTTATCTCTGAGAAGAAGGGAGAACCGGAATGGTTGCTGGAGTTCCGCCTGAAGGCATATCGCCACTGGCTGACATTGGAGATGCCTACATGGGCACATCTCCGTATTCCCGAAATAGATTATCAGGCCATATCCTACTATGCCGACCCTACGAAGAAGAAGGAAGGACCGAAAAGCATGGATGAGGTGGACCCTGAGTTGATAAAGACTTTCAATAAGCTGGGCATTCCGCTGGAAGAGCAGATGGCGTTAAGCGGTATGGCTGTGGATGCCGTTATGGACTCGGTGTCTGTAAAGACTACCTTCAAGGAGACGCTGATGGAGAAAGGAATCATCTTCTGCTCATTCAGCGAGGCTGTACGCGAGCATCCCGACTTGGTACAGAAATATCTCGGTTCGGTGGTGCCTTATCGTGACAACTTCTTTGCGGCACTGAACTCGGCGGTGTTCTCCGACGGTTCTTTTGTCTATATCCCGAAGGGGGTACGTTGTCCGATGGAGTTGTCCACCTATTTCCGCATCAATGCCCGCAATACGGGGCAGTTCGAAAGAACCTTGATTGTGGCAGATGATGATTCGTATGTTTCTTATCTGGAAGGGTGTACGGCTCCGATGCGTGACGAGAACCAGTTGCACGCGGCCATTGTGGAAATTGTGGTGCACGACCGTGCAGAAGTGAAATACAGCACCGTACAGAACTGGTATCCCGGTGATGCCGAGGGCCGGGGTGGTGTCTATAACTTTGTGACGAAGCGTGGCCATTGTAAAGGGGTGGACAGTAAACTGTCTTGGACACAAGTGGAAACAGGTTCGGCCATTACCTGGAAGTATCCGTCTTGCATCCTTTCCGGCGACAATTCGACAGCGGAGTTCTATAGTGTGGCAGTAACCAATAACCATCAGCAGGCAGACACGGGAACAAAGATGATTCATCTGGGCAAGAATACCCGGAGCACCATTGTGAGCAAAGGCATTTCTGCCGGAAAGAGCGAAAACTCTTACCGCGGCTTGGTGCGCGTGGCACAGAAAGCGGACAATGCTCGTAATTACAGCCAGTGCGACTCCTTGCTACTTGGTGACAAATGCGGCGCGCATACTTTCCCCTACATGGATATTCACAATGAAACGGCCATCGTGGAGCATGAGGCCACTACCAGCAAAATCAGTGAGGACCAGATATTCTACTGCAATCAGCGCGGTATTTCTACGGAAGATGCCGTGGGGCTGATTGTGAACGGTTATGCCAAAGAGGTTTTGAATAAACTTCCGATGGAGTTTGCCGTAGAAGCGCAGAAATTGCTTGCCATTTCGCTGGAAGGAAGCGTGGGGTGATTTATAAATAGTAAATTGTAAATAGTCAAATAGTAAATATAAAGATGTTAGAGATAAAAGACCTGCATGCCAGCATCAATGGCAAAGAAATATTGAAAGGCATCAACTTGACCATACGTGATGGAGAAGTACATGCACTGATGGGACAGAACGGTGCTGGTAAAAGTACGTTGAGTAATGTGTTGGTTGGCCATCCTGCTTACGAAGTGACGCGCGGCTCCATCACCTTTAATGGCAAGGACTTGCTTGCCATGAGTCCTGAGGACCGTGCACATGAAGGAATCTTTCTTTCTTTCCAGGCTCCGGTAGAGATTCCGGGCGTGTCGATGGTGAACTTCATGCGTGCGGCTGTGAATGAGCAACGCAAGTACCGCCATCTGCCTGCTTTGTCGGCCAGTGAGTTCCTGAAGCTGATGCGCGAGAAGCGTGCCATTGTGGAGTTGGACAACAAGCTGGCCAACCGTAGCGTGAACGAAGGTTTCAGCGGCGGTGAAAAGAAGCGTAACGAGATATTCCAGATGGCGATGTTGGAACCGACTTTTGCTATTTTGGACGAGACGGATTCCGGATTGGATGTGGATGCTTTGCGTATTGTGGCCGACGGTTTCAACAAACTCAAGACTGCGGAAACCAGTGCTATGGTCATTACCCACTACCAGCGGTTGTTGGACTATATCAAACCCGATACGGTACATGTACTGCTGGGTGGACGTATCGTAAAGACCGGTGGACCGGAATTGGCGAAGGAGATTGAAACACGTGGCTTCGATTGGATAAGGAAAGAAGCAGGTGAATTATAAACTCATAATCTGAAAACATGAGTGTAGAGCAACAATACATAGACCTTTTCTCCCAAACGGAGGCGATGATATGCCGGCATAGTGCCGAGGTGCTGAATGCGCCGCGTGCCGCTGCTTTTGCTGACTTTGAGCGCTTGGGCTTTCCCACCCGTAAGGAGGAGAAATACAAATATACGGATATCAGCAAGTTCTTTGAGCCGGATTATGGCTTGAACTTGAACCGGTTGGAAATTCCGGTGAATCCTTATGAAGTGTTCAAGTGCGATGTTCCCAATATGAGCACTGCTCTTTATTTTGTGGTGAACGATGCTTTTTATGGCAGGGCTTTGCCTAAGTCCCATCTGCCTGAAGGGGTTATCTTCGGCAGCCTGAAGGAGGTGGCCGAGAAACATCCCGATTTGGTGAAGAAATATTATGGCAAGTTGGCTGATACGGCAGAGGATGGGGTGACGGCGTTCAACACCGCTTTTGCACAAGACGGCGTTCTGTTTTATGTTCCTAAGAACGTGGTGGTAGAGAAACCTATTCAGCTGGTGAATATCCTGCGTGGTGACGTCAATTTTATGGTGAACCGCCGTGTGCTGATTATTCTGGAGGAGGGTGCACAAGCCCGCTTGTTGGTGTGTGACCATGCGATGGACGGCGTGAACTTCCTGGCAACGCAGGTGATAGAAATCTTTGCCGGTGAGAATGCCATTTTCGATTTTTATGAACTCGAAGAGACACACACCAGTACGGTACGTATCAGCAATATGTATGTAAGGCAGGAAGCCAATAGTAATGTATTGCTGAATGGTATGACCTTGCACAACGGAACTACACGGAATACAACCTGTGTGACGCTTGCCGGTGAACATGCGGAGCTGAATCTGTGCGGTATGGCCATTGCAGACAAGAATCAGCATGTGGACAATCATACGACAATCGACCATGCCGTGCCCAACTGTACCAGCAATGAGCTTTATAAGTATGTCCTTGACGAGCAGGCTGTAGGTGCCTTTGCCGGTCTGGTTTTAGTGCGCCCTGACGCACAGCACACCAGTTCGCAACAGACCAACCGCAATCTTTGTGCCACCCGAGATGCACATATGTACACCCAGCCTCAGCTGGAGATTTATGCAGATGACGTGAAGTGCAGTCACGGCGCTACGGTGGGGCAGCTCGATGAAAGCGCTCTCTTCTATATGCGGCAGCGTGGTATCCCGGTGCGCGAGGCGCGCCTGCTGCTGATGTTCGCTTTTGTCAACGAAGTTATCGACACCATCCGTTTGGATGCTTTGAAAGACCGTCTGCATCTGCTGGTAGAGAAGCGTTTCCGGGGGGAACTGAACAAATGCCAGGGGTGCGCCATCTGCAAGTGATAGCTTATAATTTCGATTCATTATGAACAACGATATAAATAAGAGTAGTATCTTGGCTCCCCTCCCTATGGGAGAGGGGCTGGGGGAGAGGCTTCGAGCTGATTTCCCTATCCTTTCCCGTGAGGTATATGGCAAGCCGTTGGTCTATCTGGACAACGGCGCGACTACGCAGAAACCTCGCCAGGTAGTAAATGCCATTACGGACGAATATTATTCGGTGAATGCCAATGTGCATCGCGGAGTGCACTTCCTGTCGCAGCAGGCTACAGAGCTGCACGAGGCCTCGCGTGAGACGGTGAGACGTTTCATCAATGCTCGCAGCACGAATGAGATTGTCTTCACCCGTGGTACGACGGAGAGTATCAACCTGCTTGTCTCCAGCTTTGGTGAGGAATTTATGCAGGAGGGGGATGAGGTGATTCTTTCTGTGATGGAACACCATAGCAACATTGTTCCCTGGCAGCTGCTTGCCGCCAAGCGTGGAATTACCATCAAGGTGATTCCGATGAATGACAAGGGCGAACTCTTATTGGACGAATATAGGCAGTTGTTCTCCGAACGTACCAGGATTGTCAGTGTGGCGCATGTTTCCAATGTGCTGGGTACGGTCAATCCCGTCAAGGAGATGATTGCTTTTGCCCATGAGCAGGGTGTTCCGGTGCTTGTGGACGGTGCCCAGTCCATTCCCCACATGCCGGTAGATGTGCAGGATCTGGATGCCGATTTCTTCGTTTTCTCCGCGCACAAGGTGTATGGTCCTACGGGGGTAGGGGTGCTTTATGGTAAAGAGGGGTGGCTGGATAGGATACCTCCCTATCAGGGCGGTGGAGAGATGATTCAGCATGTATCTTTTGAAAAGACTACCTTCAATGAATTGCCCTTCAAGTTTGAAGCCGGTACGCCGGATTATATCGGTACTACCGGACTTGCCAAAGCTTTGGACTACGTTTCGCTGGTTGGGATGGACAAGATTGCCGCCTATGAACACGAATTGACCCAGTATGCCATGCAACGGCTGAAAGAGATTCCCGGTATGCGTATCTTCGGCGAGGCAGAAGACAAGGGTAGTGTCATATCGTTTCTGGTAGGTGATATCCATCATTTTGATATGGGTACATTGCTCGACCGTCTTGGCATTGCCGTACGCACGGGACATCACTGTGCCCAACCATTGATGCAGCGTCTTGGCATCGAAGGAACAGTGCGTGCATCTTTCGGGCTTTACAATACCCGGGAGGAGATAGATGTGCTGGTGGCAGGTATAGTTCGTGTCAGCCGGATGTTCTGACCAAAGCAAAGCTTTGCAACCTTTCTTTCATTCCTTGCGTCTAATATGTCAACAACTAAAAAAATGAATTATGTTAGTAACAACAACCCCGACTATTGAGGGTGGACGTATCACCCGCTATTATGGCATCGTTTCCGGTGAAACGATTATCGGTGCCAATGTATTCCGCGATTTCTTTGCCAGCATCCGCGACGTGGTGGGTGGGCGAAGTGGCTCTTATGAAGAAGTGCTGCGCGAAGCTAAAGATATAGCCTTGCGCGAGATGCAAGAACATGCCCGTGCTATGGGTGCCAATGCCGTGATTGGTGTAGACTTGGACTATGAAACGGTAGGAGGCAGTGGCAGCATGTTGATGGTTACGGCATGCGGTACGGCTGTAACGGTGGAATAAGTTCGCTCTACTATATTACAACATAGGAAGATATAAGAAATGGCAACCCTGTGAATGGTTGCCATTTTCTTTATAAGGAGTATCTTTTATCGGTTATTTGTACCAATCCTTATAATCTGTTCCATTGGAATTGACCCAATCCATAAAATGTTCAAAGCTCTTGTCTATCGGCTGGGTTTCAGGAGTATTGAAGTTTGTGGCTCCACTTAGATGAATGGCAAAAGGATAGTTGCCATTGGCTACATAATAGCTTGTCGGTACAGAGGACAAATCCTCTTCGGTATGGAATAGAGCCATGTCTGCCTTTTCAGTAGGAGGATAGTTGACCAAATGCACTTCGATGCGTGATTCTTTCAATTCGTCATGTACCATGATGAATGGATTATAAGGGGGAATTCCAAGCGTTTCGTGTGATAGTGGAGTCTTGAAGGTGTTCTTTATCTTATATGTAGCGGTTTTTGTATTTCTCTCTGTTACATCGAGCGCACTTAGAAATACATTGACGGTAGCTTTGGAAAGGTCTGTATCCAGTCCTTGTCCGTTGAAACTTGTGGGGGCTTCCAATATTTCAGTTGACATATTGCTGCGTTCTGTATTCAGTTGGTAAGCGAAACCATTTTTGAAAGTGGCACCGGACCAAAGCAACTCATAGGTGTCTTCTGTAGAAAGGACCTGATTGGCATCATTGAAGTTCAATACGGACTGGTATTTTACAATAACATCATTCAAGTCATAGTCACCCTTTCTGGGCCAATTATCTTCGAAAGCGATGATTCCTTTGTATTCCAGACTGTATTTCTTATCCTCGTTGCCACCGTCAGGTTTGATATCAGGAATATCCGGATTGATGATGGCTTCGATGGGGTTGGACCATACGTTGAATTGTATATCATTATAGTCTTGGTCTGTCCAATCTTCAAAGGACAATACGACAAAATCATCGATGCGGAATGCAGCTGTATGTGTACGGCCGTCCCCATTCAGCTTTGTAGTAGAGTAGAAAGGCTTATTGTTTCCGCCATAGAAGCTGTCATTCAATAGGAACCATCCGATTTTTACTCCATTGGGAAATACGGTGCCTTGGTCCACTCCGTCGGGGTCTATGTAATGAAGCTTTACACTTTCACCGCCTTGTAGTCCGGAAGCCTTTTTATTATAATAATTATCCATCAGAGTGTTTGGAAAAACAATGCATTTGGGGGCTTTTTTAATTTCACTTAAAGATGCGTCTGCCCTATAGCAATAATAGCCAAAGGCGCTCGCTGCACCGCTGGTTCCTCCAATTATCCGGATGGATACTTCCGCATTGCGCCCTTCCGGATCATTGATTTCAAAATCTATGGCTTGTCGGTATTGCTTAGGGCATGTGCCTCCTTCCTTCAAGGTCGTATTGATGATTGTCAATACATCACCGGGAATTGTGATTTTGTTGTCTGTGTCTAAATAATGAGGATATCCTTTGGAGCTCCATGTTCCTAATACATGGTATCCTTTGGGTGCCTGCCATCCCTCCGCCCGTGTTTGCGGATTATCATCGGTGGAATCCCATTTGATGTCGGCAGTAATGGCATCTCCTGCAATAACTGTTTTGAAGAGGGTGGGGACCCCTATATAAGAAGTATAGATATATGCTTCGTCCCCATGGTCCGAATTGATGATTTCCTTGCCGCTATATGCACCGTTACCGTCTGTCATGCGTCTGATGACCGGTTCCAGGTCTGTGCGTTTTATAATCTGGCCATCTTTGTCAATCGTGAACGGGTCTTCAAGATAGATTTCAAAAAGTACTTTATAGCCTTCGGGGACATCATACTTTACGTTTACTTGGATGGAAGATGTCGTAGAAAAATCAAAAGAGTTGGGAGTCTTCTCATCGTCTTTTCCATTATCGGGATTGTAGACGTCATGTTCGCATCCTATGGATAGGAATGCCAGCATAATGCTGCATAATGTCAAAGCCAGCATCTTGCATGTCAGGTTAGAATAGATTGGTTTCATAATGCCTTTGTTTTTAGCTTGTTTACTTGTTGCAAAGGTACTATAAAAGTTGTAATATATATCTATATGTGCTCTATTCTTCTCATTAAATACAAAAAATAGGTAAAAAAGGGTACTGCTTGTTGTTTTATTCGCCAGTATAAATACATGCTTGCTTGGATTTCTTTTCTTTTTCATTTGCTTATTTCGTTTCAAATCAATATTTTTAGGCTTTCGTTCAACCTTTTAATACGAATAAATGCTATGGACCAAATCCTATTCTGGCTGGTTCCAGCCGCTTCTATTATGGCACTTTGTTTTGCCTGGTATTTCCATCGTCAGATGATGAAAGAGAGTGAGGGTACGCCTCAGATGATTAAGATTGCCGCTGCTGTGCGCAAAGGTGCTATGTCTTACCTTCGTCAACAATACAAGATTGTGGGCTGGGTATTTCTGGGGCTGGTTATCCTTTTCTCCATTATGGCATACGGTTTCGGAGTGCAGAACTCCTGGGTGCCGATTGCTTTCCTTACCGGAGGATTCTTTTCCGGACTTTCCGGCTTTTTGGGTATGAAGACGGCCACCTACGCATCGGCTCGCACTGCCAATGCGGCACGCACATCGCTGAATGCCGGACTACGCGTGGCTTTCCGTAGCGGTGCGGTGATGGGACTGGTAGTGGTTGGCCTTGGCTTGCTTGATATATCTTTCTGGTATCTGTTGCTGAATGCTGTAATTCCGGAAGATGTAATGACTCCCACCCATAAACTCTGCATCATTACCACTACCATGCTGACTTTCGGTATGGGCGCTTCCACGCAGGCATTGTTTGCACGCGTAGGTGGCGGTATCTATACAAAAGCTGCCGATGTAGGTGCCGACCTTGTGGGAAAGGTGGAAGCCGGTATTCCTGAAGACGACCCGCGTAATCCTGCCACGATTGCGGATAATGTAGGCGACAATGTAGGCGACGTGGCAGGTATGGGGGCTGATTTGTACGAAAGTTATTGCGGTTCTATCCTTGCTACGGCTGCCCTCGGTGCTGCGGCTTTTATCCACTCGGGTGATACGCTGATGCAGTTCAAGGCCGTAATCGCTCCGATGCTGATTGCAGCCGTCGGAATATTGCTTTCCATTATCGGTATCTTCTCCGTGCGTACCAAAGAGAATGCGAAGATGAAGGACTTGCTGAACTCACTGGCTTTCGGTACTAATCTCAGCTCTATTTTGATAGTTGTCGCCACTTTCTTTATCCTGTGGTTGCTGAAGTTGGACAACTGGCTGTGGATTTCCTGCTCCGTGATAGTGGGTTTGATAGTAGGTATCATCATCGGGCGGTCTACGGAGTACTATACTTCCCAATCCTACCGTCCTACCCAAAAGCTGAGTGAAAGCGGAAAGACCGGTCCGGCGACAGTCATAATTTCCGGTATAGGCTTGGGAATGCTTTCTACGGCTATTCCGGTGATTGCCGTGGTGATAGGTATCATTGCTTCTTATCTCTTTGCTTCGGGCTTCGACTTCTCTAATGTGGGTCTGGGGCTCTATGGTATTGGCATTGCCGCAGTAGGTATGCTTTCTACATTGGGCATCACGCTTGCTACAGATGCTTACGGACCGATAGCTGACAACGCGGGTGGCAATGCGGAAATGTCCGGTCTGGGTGAAGAGGTGCGTAAGCGTACCGATGCGCTTGACTCCTTGGGCAATACTACAGCCGCTACGGGCAAAGGCTTTGCCATCGGTTCCGCCGCTTTGACGGGATTGGCTTTGCTGGCCTCTTATGTCGAGGAAATCCGTATCGGGCTGACCCGCCTCGGGACTACCGAACTGTCGCTTTCTCATGGCGATGCCGTGGCTCTTCAAGATGCCACTTTCTTCGACTTTATGCATCACTACGATGTGACGCTGATGAATCCGAAAGTTCTTTCCGGTATGTTTCTGGGCTCGATGATGGCATTTCTTTTCTGTGGATTGACGATGAATGCGGTAGGGCGTGCAGCGGCCCATATGGTAGACGAAGTGCGCCGCCAGTTCCGCGAAATCAAGGGAATCCTTACGGGAGAAACGGAGCCTGATTATGAGCGTTGTGTGGCAATCTCGACGAAAGGGGCGCAACGCGAGATGGTGATTCCGTCACTGATAGCTATCATTGCTCCGATTGCGACGGGACTTATTTTCGGTGTTCCCGGTGTGCTCGGCCTGCTGATTGGCGGATTGAGCAGTGGTTTCGTGCTTGCCATCTTCATGGCAAATGCCGGTGGTGCATGGGATAATGCCAAAAAGTATGTGGAAGAAGGCAACTTTGGCGGCAAAGGCAGTGAAGTCCACAAGGCTACAGTCGTGGGTGACACCGTAGGAGACCCGTTCAAGGACACATCCGGTCCGAGCTTGAATATCCTAATCAAGCTGATGAGCATGGTAGCCATTGTGATGGCAGGGCTTACGGTTGCGTGGAGTCTGTTCTAGAAAGAGTTTTTCCCCGTATCCCACCAAAGGCGGGTGGCGCCGTTATCTGCGCCACCCAGTTTTTCCGTGAGGGTGGCGTATTGTGCCGGGTCGGCAGTGGCAGCGTCCGTCGAGAACGGAAGGCGGCGGATCATGATATCCGTATCAATCACTTTTCCGGTGTTGTTTTGGACCTTGAAAAGTTTGGGGTATCCGGTACGGCGTTGCTCAGCCCATGCCTCATAACTTTCGGGCCAGCATGCCAGCCACTTCTGGGTAATAATCTTTTCGAGTTTCGTCTCTATGTCTGCATCTTCTTCCCATTTGGGGGATATGGTAATCAAGGCTTTCATGTCCTTGCCTACCTTGCCGCCTGAGACTACATCTTTATAATCGGCAGGGGTTTTGTCGCTTTCCAGATATTCGGAAGCACCGGCACAGTCCCACTGTGTAAATGAAGTACTTACCCCGTATTCATAGCATGTGCGGGGATTCTCTTTGGTATAGCCGCGGAGGGCTGCTTCGGCCCTGAGCAGCCAGACTTCTGCCGCACTCATCAATACGGCTCCGGTCTTTTCGCCGATGGTACTTGTGTTGAGGGAAGAGCAAGAACTGTAAATGTTGGCGTCACCGTCTTTCATGGGTAACCCGATGGGAATGCCTAACAACTGTTTTTGATAACCTTCGAGAAGGGCGGTGTTATACCATTTCTTGCCACGCGGGTCCTCATAACCGTTGACAATGGATTCCATCGAGGCATTCATGTAGACTTCACCCCAACCGGCAACGGCACACAAAGGATTGATATAGTTCTTGCCCATTACAGCGATGGTTTCCCTTGCACCTTCCAGTACACCTTGATTGTCATTCAGTGCTTTGGTTGCTTGGTCTTTGGCAAGTGTTGCATCTACATTGGAGATGCGCATGGCAAGGCGCAAACGTAGTGAGTTGGCAAACTTTAACCATTCCTTCAAGGTCTTGCCGTTGGTCAGCATATCATACTCTTTGAATTTGTTGTTGTCACCGCCCTCGTCCAGGTATTCCCTTATCAATTGCTGCCCTTCGTCCAGGTCTGCAAAGAAGCGTGTATAGGCTTCTTGCAGTCCGTAAACCCGGGGTGTCTCACCCAGTTGATGGTAGACCAGCGGACCGTATGTATCGGCAATGCGGTGCATCAGTTCCACTTTCAAAATTTCGGTAATGCCGAGGTAGCCTTTCAAGTTGTCATTGCCATAAAAGTTCTTTTCTGCCTTCTGCACCTCCGTGTAGACATATCCGTAAGTACATTGCCATGCGGCATTGGTCCAGCCTGAGTTCAGGTTGTAGCAGGCGTTGGATTTCATGAATTTAGGAATAGGGTCCATGAAGTAGCCGGAGAACATGTCATGGTTCAGGGATTGTGTCATCTGCCATACCCAATTTAAGCCAACAGAACCTATATTGAAGTAGATACCCGACTGTATGGGTTCGAATGGAGCAGTCAGGTTCTGGAAATCTATTTCCTTTTTGTCGTCCGAGAAACCTCCCTTGATTTCGTTGTCGTTCTCAAAACCGCCGGTGCAAGCTGCAAGCAGCAATATGCTATGGCAGAAAAGGAATATGATGCACTTGTTTTTCATAAGGTATTCATTTTAAAAGGTTAATCTTAGGTTAAAGCCGATATTCCGGGTAGTAGGCATGCCAAACACGTCTACTCCTTGATTGTTGTTGCCTACGGACATTACTGCATCGGGGTCGAACGGTGCTTCCTTCTTTAAGAAACACAAGTTGCGCGCTGCCAATGATACGTCGATTCCCTTTATGAATCTACTGTTTTCCAGTATCGTTTTCGGGAAAGAATAGCTCAGTGATACTTCACGGAGTCTGATGCAGGTTGCGTCGTACATATAATATTCGGAGATGGCATTTCTGCCGCCTACTGCGCTGTAAAATGCTCTCGGGTCGTTGAACTTCTGTCCCTGGTATTCTACATATCCCCGGGTGCGGGCATCTTCGGTGACTTTGGTCACGCCGTTGGCATCCAACTCAGACTGTGTCAGTGACATGACTTCGCCGCCAAAGCGGAAATCTATCAGGAAATAGAGCTCCAGGTTCTTGTAGGTAAGTGTGTTGCTACATCCCATGGTGAAGTCAGGATTGGCATTCCCAAGCAAATCCTTGTTTCCGGTATTTCCTAAAGGCCTTTTGCTGGTTTCATCAACCATGATGCTGCCATCCTCGTTACGGCGGAAAGCATTTCCATAAATATCCCCCAGGCTGCCTCCTTCTTTGACACGCATCTGATAGCCTGCGTTGAAACCTTCTTCGTAGTAGGAAAATTCCGGATAGTCAGGATGCAGGGTCACTACTTTGTTCTTGTTGGCGGACATGTTGATGAGACTCTTCCACGAAAAGTTTCTGTATAGTAGCGGAGTGGCGTCTACCGTCAGCTCAAAACCCTGGTTACGTATTTTTCCGGCATTGACATACCGGTATTTATAGGTGGAGCCCGTAGGATTGTCCATTCTCAACAACTGGTTCTTGGTATTGGTCTGATACCAAGTGAAGTCTATCCCGAAGCGGTGATGGAAGAAGCGCCATTCTGTACCGAATTCGATGGAGCTGCTGATTTCCGGTTTTAGGTCACCGCGCTGTTCTACGGTATTTACATTGATACTGCCGCCTACCATGATGATGTCTACCGGATTGGTGATTCCTATCGGGAGGTCATTACCGACTTCCGCCCATGAAGCGCGCACTTTTGCAAAACTTATCCATTTGGGCAGGGAGCAGGTTTTGTTAAGAATCCAGGTAGCTCCTATGGAGGGATAGAAGAATCCGGTATTCTTGCTGTCTGTGTGGGCTAATGTGGATGACCAGTCGTTACGTGCGGTAATGTCCAAGTATAGTAGTCCTTTCCAGCCCCACTGCATGGTGGCAAATACTGATTGGAGCGTGCGTTTGCTGTCGATGCTCTGATTTACGGCTGCTTTGGAGTCCATCACTACATTGGGGACGGTAAATACATTCGGTTTGTAGAGGGAAGCAAGCCTTGAGTCTATCGTCAGTGAATTGACTTTACTCATGTTGATGCTGGCTCCCAGTGCCGTATTGAGGGAAAAGTCATCAAATTCCTTGTTGAACAAGACCATTGCGTCACCGTAGACTTGGATTTCCTGGCTGTCCGACCAGATGTAACGTCCGTTTTCCTTGTCCTCGTATTTGCCGGCGATGTTGGGAGCTGTAGTGGCATACATCTTATTGTCGAATTTATCACTGATATAATCCACATTACCCCGTACCTGCAGGTTGAAGTAGTCCGTAATGTGCAGATTGGCTCTGGCCGATGCCACAGCGCGATAACGCTTGTAGCCACTGAGCACGCGGTTTTTCAGCCAGTAGGGATTCTGTCCCCATTCACTGACGGTACCATCTCCATTCTTTTCAATCCAGTTTTGTGTCATCATATTGCGGTCGGCATTCCACGTTTCAAAGTTTTCTCTGTAAGTGCTCATGTCTACGCCACGTGGGAAACTGTACAAGCTGACCAGCGGATTCAGATAATAGCCGCCGGTAGCAGGGGAGTTCTTGACGGTTTGGGTCATTAGTGTTGCAATGCCGTCCAGTTTCAGCTTGTTGTTGAAGAGGCTGGCCGTTTCGTGTAGGTTCAGGTTATTCTTCTGTAGTTTGTTATTGTCCACAATTCCTTTAGCCGTGGTGTTGGCGTATGAGAAATAAGTTTGTACCTTTTCATTTCCGGTAGTGATGGCCAGCGAATTGAAAGTGGTGATGCCATTGCTGAAGAATTCGCCTATGTTGTCATAGTCCGTTACATTGCCTTTTGTACCCCAGCTTGCCGTACCGCCATCTTCGTTCCGGCCGTATGTATTTTGGAATTCGGGGGTACTGATGGCGTGACTTACGGTCAGGTTGGAGGAGAATGTAACGCGCTGCAGTCCGGCCTTTCCCTTTTTAGTGGTGATCAGAATGACGCCATTAGCTGCCTGCGAACCATAAAGCGCGGCGGCAGAAGAACCTTTCAGGATGTTGATGCTTTCTATGTCGTCCGGATTCAGGTTGGAAATCCCGTCACCGGCATCACGGTTCAATCCATCGTAGTTACCGCCGATTACGGTGGAGGTGGATTCTGTTGAGCTGTTCAGCAT
>ENA-OZJV01000696-OZJV01000696.1-human-gut-metagenome-genome-assembly--contig:-NODE-696-length-16130-cov-4.751291_pt1 | contig 16130 bp, 5 predicted proteins | sample MGYA00244179_ERZ653756 | MGnify/ENA primary metagenome ERZ653756 (study PRJEB26926, sample SAMN06165332) | human gut metagenome | biome: ENVO:00009003; feature: ENVO:2100002; material: ENVO:00002003...
ATATTGGCTCCTGTCCCGAAGTTGATCGTCCAGACTAAGTCATCCAAACCGTTCAACTGGAAAGTAGAGCTCCAGTCACACTGGAACAACGGGACATCCGTAAAGCCTGCCGCTTTCACCGCATCGCGGATATTGGCGATATACGCCTTGTCGGTAGCATATGCCCCATACTCGTTCTCGACCTGCACCATGATGATATTCCCACCCCGGGTCACCTGCAAGTCGGCCAACTGCTTGCCGATCTCGTTCATGAACAGCTTCGTCCGTTCGAGGAAATAGGGATCGTTGGTACGGAGCTTGATATCCTCCTTCTTCAACAACCACCAGGGCAGTCCGCCCATCTCCCACTCAGAGCAGACATAAGGGCCGGGACGCAACATGATATACATGCCTTCTTTCTGGGCCAGCCGGCAAAAAGCAGCGATATCGTTCTGCCCCTTGAAGTCGAACTCGCCCGGTTTCTGTTCATGGATATTCCAAAACGCATAGATACAGATCGTATTCATGCCGAGCGCCTTGCACATCTGAATACGATGTTGCCAGTATTCCGCGGGGATACGGGTGTAATGTATCTCCGCCGCCTTAATCACAAATGGTTTGCCATCCAACAGGAAGGTTCCCTTCCCGATAGAAAAATCGTGCTTCTCCCCTTGTCTGGGACTGCATCCTGAAAAAAGGAAGACAACACAACAGGTTATCAATCCCGCAAGAATCTTGTTTACGTGTTTCATGTAAGTTAGTTATATTGTACTGTTACTGTTTTATCTTTCTCTGTTTCGAGGATCAGGACTCCCTCCTTCTCCAGTTTCTCTCCCTTGTTGCCCGTTACGGAAGTTACTTTGCATCCTTCAGGGATAGCCAGACGCAACGTCCCGCCCTGTTCAGGCAAGATACGGACTTGACGTACCTGCCCCGCCACCTTTTCGGCCGAGACAAGGAAAGCCCCCATAGCACGCAGTTTGTCGAAAGATACATCCTGCCAGGCAACCGGTACAGCCGGGAACACCCGGATAACGCCCGTATGGCTTTGGATCAGCATCTCCTGAATACCAGCGGCAAAGGCAAAGTTTCCTTCCAAAGTAAACGGACGGTAGGTGAATTTCGACTTTCCGCTTTTTGTCTGGTCGCCGTTCGCATGGAACGTGTTCGGAAGGCAGAAACATTCGGCAAAGGTGCGCAGTGCATCGGCAGCACCTTCCCCGTCAAAAGTACGGGCTTTCATATTCCCGAACCAGCTATAGGAATAGCCGCACCAGTAATCGGGACCGAAATCTTGTAGCTTCTTCAAGGTCGCTTTTATAATCTCCTGTGATTTCCCGCCCTGGCTCCAATCAACAAGGCCGAGCGGGTGGATCGACATGGCGTGAGAGAAATGACGGTGCGACTGGTCGTAAGGGAAACCTTTTGCAAAGGTCAAAGCCCCGTCTTCATCCAGGTTCAGATCGGGTAACTGAGCACCGATCGCTTTCCAGTGGGTGGCCTCATCTGCCAGCCCCAATTCGGAAGCCAGCTCGGAAGCGGCATTGAAAGCGAAGTGCATCAGGGAAAGGTCATAGTTTGTCATATCCTTGAACCAAGCATTGATCGAGTTGTCGAAGATCTCCGGGCTGGAACTCAGCGGCAGCCGGCGCATTCCGTCGGTACCGACCGTGGAGATATGTTCGAGATAAGTCGCCACATCCTCCAGGAACGGGTAGGCCCGCTCTTTCAGGAAGACGCGGTCTGCCGAATACTTCCAGTGCAGGTAAAAATGCTGTCCCAGCCATGCGCCGACCGTCGGTGACATGGAGTACTGCACCCATCCACCCATCGGTTCGCCGGTCAGGGTGCAGACACCGGGAACATTCATCCCGTCCGTCCCGAAATACTCGCGGGTATATTTTTTATACACGTCACGCTGTTTCCAGAGAGTATTCAGATAGCCCATCCCCTCCTGCAAATGGTTACCGGCATAGGCGGGCCAATAGCTCAACTGTGTGTTCAGATCATGGTGATAGTCTCCTTTCCAAGGCGGCAACATGCCGTTATCGGCTGTCCAGACTGCCTGAAGGGAGATCGGATAGGAATCTTCGCGGGTAGCCACCCCGAACTTATACATCTCGTTATCGTACTGTTTCTGTAGGACCTTGTCCGGGAGCGAGACAGACGACTGTGCCCAATAACCTTTCCAGAAATCCATATGCGAGTGATAGTCTGCCTCCACGCCGCGCTCCATCGCCTCTTTCGTTTCTTGGTCCGCATGATCGGTAGCCAAAGAAGAAGTCAGGCTCCATACACCGCTGAGCGTACCGCCTTTCTGCTGCCAACGGACGACTACATCGTACGAAAAGCCTCCCCACCCTTCCTGATGGAAAGTGGTAGTGCCGGATTCCTTCTGTATCATTCCCTGTTTATATCCGAGACGTCTTAAGGCTGGACCGGCATGCGAGTTATCACCTGCGACCTCATCCGGATTGCTATAGCGGGGTGCTATGATCTCCGGCGAAACCGTATCCGACAGATTCTCGAAAACAAACCATCCGACAGGCTCGCTGGCATGCACGAACGTTTTCAACTTCGTCCCGTTCTCCCAAAGCACTTCACAAAGGGCATTATTGAGGAAAAGATGTACGGAAGAGACTTTTCCGATCTTCAACGGAAATTCCAAAGCCGCCCCCGGTATCTTAGACGGGGCAGGCAAAGCATTATAAGGGTGGTCGAACTTATTCTGCACCGGCAGATAATCCCCTTTCCTCACCTGCTCGCATACCCAGGTAAAACGGTTGTTCTCACCAGCAATGCTATCCATCGGGCGCAGGTCCCAGAGATCTGTCCGATCCAGTGAAAAGCGTAGTAGAGAATCGCGTTGCCAGACTAATGTTCCTACTGTGGCATTTCCCAACGGAATCCCTTCATCCCAAGTCTTGGCCAAGTGATCAAACAGTAAATCACTGCTTGTCGGTGTGACAGGCAGTGACTCTTTTTCGCAACAGGCAACCAACAAACATGCGCTGATGCAAGTTACCCAAAATCCCTTTTTCATTCGTATTAAATAGATATTATTCTTTACCCTTGCAAAGATACGGTTTATTGATTTAATAGCTGCTTGACAGCTTCATCCGAATGAGTTTCCGTCTCCCGGATTTTGTTATAGTCGAACAAAGCATCGAGTTCGTAAGGTTGTAAGGTAACAGTCGGAGCAAAACGCTCGGAAGCAACATAGTTTCGGATCGATGTCAGCAGTTGTTGCATGGCCGGACGTTTCTCTATATCCTTAACCGGATCGACCGCAAGGACAAACAGCTTGCCGCTACCGACCCGAACTTCAAACGAAACACCGAGCTTACGGTTAACCTCGTAGGTATCGACACTTTGGATGACAGGAGTCAAAGCACGCATATCGGTCAGATCGACAGCCGTAGCGTAGTTCAGGATGTCCCACCACTGCCAGTCGGCATAGTAAGAGGTCGGGAAGTCGCGGAAAACCGGGTGCCGATATTCGATACGCGTCCCGACGATCATAGGTTTCCAATTGAACATGATCGGATTCCAGAAATGGCTGGCGAAATGCGTCTTCCGTCCGGCACAGCTATCCGGAACCAACAAGACGTTCTCACCTTTTTGAAGAAGATCCTTAGCTTCAGTCCACCGACGGACATATTTATAACCTTCGGACGCAGGCTGTTTGACTGTTGGATATACCCAAATATCCCATTCGTTACGGATATTCCCGGCCATACGCGCTTTCAAGGTGTAACGCCCGGCGGTCGTAATCTTGTCCAACGGGATATGGATACTACCTAAAGAATCGACCGTACTAAACGGAATCTCCTTATAATTTAGTTTACCACTTGCCGTTACATCACCATTTTCACCTTCAAGCTGCCAAGTCAACTGCCCTTTGCGGATCGTTTCGGGGCCGAAATGATAGATACCCATCTTTGCGGTAAAAGTCTCCGCATTTGTATAGGTACGCTTCGGCAGACGCGCCAGCAAGACAACTGGAGCACATGACTCCCGGAATTTCTCTGGAGTTACCAGTCCTTTGCTTTCCCAAAAAGCATCCAAGATACCGACAAAGGCACTCCCTTGTCCTGGAAAATCCGAAAGACCGAGCAACTGGAAACCACCGGACGTAGAAGTACGCAACAAAGCTTCGTTCACCTCTTTATACTGAAGTACGGTATGTGCACCTGTCGCCCGAAAGAAATCATCCGCCTGATGTAGCATGCCGGTCTTAGCGAGACGGTCTTGATAAATTTTGAAGTTACGAGGTTCGAGGATGCCTGTATACTTCTTCATCTCCTCAAAGTTGGGGTACATGCAACGCTGCCCCGTTTCGTGTGCAATGACCGGAACATCAATGGCCGATTCTTCGCTACGATCCCAGTCGGTGGAAGGATTGCCTTCGTATACTGTGATCCATTTAGGATTCTCCCAAAGCTCTTTGGAGGCGACATGGGAGGTGTAAAACTGGTCGGACTTCACATGTGTACGGGCTGTGGAGGCAGAATAAAGACGGCGCGGATCATAAGCCTGCCCTTTCTTTACAAGGTCCTCTAAGACCGTAAAGTCACCTTCGTTCTCATTACCGTTACAATAAAGTATAAAGGAGGGATGATTACCATATTCGTCTAATATCGCATACATTTCTTTCTCGAAGAAATCACGACGGGCCGAATGTTGCCCTACATCTTTGATCCACATCGGAAGCTCGACCTGCAGGTAAAGTCCCAATTCGTCAGCGGCATCAAAAGCGGCTTTCGGCGGACACCAGGAATGAAAGCGGACATGGTTCATTCCATAATCTTTGACTGTACCCATGATGCGTTTCCATTCCTTCACATCCGTAGCCGGATAACCAGTAAGAGGGAATACACAGCAGTCTAAGACACCACGCAAATGGATATCCCGACCGTTTACACGGATATGGTGCCGACCTTGTTCCACGTGGCGCATACCAAAGACGGAGGTGTAAGTATCCTCGCCAGCCTCCGTCGCAAGTGTAGCGGTCAAGTCATATAAAGCAGGGGAAAACTCGTCCCACAGTTTCATGTCTTTTCCTAAAGCAAGTTCATGCTCGAGTTTGTCATCCTTACCGGAAAGAGAGATGGGGACTATTGCCCGGCAAACTTCTTTACCTCCTTTTTCCCGAATGCGGAAGGTGAGTTCTCCCTTTACCGGGTTTCCGGAAGCATGGAAGGCAAGGCGTACATTTACCTTTTTTGCTTCGATATCGGGATAAATATCCATCTTCCCGATATAGCAAGACGGCCTGGCGATAAGTTCCATCCGACCGACTACTCCGTTCCAGTTGGTTTGAGTGTATTCGGTCGTCCCATGGTTCCACTGGTCCATCGGGTATTTCAGGCGGTTGTCGATGCAAAGCGTCAGGGTATGCAAGCCGGGTATCAGTTGTTTTGTCAAGGTAAAGCGGTTCGGTGTGGAAAGACGTTCATCAGTTGCAACCGGTTCACCATCCACAAAGACAGCTGTTTCCCAATGACAACGTTCCAACGAGAGGATAATTTCTCTTCCTTTCCATTCTTCAGGTATCACGACTTCACGTTGATACCACGCCTGCCCGCAATATTCAAACTTGCGGCTCAAACGATCCACATGGGCCACTATATTCCGGATGCCCTTGCCCCCTTCATCCATGGAACCGGGCAGCTCAATCGTCTCCGTCAGTTTACTCAAATACAATTCCGATCCGGGAGTCTTGCCGAATCCCATCGGATCCAATTGGAAACGCCACAATCCGGAAAGATCCATCCGGTCAGTCTGTGCCGCCTGAACTGTCAAACAGACAAACAGGCCGATCAATAACATAGAGAGTCTTTTCATTCTTTGCTCTTATTTAGTGTATAATACATCTTCTATTTTTAACTCCTGCAATGGGTTGAACGATTCGGACGCCATATATTCCAAAAGACTCTGCCGGAACTGGGCCGCTGCCGGGCGTTTGTTCAAATCGTTTTGCAGATCAGCACCACAAACTAACAATTTGCCTTTCCCGACACGGGCTTCGTAAAGCATTCCAAGTTTGCGGTTTGTAAACCAGTCATCGACGATATGAATGATCGGACGGAAATCCTTCGGATAGTCATCTAAGATCATGGCATCGCAACGGTTCATCAGATCCCACCATTGATAATCACTTACTCCCTCATTCGGGAAAGCAGCCAATGCCGGATGTTTTGCATCACAGCAAACACCAAGTGTATGCGGAGCCTGCCCGCGAGTCCAAGCCGTATTCCAGAAGATACTGGAGAAGCCGACGGCTATGTCACCTCCCTTTTCAGGGGGGACAGTTCCATAGGTCAGCAGCAGGACGGACTCACCTTTATTCAGTTTATCCTGAGCCGTCCGGTCCAGACGTGTCGTAACATACGGGAGATTATCTACCGTCTTTTTCACTGCCGGATAGACCCAGATATTCCAACGATTCCTCATATCCGAATCCCCGATCTGAACGGAGACAAGAAGTTGGGAAGGTTCCTTGATCCCGGCCAGATCACAGCGGACCGTTCCGGCCGGGATGCAATTTCCGAGGGGTATCTCACGCGTGAAAGAACCATCTTTCAATATCTGTTTATCCACAGTCGAGACAGTCCAGCGGATCATTGTTTCAGGAAGCGGCTTCTCGCCGAAGTGGGCTATTTCCAGCGGGACTTCCAGTTTTTCATTATTCAACCAAACCATTTTCGGAAAACGTGCCAGCGGAACAGTGCTGTTACAGAACGTACGGTATTCCTCACCAGTCACATACCCTTTATCGTCCCAGAAAGGGTCAAGCACACCTACCAGTGCAGTCCCCTGTCCGGGAAAGTCGTGCAAGTCAAGTAACTGAAAACCGGCAAAACCCGGTGTACGGAGAGCAGCTTCGATATCTGCTTTATAGCAAAGAGTCTGTAAACGCCCGGAAGCATAGAGAAATTTCTCTCCCATATCTTCCATACCTTTATCGGCTAAAGTCTCCTTGAATATTTCTAAGTTTTTAGCTTTCAGCACACCTGTATATTTATCTATTTCCTTGAAGTTAGGATAGACGCACCACTGCCCGATTTCGTGGCTGACAGTCGGCATATCCGATCGGATTTTGCCGGCAAAATCATAATCTGTCCGGGGAGCCTCACGGTTGATTATGCTATTAATACCGGCACCCCAGGCCTGTATACGCGGATCGGGAGTATTCCAATAGTCAGCATTCTCCACATACGGCCATCCGGCTGCGCTAGAATAGACACGGCGAGGATCTTTCTTCTTCCAATGATCGACCAGACCGGAAAGATAGTGTGCTTGGTCTGCCCCACCGGGTTCATTGCCATAGACCATCATACAGAAAGAAGGATGGTTACCATATTCTTCAAGGATGCGGTCGCTCTCTTCCTTCAACCACTGATCCTGTGGTTTGCCACTACCGACTTCCGCCCATCCGCCGCATTCTACTTGCAGGTAAATTCCCATACTATCGGCCACATGAAAAGCCGCTTCCGGAGGACACCAGGAGTGGAAACGGACATGATTCAAGCCGTATTCTTTACAGGTACGGTAGATCTTAGCCCAATAATCATTTTGCATGGCGGGATATCCTGTCAGTGGAAATATACAACATTCGAGCGTACCACGTAGGAAGACAGGCTGTCCGTTGACCTCAAAACGTGTACCATTTGCCTTAAACTCACGGAAACCGAAATCGTAGGTCTTTCTGTCAACTCCATCCGATGACTGCAGTAAGACATTCATCCTGTAAACATTCGGGGTATGCTCTGACCAGATTTTTAAATCTTTTCCCATATCTACAGCTGCTTCGATATGGCCATCCGAATTCTTTGCATCGACTTCCACCTGAACAAATTCACCTACAGGGTTTCCTGAAGCGGTCTCCGCCCGTAAGAAAATAGTCGAATTATCTTTTCCGATATTTCCTGCCAGTCGTATCTTTAATTTAGCCTGCTTTTTCTTTAGATCCGGATAGATTTGGACAGATTCGATATACCGGGAAGGTTTTGCCGACAGCTTGATATCCCCGATAATTCCATTCCAGTTACTTTGTGTATGATCGGAAATACTATGTGCATTTATTCCGACATCTACATAAAGACGGTTATCCACACGCAATGTAATCGTATGCTCTCCGGCTTGCATACCTTCTAAAACAAAACGGTTAGGAGTCTGAAGGGAATTCTGCTCACCGACTTTCTTTCCGTCTATATAGAGAGTTGTCGCCCAATGTGTCCGTTCCAAATAGAGAATAACCGGACGGCCCTCCCAACCGGAAGGCATATTCACTTTCTTCTGGTACCAAGCTACACCTACATAATGCTTGTTCGGATTCAACCAGAAAGGTACTTTGATATTGCCCGATTGCCGGTATTTGGCATATTCGGGAGCATTATACCAGGAACTATCGACAACTTGTCCAGTCCATCGAGTATCCAAGCTGACATCTTTGCCTTTCCCCTGTTCTTGTAATGAACCCGGCAGACAAACAACATCTTCCAAGTCTTTATTCTGCCACTCCTGCCCTATTCCGACATCCGCCGGGTCCAAAGCGAATTGCCATTCACCTGCCAAAGACAGTTCGGAATATTCTCTTTGGCAAGAAAACAAGGATAACAAACAAATAGAAACTAACCATAAAACTTTATTTACCTGTTCCATAACAATATCGTTTTAAGACATTTATTCTTTTATTCGGGCATAACCGCCAACTCACCAATCCATAAATTATCAGAGGTCGTACTCTTCAACACTACAGCAATCTTTCCCAACAATGCTTCTCCTACATTCATTTGCAAAGAAAGCCATCTTCCTCCCGGTGGAATCTCGAATGCCATTTCCCTGCCATTGAACAATACACTTCCTGCTCTTTCCTTATCAGACGGATTACACAAAAACAAACGGACAGAACCTGCAAACTGGAACGGTATTTTCAGATCAAGTCGGATATCTTTACCTTGCCATGCAGTTAAAGACTCATGACTAAAAACACTCTCGCAAACAACATTATAGCCATACTTGTCTGTTTCAAAAAAGGTAACAGCATCTTTCTCCACACTCCATTCTGAAACACCGTTTTGCATACATCGACCACCAGCTTTTACATACAGAAGAGCTTGTTCAAACTTGTCCGGTGCCAAATAAGGAGCATACGGATCAGAAAGCTGATTTTTTATCCAATCGTAATGGACTTCATCCACTGGACAAAAATCATCAGAAGCGACATATCTCATCAAACTATTCCGAAGCGACAGTGCAGCCGGACGATTTTCTATATTATCCACCAGATTGTATCCGCATATAAGGATTCGACCTCCTTCCCTGCTCCGAAATTCCAATATCGCTCCCAATTTCCGGTTAAAATGGAAATCATGGATTGGCTGAACGATCGGACGAATAGAAAAAGGCAATCCCTCCATATCAAATCCATGAGCACCTTTACAGATATCATACCATTGAAAATCCAGATAATGATCCGTTGGAAACTCAGCTAAAGCTGGATGTTCTTTTCTGACTACAGCTCCATTGGTAAATCCCTCATTCCCTAGATTTCCACCTTGCCAAAAGGTCGGTTTCCAAAGTGCATAACCCGCATTTTTATCATTCCCAAGACCATATGCCCATAGAAAGACAGATTTACCTAATTTTAAAGCACTTAAAGCCTCAGAAAGAGAATGTGTCTCCAATACATTCGAAGGCTTTAGAACAACCTTGTTTCCAGGAAATACCCAAAAGTTCCAAGTATTCTTATATTCGGTACCCAGTATAGAAACTTCCAACATGAGTTTTTGAGAGCCAGTCAAAGAAGATAAAGGCACTTGAATTCGCCCCAACTTATTTAAGCAAGTATTCCGTATATCGCATCGAAACAATCCTGAATCAACCTCTCCCCCGGCATTATCTACAACTTTCCACATCACTGATGCCTGATTAAGATCACTTTCATCAAAACGCAAAATATCTATTTCAGCTTTTAATGTATCTGCTGCCGAATACAAATAGGAAGAAGTGCGCATCAAAGGAACTGTCGTATTGCACCAATGTCTAAACTCTTCCGGTTGGACAACTCCCTTATTTTCATAAAAAGCATTAAGCCAACCAATAAGAGCTTCTCCTTGACCAGAAAAATCCTGCATTCCTAATAACTGGAAACCACCGCAAAAAGGGGTACGTAAAAACGATTCTATATTCTCCTTATACAATGCCAGTGATTGCAAACCGGAAGACTGGATAAACTCCGCATTTTGTTCATATACACCTCTCTTTTTCGCTAGTTTTCTATACTTTTCAAGCCCTCTGGCACGAAGATTTCCTGTATATTTTTCCGTCTCACTCCAATCCGGATAAAAAGTCCACTGGCCCACTTCATGCTGGATAGATGGCAATGGAGAGGCATCACCGTACCAAGGACCATAATCCCAGTCTGTCGACAAACGGCCTTCATCAATAAACAACAACGGATAAGGTGAAGACAAGTCACCCTGAAAATTAATGTCGGAATGCACGGTTGCCGGACGACGAATCGACACCGTATAAAAGTGCCGTGGATCATGTTCTTTTACTTCCTGAATCCAAGAATCCATTCGGTTCCGATCAAAGCCACCCAATTCGTTTCCCATAGCTTGGGCAATCAGACAGGGATGATTCCCATAAGCATCTGCTATCCGCCTTAATTCAGGTCGCAGAAAAGGTTCAACCTCATCTATGTTCAAGCCTTTTCCCATCCAGCCATCTCGCCAGAAAATCTCACACAAGACATACAAGCCAACTTCATCTGCCGCATCAAAAGCAGCAGCCGGTGGTGTCCAAGAATGGAAACGTACATGATTTAAGCCATACTTTTTATAAAGTTTAAAAATCCGAAGCCAACTGTCCTTATCCATTGCTGGATATCCAGTTAACGGGAAAAGGGCACAATCCAGATTTCCACGCAAATAACGAGGTAGTCCATTTATTGTAATATAGTCATCTGTCTTACCTAACGTACAGAAACCAAAACTGATAGGTGTATAATCATCTTTCCCAGATTTAGATTGCAAAGAGCATTCTAACGTGTATAAATTAGGAGAAAACTCATCCCATAACTTAGGACTAGCAATTGTCAATGACTCCCGTATCTGAGTTTTTCCTACGGAAATTGTCAAGGGACGGGTAACAGAATGCACGATCTGTCCACTCTCTTTTTCCATTACCTGAAATGACAAAGTAGATTTAAGAGCTTTCTGCCCTTGATTAAGTAAGGAGAATTCCATATCCAGTTTACCTGCTGCATCCGGGAAAGTCCTTACCTGTTCAAACATAAGATCCGGATGAGAAGATATTTCCATCTTCCCGACCACTCCGTTCCAGATGATCTGCGTTTGCTCTCCATAGCTATGCCCCCACTCCGCTCCGATCGGATAAATTTCCCGATTATCAATGCTTAAGGTCAACGTGTGCTTACCGGGAGAAAGTTTTCCCAAAGAAAAAGTATGAGGGGTGGATAAAGACTCCTGCATTCCAATATAATCCTGATCAACCCACAATTTACTTCTCCACATCACTCTTTCTAAAAATATCCTGATATTTCTATTCTTCCATTGTTCCGGAATCACAATATCCATTTGATACCAAGCTTTCCCTATATATTTATGCAATCGGGACAATTTTCCCATTTCAAGAACTTCAGGACCATATCCTCCTTCATCCGTAATACCAGGCAGCTTGATCCGGTATTCAAGCAGTTTGCCAAACCACTCTTCACGCTCCCCTACATCTGTAGAATCCAAAGCAAACCGCCACTCTCCAGCCAAAGAGATACAGTTCGTCTTTTCAGCAAAAGCAGGAAAGACATGGCATAACAAGCAGAAAAATATCATTATTCTTTTCATACTATATCTCTTTTATTTTAAACTTCCGACCATTTGCAAATGTATCTGTACGCCCTGGTGGTTATTATCCATTCCGGCGGCGATGTGAAAATAACGTTCCGCCTTGTCGAGATTGCCGAGTCCGAGATGCCCCAATCCCATCAGGTAGTTGCAATGGATGCGGTTTTTTTTGTCCATATCGTCTTCCCAAATCTGGAGATCGGGAAGTGAAACGGCGAAGTAGTCCATCTTGAAGGTATCGAACAAATGCTTTTCGCCAAAGTCGATCAGTCGGTTAAAGCACCCTCGGGCTTCATCTTCACGTCCTAACTTGCGGAAAGCAAGACCTTGGTAGAAGATCTTATCCGGTTTCTGGTCATTGTAGTACATGGCGGCTGCCGGTTGACTATTCCCGGTGCTGGCGGCCAGGAACAATTCACGCGCTTCGGCTTCACGCCCCAATGCTTGCAAAGCACAGGCTTTGTAATAATTGAAGTCGTTTTCCTGGGCACCATAGAGTTTCCCCTCGCCTAAATTATAAGGATAGATGAAACATTCTTCGATCAAGAACAATGCCTTTTCATTCTCCCCGGCTTTCAGACAGGCTTTTACCAACTCGACACGTGCCAGCTGATACTGTGCAGGGACTTTTCCCTCTCCCCCTTCCCAGGGATGGAAACGGCGGGCATCGATCATGTGGATCGCTTCTTCATAACGTCCTAGCTGATTCAATAAGGTGACATATTCCAAATAAAGATCGTCGCGGGAGAAAGCCACCTCTTTCAGCTTGTCTAACAAGTCCAAGCGATCGGCATGGGGACGGTTCAGACGCTTATACAGTTGGTCGAGTTCCATCAGGATCCGGGCATCCCGTATATCCAGCTTAAACGCCCTTTCGAGCAGAGCCACCGCTTCCTGCTGTTTATCCAGTTTGTTGAAATAGGCCAGTGACAAGTTACGAAGAACCGTCGGAAACGTATCGTCCTGTTCGACCGACTTCTCCCATTCGGCTATCGCTTCAGAGTACTGCCGCTTGTCGTACCACAGGTTACCCAAATAGTAATGAGCCTTGGGTACGACATCTGCAAACCGGATTACCTCCTGTAACGCCTTGATCGCTTCGAGAGCATTCGGGAAACAACAGTCGGCCGGTTGATGCTCAGCAACACAGATAGCCATTTCAGCCTCTTTCAGACGGCCTAAGGATAACAAAAACCAGCTTTTATAATAATACAGCAATGTGCGTTCCGAGGCAACTACTTCGAATGCAACCTCAACCACTTTCAAGGCTTCTTCCCAGCAACCGGCAGAGGCATAATCGAGCGATAATTCCTCGTAATTATGTCCTTCCGAACGCATCCGTACAAGCAGATCATCCAGGACAGCCTTCTCACCCGTCAACAGATACTCTTCAAAACTACAACCGAAGTTGAAGCGGTCAATAGCAAGGGATTCCCGAATCAGGTTCAAGGCCTCGTCCACTCGTCCGAGATGACGGAGAACGACAGCTTTCAGATGGCGGCCGCGCAAGTTATGCCAGTTCCGGAGCAGGGATTTATCTATTTCATACAAAGCATCTTCCCAATTTCCTTTCGAAGCGGACAACTGGGCCAGCGAATAATAACCGGCATCCTGCCAGGCAGCATTCCAACAGGCTTTATAGAAACAGTCGTAGGCCTCATCCGTCTTACCCTGATATTTCAGCGACAACCCGAGATTATACAAAGGCTCGCCGTCATACGGGTTCGGATTCTTTTCTGTCAGTGTCTTGACAGCACGACGCAAATAAGGTTCGGCTTTTGCAAACTGCCCCTTGCGGATCAGCCACAATCCCATTGCGTTATTGTTGCGGACATCATCCGGATCACGGCTGAGCGCCTCTTCATAATAGTCGGTTGCGGCATAGGTTGCATGACGATATTGCTCAAGATGCAAGCCGGTCAGATAAAGCTGTTCCGTCGTTTGGATATCTTTCGGATCAAGAGCTGCTTTTGCAGGTTCGGGTACTTCCTTTATCTCATTGGGTTCAGGTTCCCAAGATAGAAGGAGTTTTCCCTTTGAGTTACAGATAGAGACGCGAAGACCTATCAGGGTATCGACCGGAACCCACTCTTCGAGGATCATTTCAGGTGTGACATCACGAATGATATCCAAAACTTGTTCGTCCTCTTTCACCACCACGATATGCAAATCCTTCTGCACCGAAGTAGCAAAGATTTTCAGGCGGGAAGCATTGCCCTCCGGTTCGATGTTCATCAACAGGTCGGAAGAAGCATTCTTCACCACACCCAATTCCCGGTATGGTATAAAATACTGGGTGAAAGTCTTTTCTTCATATGGCTGCAACCAAGTGAAATCCGGTTGGTTGTCAGTATAGACTCCTGTCATCAACTCGATATAAGGACCGTCCTCATCCGTCAAATTGCGATCCCAGGCCTGCCCGAAATCGCCATTTCCCCAGGTCCATTGCTTTTTGCCCGGAGAGACATGGTGGTTGGCAACATGCAGGACACCGGCATGGGTATCATTTTCATAGCCGCCGACAAAATTATATTTGGAACGGATCGCCATGTAGGACGTCGGCACGGGAATATTCTTATAGCGGGAGATATCGACACCTGCCGAATAATCCATCTTATAATAGGTTCCGGTAGCAATCGGATAGCGCGAAACATCCCGCTTTCCATGATCGAACACAGCATTCACATCACCGGGGAAGACCGACTGGTATTGCTCGTTCACGGCAACCGCCGGATTCGCCCACCAGAGGAACGTCTGCGGAACAGGGGTTGGATTATATACTTTTCCCTGTATTTCCAGAACAGCCCGGCCCGGATGTAATGTGAACCCGGCCATCCCTTTCTGGTGGAACATACGTTCCCTTTCGCTAACCCAAACAACCACACTACCGTCCGACTTTTTCTCGATCGAGTAATCCACTGGAAGAAACGTGCTCGGACGATGGTGTTGCGGCCAGTTGAACTCGATACCGCCGGAGATCCAAGGGCCGGTCAGTCCGACCAGGGCCGGCTTGATCACATGATTGTAATAAATGAAATGACGTTGTTTGACCTTGTCGTACGCCATCTGTACCCGTCCGCCCAATTCTGGCAGGATCATCACCTTTATATATTCATTTTCCAGATACACGGCATGATAGGACTTATCCTCACAAGTATCTTCGATCTTTTCAATTACAGGATACGGATATACGACCCCGCTGCTTCCCTGATACACACGTTTTTCCAGGAACATCGGATTCTTCTCCGGTTTACCAATGCCATAGGTAGGGAGAAGGATATCTTCCTCCCAAACTTTTACAATCTCTGCCATATTCTCAAATTATTTCGTTAATTCTTTTTCCAGTTCTTCCAGTGTCTTACCTTTGGTTTCCGGGAGCTTGGCCCGTATGAAAAGGAAGCCGGCCAGACAGATCCCGCCATATAGCCAGAATGTTCCCGAAGCGCCGACTGCCTCATTCAGGATCGGGAAGGTATAAGTGAGCAGGAAACAAGCCACCCAAAGGAAGAAGGTAGAGAGCGCCATTGCCATCCCGCGTATGCGAACGGGAAAAATTTCAGAAAGCACCACCCAGACCACCGGAGCCAGGGACATCGCATAGCAGGCAATCGCCAAAACGACCAAGAGCAACATCGGCCAGCCGTTTACCCCTAAAAAATAGCAAGTCCCTAAAATAAAGTAGATCATCGCCAGCCCTACCGAACCGACAAACATCAGTGTGCGCCGCCCCCATTTATCCACCGTATAAATGGCGACAAACGTAAAGATCACGTTCGTTACACCCGTCACCACGATATTCATCAGGACATCGGACACGGCATAGCCGGCAGCCGAAAAGATTTCCTGCGCATAATTGAAGATCACATTAATCCCGCACCACTGCTGGAAAACAGCCAGTACGATCCCGATTACCAGTACATTCCTCACACCGGGTTGCAACAGAGCACCCCAATTGGCCTTTTCTTGCTTATCTCCGTTCAACTGTCCCAATTCAGAGAGCGTCTGTCCGGCATACTCCGCACCACTGATACGCATGAGGATCTTACCAGCCTCGCCAGACCGTCCGGCCGTAGCCAGCCAGCGAGGACTCTCTGGAATCACAAAGGAAAGGACAAAAAACAATCCCGCCGGAACCAGCTCAGCCCAAAACATCCAACGCCAAGCCCATTCAATACTTTCCGCACTCAGCGTCTCGCTGCCGGCCGTAAAATATTCGCCGATCTGCCAGTTCGCCAATTGGGCCATCAGAATGCCTAACACGATCGTCAACTGGTT
>ENA-OZJV01000708-OZJV01000708.1-human-gut-metagenome-genome-assembly--contig:-NODE-708-length-15910-cov-7.621255_pt1 | contig 15910 bp, 17 predicted proteins | sample MGYA00244179_ERZ653756 | MGnify/ENA primary metagenome ERZ653756 (study PRJEB26926, sample SAMN06165332) | human gut metagenome | biome: ENVO:00009003; feature: ENVO:2100002; material: ENVO:00002003...
GTCGGCAGCGTCAGATGTGTATAAGAGACAGCTTACTATCGTTTCTAAGTTTGATTTTGTCTTCACTTTATTTCATCCAAGTATGATTTAGAGTATGAAACAACTTCATTATTATAATATAACTTAAGATTTCGTCATTGACCAAGCATTTCTAACAGAATGAGAAATTTCTTACATACCTTTGCACCACTTTCAACTTGCAATCACAAACAATGGTCATGATGAAATAGTCAAATTAAAACATCAACAGATTATGGAATCACGAACCAATCAAAGCGTTACTCCAGATGTTCAAGCACTCATGCTGGAGAACCTAAAACTCGCCAAGCGAGTAGAAGTGCTTGAAAATACCCTGTCAGCAGGTAAGGAAGTGCTGACTTTGGAAGAAGCTGCCCGATTTATGGGAGTGACAAAAAGTTCGCTCTACAAGATGACACATGAGCAGACCATTCCTTACTACAAGCCGAATGGCAAGATGGTGTATTTCGAGAAAGCGGAACTCTTGACATGGATTCGCAGAAATGCGATTGCGTCAAAGGCGCAGGTTTCAGAAGAAGCCAACCGTATCTTGAAAAATTTAAGTGTCAAGTAGCCATGAGGACAACAGAATTTGAAGCCAAGAAGGAACAGGCAGTCAAACTGTCTGTCCTCTGGGCTAAGACAGGACTTCGTGAACTATCCATGAGGGATGCCGTCAATGATTACATTGAATCAACTGGTGCAAACCATGCCATAGACAATGACGAACAAGCCATTTTGTATGGAAGGCGTGCCGTTGCATTACGAGTAAGCATAGAGGCAATAAACAGTCTTAACAAAGATGAACTTCAACGCTTGGATAGAAAACTCATGGAGATTGTCAGTGAGGATATGCCACGGCAACAGCATGGTCTTCACCGATGATTTGTTGTCCTTTCAGTCATTCACCATTTATAAACCATTCGGACATGGAAAGAAAAGAGATAGACAAAATTCGCCCTGTCACTTACTATTTGTCATTGACAGACGAACAACTGAATTTTCTCAGTAGCAACGAGGGAGGCATCAACAGAATACAATGTTTCCGCAGACTGCTTCACCACACGGCAACTGCCGATACCACCTATACCAAGCGTGGCATATCCAAACCACTAATGCAAGGACAAACTTGTGTATCTGCCCTTGAACTTTCAAAGGAATGGAACTGCAACCGAAAGACAGTTATCCGCTTCTTGAAACAGTTGGAACAGTTGGGTATCGTAACAATAAAAACTGATTGCCTTACCACCATTATGGATATGCGGTGCATAGCAGCGTGGAAGTATGAGGGTGAAACGGTTTATACAGCCAATGCCCTTTATAAGCGAGACAACTGCAAAGCGAAGTCAGAACAGAACCCGAACATGTCTGTTTCAGATCCGACTTCTTCAACTTTGCCTTTGCCTTCTTCCGATTCATCAGAAATCACTCCTTCGGAAATGGAGCAAATCCATTCCTTGGAAGAAATCCCTGATGATGTGAGAGAGCAGTTGTTTGCGGAAGATATGGAGCAATTCCACGAGCAACGTGAAATGTAACCTACCGTTCATTCATTTTTAGTCTTGGCATTTGCCTTCATGCTGTCAGTTTGCCAGTAAGAACGCAATGCCAAGACTTCATCAAAACCGTTTTAGAGCAGCGATGGTACACAACAGAAGAGGCTTGCCTATATGTACGCATAATGTAGATGGGGAACATAATCCTCGGTATGGTTATCACCAACCGAATTATGCTCCATCGGGCAAGCCCTCAGGAGGACACCAGAGCAAGCTCATTTTATAAATTTCATTACCCCATCTAAGAAATAACATTATGCCAGAATACCAAGTGTTTCACCAACAAGCCGTCAAGTTGTTTTCGGCAGGTGAAGATAACGAACATCAGAGGCGTTGGACGGAATCCCAATGGGAAGCAAAAGCCTCCAACAAGAAGTTTAACTACGACAAGAGCCGTGCGCATCTCAACTTTGAGATAGTCAAGGGCGGTAAGATTGTGCCTCTCGGCTCTTCTAAGCCCATTTTAGAACGGTTTCAAGACCGTTTGGAAGCCACTGGTGCGGAAGACCCTAACAAAGGGCTTGAAACGCCCAAATATCGCATTGCCTGCAACATGATATTTTCGGGCGATGCCGACAGAATGCGAGAGATGGCTTTCGGAGACCAGAATGTGGAGCGAGCGAAAGGCACAGACAACAGCCATGTCAAGCGCAAAGCGGAGATAGAATTGTGGGCAAAGGACATCTACAAGGCTGTTGCCGATGCATGGGGCGAAGACAACATCATTGACTTTTCCGTTCATCTTGACGAGTCTTCACCGCATATCCATTGCCTTGTCACGCCCATTATGTACGATGAGAAGAAACAGAAGATGCGTATCAAATACCGAGATACTTTTGGTGGTGATGCAAACAAACTGGATGCTATCCACGACTACTTGGCAGAGGTCAACAAAAAGTGGGGCTTGGTACGTGGTGAATCTGTTTCGGCTACCAATGCCCAGCATATCCCTCGTGACGAATGGTATAGACAACTCCAAGTCGAAAGCCGTGAGTTGGAAATTGCAAACGGCAAACTGGAACTTGACATTCGCAAAAAGGAGAATGCCGTTAAGGGCCTGAAAACGATGATAGAAAACCTCACTCACCAGAAGTCCGAAGTGGAGAACAAAATCCATGAGATTGAGAATTTGTTAGAACAACAGAATGGCGAGCATTCCGAATTGTCTAAGGAACTGGAACGGCTCAAAAGTCAGTTGTCCACCTTGGAGTTCAAGCTGACGGACAAACGAGAAAAACTGAGTGCAGCCGATGAAGCGCTTGCCGAGTTCAGAGCCATGACAAGGGCGCAGAAGTCTGAGGCTGAAACTTTGCGTGTCGTGCAGGAGCAAACTTCACGGACATTGCAAACATACGCCCAAGCCTCTATCCTTGCAGGCAGTTTCCAAGAACTGCTGACGATGAGCAGTAGAATTTGCGCCAATGTACCTGAAGCCAAGAAAATGGCAGAGAACACCATCATTGAAGATATGTGCGATATGCGTTTCAAAGATGTGCTTGGCACAGCTGTCAAGATGTTCATTGAGGGCGTCAATGGGGCAACAAGCATCACGCAGTCGGGAGGTGGCGGTGGCTCCAATTCGGAATTGCCTTGGAGGGATAAGGACGAGGATATTTTCAGCTTTGCCAGACGTTGCATGAGATTCGCCCACAGCAAACACTATCCCAAAAAGAGTTCGGGCATTAAGCGGTAGTGTCAGCGAGTATTCGCTTCCAGACATCAATATCAGGGAAAGGCATGTATATTTCAAAGAAACCATCGAAATATACCACTGTCTTTCCTTGATTTATTTTCGCCTCTGCATAGGCTCTGCTTTTGTACTTGTCGGCAAGGCGTAACAATTCCTGTTTCTGTTTCTTTTGCTGATTTTCAAAGAAACTTATTGCAAGAACAAGCAATTCCTTTACACCATTTGTAAGTCCTGCCTTATCATAGATATAAAGCAGACGGTTGTAAGGCTTTGGCTTCCAATAGCCATTGGCAATCAACTCTTCATAGATATTGGTTGCGGTGATGTAATCCTTGCTTTTCTCGGCAACCTTTGCCTTGCGTAGTTCATTCTCTATATGGCTGATTATATATTCTATCTGATGGCACACTGGAGCGTCTTCTGAAAACAGAGCGTCATTTCCACTTGTGTAGAAGTCAAATTCGGGCAGTTGAGCAATCAAACTTTTGTATCGGTTTGCCAATGTATCTTTGGTGGTAATGGTTCTGTTGAGATTGGCCTTTTGGGGTAGTTTGTCTTCTCGTTGCCTTATTACTTCCCTAAATTCGACAACAAGCGCATCTTGGCTGAATTTTGCAGGGACAAGCAACAGAACATGCTTGGCATCGCTCCATTGTTCTTTGCTTGTATAATGGCGCAGTAGCCAATTATAGGGTTCAAGGTTCAATGAATATCCTTTTTGAACCGCACTCTCGTATTGGCATTTAGTCTGTTCTGTGTCATTTGCTTTCAGATATGACCTTGCCTTTATAACCTCTGTAACACCAGGCATTACCAAAGGCTGCTTGGTGGACAGTTGAGGTACATTTATAGAAGAAGGCAAGGAAACGTTCTCTTGCGTGTTTGTCTCCTTGCCTTTGTCGTTGTTGAATATGTCTTTTATCTTCTTGAATAGTCCCATGCGTATTTTCTTTTGAGTGCAAAGGTAATGCAAAACGCTGATAATCAACTCTACTTGTTGTAAAAAGCATATACTCGTTTGCATAGTTTAATAGCATGGATAACATATCAAAAAATATAGAATATGCTCCGATTACCAGGTTATCACTTTGTCAACTATCTCTTGTTGCTCAATGCTGCTTCTTCGTAGATAGATACGTGTCGTTTCGATGCTTTCATGCCCCATAAGGTCTGCAAGCAGGGCAATGTCGTTGAATTTCTCCAAGAAATTCTTGGCATAACGATGGCGGAACGAGTGAGGGTACACCACTTTTTCATTCAAGCCATACTTCACCGCATAGTTCTTCAACTGCTGTGATATGCCTCTTGTAGTAATACGCTCGCCAAAGCGATTGAGAAAAAGATAGCCACTTGTACGGTTGAGTGTCTGCAACCACTTTTCTGTTTCTGTGCGCAATGTCTTTGGGATATAGATACGCCGTATCTTGCCACCCTTGGTGTAGATGTCGTAATAGCCTACTTGCACGTGCTCAATCTTGATTTGCACAAGTTCGCTCACTCTGGCACCAGTCGCAGCTAAGAAACGCACCACAAAGTACCACTCCAAGTTGTCTTCCTTCTTCAATTTGTTCTTCAAGAAGGTGTAGTCGGCATTGCTGATGACATTCTCCAAATAAGAACGTTGCTGCACCTTGACCGACTTCAAGCGGAGTTTCGTCTTGCCTACAAATACAAGGTACTTGTTCATCGCCTGAATACGGAGGTTTACCGTCTTTGGCTTGTAAGTCTCAATCAAGTAGGTCTTGTAAACCAACAAGTTTCTCTTGTTCAGCTCTTTGTGTCGAGAGCCAAACTCCTTTACGGCATACAGATATGCCGAAATCGTGTTCTTAGCCATATTGCCTTGACTTAGGAACTCTTCAAATTTGTCTAATTCCATTTCTATTCGTTTATTAGTGAAACATTAAGTTGTCCTAATAAATAGGCATGGATTTGTTCTATGAGTTCCTATTATGAGAAGATGCTCGCTACGGGAGAGGTGAAGTGCATTGATGAGGAGATACCGTTTGAGATACCGCAGGGATGGGAATGGTGTCGATTAGGAGAAATCTCAACTTATGCCCAAACAAAGAGAAAAATCAACGCATCAAATGCCGATACTCAATTATGGGGATTGGATTTGGAAGATATAGAAAAAGGAGGAAGATTGCTGAATATTAAAACTGTTGGTGAGCGAAAAGCCATCGGTGACAAGACCGTCTTCAACTGTGGTGACATTTTATACAGCAAACTTCGTCCATATTTATTAAAGATACTTGTTGCACCTGAAGGAGGTATTTGCACTCCCGAAATCATACCTTTCACTTGCTACGGCAATATATGCCAAGATTATATTGTTAGCTTTTTAAAATCACCTTACGTAGATGATTACATTAATTCTGCAACGTTTGGTGTAAAAATGCCTCGTGTAAGCACAGAAACAATGACGTCTCTGTTAGTTCCACTTCCACCTCTTTCGGAGCAGTTCCGTATTGATACAAAAGCAAAGGAGTTGATGCCATATATAGATGAGTATGGAAAAGCGCAGGATAAACTTAATAAGTTAAATGAAGAACTTTCCTATACTATTCGTAAGAGCATCCTTCAAGAGGCTATTCAAGGCAAACTCGTTCCGCAAATAGCAGAAGAAGGAACTGCACAAGAGTTGCTTGAACAAATAAAAACAGAGAAGCAGAAACTCGTCATGGAAGGCAAACTAAAGAGGTCTGCCCTCAACGATTCTGTTATCTTCCGTGGTGACGATAACAAGTATTATGAGCAGATAGGCAAAAAATGCTTGGATATAACTGAGCAGATTCCCTTTGAAATCCCAAGTAATTGGGAATGGTGTAGAGTTCGTAATGTATCAAACTCTTATATTGGTCTAACGTATAAACCGACAGATATTGATGAGAAAGGTATTATCGTATTACGTTCCTGTAATATACGAAATGGCAAGTTAGCATTAGATGATATTGTAAGAGTAAGTTCTTCCATATCAGAAAAATTGCTTATAGAGGAGAATGATATTATAATTTGTGCAAGAAATGGGAGCAAGCGTTTAGTTGGAAAATCGGCTCTTATAAGGAATTTGACAGAGCCAATGACATTTGGCGCATTTATGGCAATATGTAAAACACCTATTTACGAATATATGTTTGCTTATTTGCAGTCTGACTTGTTCTTTGGGCAGTTGAGAGATGTGAGTAATACAACCACAATCAATCAACTAACCCAAAACAAATTCAATGATTTTCTTATTCCGATACCACCTGTAAAGGAACAAGAGCGTATTGCTTTCAAAATAAGCCAGTTATTTCAAGAGTTGCGCTGACAACTCTATCTTTTGGACTATTCTTTTCTGCTCTTGTAATGGTGGAATGCCTATTATAAGACCATAGAAAAGTTCTTTGTTGAGGTGTGGAATTGCTGCACCTTTCTTGGAGTTGCGCAATGTCTCTTTATAGAACTGTATAAAAGCTAAAACATAAGGTTCGTACATTGAAGAACTTATCCATAACTGCTTGAATGTACTACCCATATAGCCATCTTGTGGTACGATGAAAACTTCACCAGAGTTTTCACCGTCCACAAGTACTATATTGTCACCTTTATGGACAAGTTTGCCTTGTTCTGCAATAGTCTCGGAACTTTTACCACGCAAAAATCTTGCATCTAACAAGCATTGCTTGCCAATGGTTTTCAAGCCGTCTGTAAGTTGGCAAACTGCATTTAATCGAGCAAGAGACCAAGAATTTGGAATTTCAAAAGGCAGTTCTATCTCGGTTACTTCGCTTCCTATCTGCTCATAATACTTGATAAAACCTCATTTATTTTGCCTACTATTCTACTTTGTTCTGCCATTGGAGGCAATGGTAGATACAACTCTTTCAACCGTTCTTTACCAAGATTATAAAAAGCTGCACCAGACTTCTTTGTTATTCCTCGCATAGCCTCAATTAAGAATGGACTTTGAAGAAAATACGCAAGTAACAAGGAATGATTAAAGTCTTGAATGTATGGGTTAATGATGAATACAAAACCGCCAGCACTAACATTATTGTAGTCTTTTTCTATTACTGCCATTTTACCAATATTCTCCAAACTGGTTACAGCAGGAGTTATGATGCAATTCTTCTTTAGAATGGTATTCGCATTGACAAACTCCTCTGACACAAAGACATCATCATCTTTGAATATATACTTATTGGGTAGAATGTTTCCACCACGCAATATTCTAATGCCTTTTTTATTTGCGTTTGCTTGCTCTTTTTTGAACGATGCACCTGTCTGTATTTCCAACAAGTATTTGACCTTGCACCAAGTCCATGTTTCGGGTATTTGGAACGGCAAAAACTCGTCTATACAAACAGGACTGTTGTCTATCAACTCATAATACTTGCTATATTCCTATACGTTTCAACAATTCTATATTGTTCTTGCAATGGTGGTATTGGAATGAAATACTTCTGTAAGCGAACCATTGTCAATGTTGCAACTGTTGTTCCTTGTGATTCTTGTCTGTATTGTCCCTTAAAGAAAGGGGATTCTATCACCATTTTTAGATATTCTGCACAAAGTCCATACTTGTTAGCCAAGCACAGTACACTTCCATCTTTGTAATAAAATTTATCGCTTTCTTTGACGATATACACTTTTCCCAAAGTTCCCACAGCTGTAATCATTAGGTCATTTGGCAAAGGAACTCCACTTGAAGAAAAGTCTTCGTACAAAGAGAGGTCTATGTATAGTTCGTTATCAACAAAACCTTCATCAGCCAATTTGCCAATTTCTCTCGCTCGATAGAATGGTATTCCCGCTTGTCTCCAGTCCTTTGCATGAACTCTACGAGCAGAGCCTGTATTAAGGATTGTTTCCAAACGTGCCCAAGCCCAACTTTTTGGTATATCAAAAGGTATATCCTCGTCAATGCACTCACAAGTTGTGCCTTTCTTCTCCCAATACTTGTTATCGTCACCACGGAAGATAACAGATTCGTTGAGGGCAGACTTCTTTAGCTTGCCTTCTTTCACGAGTTTCAGCTTCTCTGCTTTTATCTGTCCAAGCAGTTCTTGCGCTGTACCCTCCTCTGCAAGTTGTGGAACAAGCTTTCCTTGTATAGCTTCTTGCAAGACAGACTTTTTCAACTTTTCATTTAGAACATTGTTCAATAAATCAAGTTTTGTTTGAGCATCATTGTAACGATCTATAGAATGTGCCAACCGTACCATTCCCAGTATAATACGATGTTGTTCGGTAATAGGTGGAACAGGTATCAAGAAATTTCTCATACCAGCCAATGGAACATTCTTTATTGTACTACCAGTTGCAACATTTTTTGCGTATTCAGTAAAATATTCTGTCTCCAATATATGTTTGATATATTGTTTGTCAATGTTACCCATCAAGTTGAAATAGCAAGCACTTTTACCTAAAATCACATTTTCCCCATTATAAAAGGCAACATTACCTAAAGTACCATTTATAGAGACTAAAACTGTTGTAGAATTTAGCAGACGTTTATGTTTTTCTGCCTCTTGTTCACTTACTTTTTTTGTGTCGGCTTTAATCTCAATGCTTCCATTACTTAAGTTATTGCCATTGATAAAATAAACAGTTCCTGTTGCATCGTATTCGGGAGTTCCGTGAATGCCATCTCCCAAAATGGAGGTTATGTTTGACAATCTTGCCCAATTCCATATTGCTGGTATTTCAAACGGAATTTCATCGTCAATGCACTTCACCTCCCCAGTAGCAAGTATCTTCTCATAATAGGAATTGTCATCACCACGGTAGATAATGGATGCGTTCTTGTCACGCTTGATTTTCTTTTCCTTGATCAAGCGTTCTTTCTCTTGACGAATCTTATCAAGCAAAACGCTTGCAGGTTCGTCATTAGGGTCTTGCGGTACAAGTTTTCCCTGTATCGCCCATTGTAATATGCTATTCTTTAATTGCTTTCCGTTCATTGTAATTTTCTATCGTTAGAAATCATTGTCCTTATTCTTCTGCTTCAAGAAGAACTGATAAAGTTTCTTACCTATTTTATCTTTGTCAAATGTTCGCTCATGCTCAATAGGTATGGTAGATAACCTTATCTTAGCCACGCCTTTTTTCAACAACTCAAATTGTTGTGGACTTATCTTGAATTGAGCTGTAGAACTGATTTCTGTCACTGGAAGGACTATATTGCCAGAGACGATACCTGCCGTTTCAGAGCCGCTACCAATCTGAGAGCCATAAAGTTTAATAACTTCACCGTCGAATGTTTTCAACAACATGGTTGATTCTTTTAAGAAATTCAGTCGGTCTGACTTTACGGTTGCGATAATGTAATATGCCGTATCTTGCTTTGCAACGCTATATTTATGTTGCATCCCTCGGCAGCCAAAGGTCGATATGTATATCCAACCGTTTGTGCATTTATATTGATACTGCACATAGTCAGTACAATAGACAAAATGATTTGTATTCCAATATTACTTTTCATAATTATGCTATAAAATCGAAATGTCCTTATTTTATTGTTGTTACTCTGCTTCGTCCAACAACTTGTCAAGTTGCGCTTGCAGTTCTTCACGCTTTGGCAAATAGAGTTGGTAACGTGCAACAAACAATTGATTGGTTATACCCTCCAAGGCATACTCCATCAGAAGTTCGTCTTTTCTTGCTCCCAAAACTATGCCAATGGGTGGATTATCGTCAGGTTGACACACTTCTGTTTTGAAATAGTTAAGGTAGAGGTTCATCTGCCCGATGTCACCATGCTTTATCTCTGCTCGCTTCAAATCAATCAACACATAGCATTTCAAGATACAGTGGTAAAACACCAAATCCACCTTGAACTGTCGGCTTCCTATCTGCATGGAGTACTGTCTGCCCACAAATGCAAAGCCACGTCCCATTTCTTATGCCAACAAATTTATTATGCAAAGTGACTTAAACTAAATCACAGCTACAAAAGTAATTATAAAAAGATTTATCTCCATCACTTTGCATAATATTTTCATCAGAAAGACTTTAAAAAATCCATTAACTTTTCATTTCCTTGCCACATAGGTTTAGTATCCACCTCCTGAACAACTTTAATATAAGCTTTTTCTATAGCCTCCCGTTTCACTTTTGAGTCCGCTCTTGCATAAATTTCTGTAGTTTGCACATTCACGTGCCCCAAAATATCTCTAATATAAACTAAGTTAACCCCAGCTTGTAACAGATGCATTGCCTTACTATGCCTAAGACTATGACAGCTTATTTTCCCCTTCATTAACGTGGGATGAAGTAGCTTTGCCTTTTTGATGTATCTATCCAGTATATTCGCCACCCCTGCTCTTGTCAGCTTTTCGCCCCAACAGTTTGTAAATAGCGGATGTTGTAGACATTCTGATCTCAACAATCCATTCTCTTTCATATATATTTTCAGTATATCCAACTGTTCTTCAAGCATTGGTACAACTCTATTTTTATTCCCTTTTCCCGTGATTATTACAGTATATGGTTCATCTAATCGAACACATTGCGGAGTTAGGCTTATTACTTCTGACACTCTACACGCTGTATCATACATAAGTGACAATAACGCCAGATCCCTACGACCTTTAGGTTTGGTCGTATCTGGTTGTTGCAGAAGAATCTTCATCTCTTCTACCGTTAGATAGTTCATAATAGGCTTGACACTCTTTTTATTATTTATAGCCATTATTTCTTGATATTCGTATAGATGGTCTGAACTCTGATATTGGAGGTACTTAAAAAATGATTGTATGGCAGCAAGGCGAAGATTACGTGTTGATGTACAGCAACTTCTTTTTGTTTCCAACCAATCAAGGAAGGACAAGATATTCTCTTTTGTTATACTTTCCATTGTCAGTTTTTCAGCTTTTACACCTTTACTTTCCATGTATACCAGATATAAGGTAAATGTGTCCCTGTATGAATGGATCGTATTAGTACTTGCTCCTCTTTCATGGGGCAAATACCGGAGAAGGAAGTCTGTTAGATATTTTGAAAAATTTGTAGGTTTCATAAATGTCACATTTTAGGGAAAATATCAAAACCAATGATATCTATTTTTCTAATTAATTCGGGATACATCTCTGACGTAAGCCGAACATAGTTATTCGTCGCCCGCAAAGATTGATGTCCAAGGTAAGTTGATAGGATCGGCAAAGAACAATATAAATCCATACCTTCTTCAGCCATTTTAGCAAGAGAGTGAACGGCAAATGTATGTCTCAAGTCATGCAGACGTATGCGGTCTTTGGGAATGTTTGCTTGAATGAGTATTTTGCAAAATCGACGATATATGCTATCCCTGTCACAAGCCCTTCCTTTAAGTGTGATAAAAAAGGGAGTAGTATCTGATATCTTTACGGGTAATCTGTTTCTATGTACAACATAATCTTTAAGAACCTCTGCTAAAGAAGTGGAAAATGGGACAATCCTGTCTTTGCCGTTTTTTGTATCTCGTAAAATGAAGTATTCTTCCTCAAGATTAATATCTTCATTGAGCAGAGACAAGGCTTCACCTATGCGTATTCCTGTTCCGTATAACATGCGAAGCAGTGAAGGCATTATAAAAAAAGAGGATCTCATATCATTATTTCCACTTTGCATGTTATCACATGTCGTAAAAATTCGTTCTATCTCTTTTGATGAAAAGATATGAGGGATAAAGGTATTTCTCAATGACGGGGTTCTTGGTATATATGAGCGGATTCCTTTTTTGTTAAGAAACGAAGAGAAAGCACCTAAAATATAGCACCTACGATAATGGTAACTATTGGATTCATTGTCACGTTCCTTGCACCATGCATCTGACAACTCCTTGGTAATACCTATTGCAGTCTCATTTCTTTCAATAGTAAATCTATCAAATAAAGTCAGGACAAACTCTCCCCCAATATACTTAAATCCCATACTGCGCTTCAAGCTCACAAACTCTCTTATCAATGAGGCGTAAATGCCTTTAAAATTTCTATTCATAAAAATAGCCTCCTTTCTGGGTATAAAAGTTTTCACATACAGGTGATACATCAAGGGAGCATTTTTTCAGTGATTGGATATCTATTCTTAGATAATAACTTGTTGATTCCGTGTTCTCATGCCCTAAAACTTCGCTTATAACAGGGAGCTTTACCTGCTCTTCTAAAAGAAGTGTCGCTAAGGAATGTCGAAGGGCATGTGCGCCATGATGCTTGTTCTTTATATTTACGTTGGCTTTAAGAAAATATTTCTTGGCTATCTGGGATATGACCGGTTGGTTTATGTGAGTATAGGGAGAACGTGCCAAGAGAAATATATATGATGACTGGGACTTTGGACGTCCATACCGTAGATATTCAATAATAGCATTGCCTATTTCCGGTAGAAGTGGCAGTTCTAATTCCTTATTTGTTTTATGCTGGATTAAACGTATGGCATTATCCTCCCACAATATATTTTCAAACTTTAAATTTGCTATATCAGAAGCCCTCAAACCAAGCATTGTGGCTAATAGAATAATTGAGTAATTACGTTTTCCTGTAGTCGTACTTCTATCCACAGAAGACACTATCTTTTTTATTTCTTCAGAAGTGTAAGCTGACGGTAGCTTAGGCTGTTTCTTATAATTATCTTTTGGAATAAATGCCGCTAAATCCATATCTATAATTTTGTGTTCATATAGATATCGGAAAAAGTTACGTAGAATATGGATGGATATACTTGCTACAGATTTATATTTAGTACCAATGGTATTAAGATATTTAATGATGTGGGTAATCTCAACTTGTTCTATGGAGGCTACTTTTGCAGATGTTAGAAAATCAAGGAAACGATGGAATATTTGTTTGTGATTGTAGATAGTGTGTCCGGACAAGCGTTCTTGACTTCGAGATAATATATATTGCATCATCAAACTGCCAATCTCTCCTTTCAATTCTACCGGAACTTTTCTTGGAATAACTTGGCCTGTAATGAGGTAATTTTTCAGGAGTAAGATAGCGGATAAAAATTTCTTGTCACCAGATTTTAATGAAGTTAAATCTTTAGAACCATAAAGAGAAGATAAAAAATCATCGCAGACTTTAGGGGTGAGGGAATGCAAATCATTGTTCTCCATGAACTGCCTTAATTGATTCCATTTCCATGCATAGCCTTCCAATGTACTATCTGTACGAGAAAAATCCTCTTTTAAGATTTTCAGCATAGAGGATGTGACTGCTTCAAAAGTTGTTGAGTGATCATTCATACGTCATTAATTTAAGTTGTGGCAATATCACCGCACTTAAATTAATGAAATTCTTATGTAAAGAAATAAATGATTATATTTTTATAATTACTTTTGTAGCTGCGATTTAGTTTAAGTCACTTTGCATAATAAATTTGTTGGCATAAGAAATGTTATGTAAAGGTTTGCATAATAATTCCAAAAGGAACTGCTCCATGTGGTCTTTCAGAGCCTTTTCCAAGTCACCCTCCTTATAGCGTTTCTGTTTGGGAAGTCCTGCAAATTCAAGCACGAAAGGGTCACGGATGATGTCTTGCGGAGTTTGTACTTGATGCCCCTCGTTAGCCAAAGCAAGAACTCCAGCCTTGTCTGTGCTTAGTGCAAGTCGCTGAAACAGACAACTTTTCATCTGTCTTTTCAGTTCCCTAACTTTCCAACATTCCTTGATGGATTCCTTATAATAGAACTGCATTTCAAGTGCATTATCACACTTCAACAGTTCATAGTAATGGCTCCATGTCAATTTGTGGGACAGTGTCCCACATTTTGGGAATGCCAAGTATAACTTACGCATATAGGTAAGGTTTGTTCGGTTAAAACCTTTTCCATTTCTTGCGGTTAAATCCTTTGCAAGGTTTACAAGTAACCTTTTACCATATTCAGCTCTTTGTTTACCACCCTGTTCAAATTCAACGATATACTTTCCAGTTTGCCAATTGGCATCAAGCAATTCCGTATTGACCGCAGCAATGGCTTTTGACTTCGCCTCACCCCATAGCGTGGTTATGTTGTCTATCAACTTCTGATAGGCAGCATCATTTATGTTTGTCAAACCTTTATTCTCCATGCCAATCTTTTAGATTTGTGGAACACCGTTCCACGTTTTACAATTCGTCCACATTTACATTTATGCCCAAGATATGCTGTATCTCTGCCAATGTCTTATCAATCTCATGATCAAGAGCCTTGCGCTTCTTGAAATAGTCGGCAAGCAGTTCGGCAGGAGGCAAGATTTCTTCATCCTCTTTCGGGAACTTGCACAAGTCGAAGTTGCAATCGGTGGCGATAAGGTCTTCAACCGAATAGCAACGAGATTTCTCGTCACCATCAGCAATAATAATCTCCTTACGGTCGTTCCACCACTCACGGATTGGGTCGCAATGTTCCGACTTCATGGACTTTGTCTTTGAGAAATGCTTGTAACCCTCTGGCATATCCAAACGATAGAACCACGTTTCTTTTGTAGAATAACCTTCAGGAGCACCCTCCGCACTGGTATTGTCGAAGAACAAAATGTTCGTGGCAATCGAAGTGTAAGGTGCAAAGATACTGCCAGGCAAACGGATAATGGTATGCAAGTTGAAATCTCTGAGTAGCTTGGTCTTGATGGCTATCTTTGTGTTGTCCGCTCCAAACAAAAAACCGTCTGGGACAATGACCGCTGCACGACCATTCTTCTTCAGTCGGTACATGATGAGAACTATGAACAAGTCAGCAGTCTCGCTACTGCGCATATCAGAAGGGAAATGTGACTTGACATCCGACTTCTCGTTTCCACCGTATGGTGGGTTCATCAACACAACATCAAACTTGTCGCCGTCTGTATAGTTGAGTACATCTTTTGTAAGCGAGTTGTCGTGATATACCAATGGCGTGTCAATACCATGCAGCAACAGGTTTGTCACACATAGCATATATGGGAATTGTTTCTTTTCTATGCCAAATACAGACTGATTGTACTCTTTGCGGTCTTCTGCAGTCTTTACCTTCTTGTCCAATTCACCCAGCCAACTTGTGATGAAACCTCCTGTACCACAAGCGAAGTCTGCCATTTTCTCACCAATCTGCGGATTGACTATCTCTGCCATAAATTCGGTCAAGGCTCTTGGGGTGTAGAACTCACCAGAGGAACCTGCCGACTGCATTTCTTTGAGGATTGTCTCGTATATCTCACCGAAAGCATGACTTTCCTCATAGTCACCAAGGTTCAAACCGTCAATAACATTCAGCACTTGACGAAGTTGAACGCCATCTTTCATATATTGATTGGCATCCTCAAATGTGGTCTTTACAATCGCCTGACGGATAGGGGTAGTTGGTGTTACCTCTATGTTTTTGAGTTCCACAAACAATGTGTTGTTGACAAACGAAAGTAGCTCATCACCAGTCAAGGCATTACCGCTTCCATCGTCATGCGCCCAGTTGCGCCAACGGCATTCTTCTGGAATAATAGACTTGTAATCATCATCGTCCAACTCCCAATCATTCTCTTTCTCGTCATAGACTTTCAAGAACAGCATCCACGCCATTTGTTCTATGCGTTGCGCATCACCGTTGATACCGGCATCATTGCGCATTATATTGCGTATCCGTTTTACGAAATTCGACAAACTCATATTTTACTTTTCTTTTTATGCTACATTATATCTGTCTCTTATACACATCTCCGAGCCCACG